>JAEEGH010003233.1_pt1 | contig 43125 bp, 29 predicted proteins | sample 9134181 | NCBI WGS metagenome assembly JAEEGH01 (sample SAMN16246544, study PRJNA631951) | gut metagenome | biome: gut microbiome; feature: rumen; material: DP-attached | host: Bos | place: Iran: Karaj | collected 2018-10 | reverse complement strand
CATGTGCGTGTTCGAGGCCCACGACCTGGTGAAGACCAAGTACAAGACCATCGATGGCAAGCGCAAGAGCTACCAGGAGCGCACGCCGCTGGCTACCTACGGCATCGCCACCGCCGAGGAGGACCAGCCGGAGCCTTAAACAACGATCAATGGGGACAGGGATTTACAACCCTGTTCCTATTGATTTATGAAACAACGGATTCTTGGGCCAAGAATCCGTTGTGGTTAATGATGAAGTGCCCTCTTTTTGTGCCCATTCAATGTCCTTTAACTATTTTTATGGGGAACGTGAAACGTCATACGGGAATTTCTTTGTACCTTTGCACGCTGAAAACTAAACGGGGTGCCGTCGGTTTTCGAGAAAAGGATACAATAAATTTAAGCTTAAAGAATAAAGATCTTATGAAAATGAACAAAATGATGGTGTTGGCGGCCTCTGTGCTGCTGTTGGCTTCGTGTGCTGGCGGTGGTGGTCGTCCGACGTTTGGTGACAATGAGTATCCCGTGGTGACGGTAGGTACGCAGAATGCTGCTTTGCAGGCAACCTATCCTGCCTCTATCAAGGGTGTGCAGGACGTGCAGATTTCGCCCAAGGTGAGTGGTTTCATTACCAAGATTTACGTGAAGGAGGGTCAGACGGTAAGTGCCGGACAGACGCTGTTTGAGATTGACAACGCCACGTATCAGGCCACGGTGCGCCAGATGCAGGCTTCGGTGAACACTGCCCAGGCTGCCTGTAACACATCGAAGCTGAGTTACGAGAACTCGCTGAAACTGTATGAAAACAAGGTGATTGGTGACTTCGAGCTGCAGTCGGCTACCAATGGCTACGAGAGTGCGAAGGCCCAGCTGGCTCAGGCTCAGGCTGCCCTGGCTTCGGCTAAGGAGACGCTGAGCTTCTGTTTCGTGAAGAGCCCTGCTGCCGGTGTGGTGGGTACGCTGCCGCTGAAGGTGGGTGCGCTGGTGAATACGGCATCGGTGCTGACCACGGTGTCGAACATATCGACGATGGATGTGTATTTCTCGATGACCGAGAAGGACGCGCTGAGCATGTCGAAGAGTGGTGAGGGCCTGGGTGCGCTGCCTGCCGTGAAGCTGCAGCTGGCCGACGGTACCATCTACGGTCACGACGGTAAGGTAGCGAAGATGAGCGGTGTGATTGACCCGACGACGGGTACGGTGCAGATGATTGCCACGTTCCCCAATCCAGAGAAGCTGCTGAAGAGCGGCGGATCGGGCGCCATCGTCATTCCTCACGACAACCAGTCGGCCATCGTCATCCCGCAGTCGTGCGTGATGGAGGTGCAGAACAAGAAATTTGTCTACCTCCTGGGCAAGGAGAACAAGGTGGTTTACACAGAGATCAAGGTGGCTCCCCAGAACGACGGCAAGAACTATGTGGTGACCGAAGGTCTGAAGGTGGGCGACAAGTATGTGGTCAATGGTATCACGAAGCTGAACGATGGTATGGAAATCGTTCCCATCACTCCCGAGAAGTACCAGCAGAAGATTGATGATCAGGCCAAGGCCATGAGTGCCGGCGACATCGTTAACGCAATGAAGAAGTAATAGAGAATATGACTTTTACGAATTTTATCAAACGCCCGGTATTGTCGACGGTGATCTCTATCCTCATCGTCCTGCTGGGTATCATCGGCCTGGTGTCGCTGCCTATTGAGCAGTACCCGAATATCGCGCCGCCTACTGTTGTGGTGTATACCCAATATCCTGGTGCCGATGCCGAGACGGTGAAGAACTCGGTCATCACCCCGTTGGAGGAGAGTATCAACGGTGTGGAAGGCATGGACTATATCTCGTCAACGGCTTCGACGGGTTCGGCTCAGCTGAGCATCCTGTTCCGTCAGGGACTGAACCCCGATATGTGTGCCGTGAACGTTCAGAACCGCGTGCAGCAGGCTCAGGCGCTGTTGCCTGCCGAGGTGACGCGTATCGGTGTGACGGTGATGAAGCGTCAGACGTCGCAGGTGCTCATGTTCACCCTGACCTCTGACGGCCGTTACGACGACGAGTTCCTGACGAACTACAACAACATCAACATCATTCCCGCCATCAAGCGTATCCAGGGTGTGGGCGACGTGCAAAGCCCCGGTCTGAAGACCTACTCGATGCGTATCTGGCTGAAGCCCGACGTGATGAAGCAGTACAACCTGATGCCGAGTGACATCAGCAGCGTGCTGGCTGAGCAGAACATTGAGGCCGCTCCAGGTAAGTTTGGTGAAGAGTCGGACGTGGCCTACGAGTATGCCATGCGCTACACAGGCCGTCTGAAGAGCGCCGAGGAGTTTGGCGACATTATCATTGCGAGCGACCGCAACGGTCAGACGCTGAAGCTGAAGGACGTGGCGAAGATTGAGCTCGGCGGACAGCAGTACAGCGTGTCAATGAGAAACAACAACCTGCCTTCTGTGCTGGGTATGGTGCAGCAGATTGCAGGTTCTAACGCCAACGAGATTGCCAAGCAGGTGAAGGCCGAGCTGGAGGAGCAGGCCAAGCTCTTCCCGCCGGGCATGGAGTATAAGATCAACTACGACGTGACGGAGTTCCTGTACGCCAGTATCGAGGAGGTGGTGTTCACGCTCATCTTCACGCTTGTGCTGGTGTTCATCGTGATTTACGTGTTCCTGCAGGACTGGCGCTCGACGCTCATCCCGCTGATTGCCGTTCCTGTGTCGCTCATTGGTACCTTCTTCTTCTTGAGCGTCTTCGGATTCTCCATCAACCTGCTCACGCTGTCGGCCCTGCTCTTGGCTATCGCCATCGTGGTGGACGATGCCATCGTGGTGGTGGAGGCCGTGCATGCCAAGCTGGACCAAGGATATAAGTCGACGCTGACGGCCTCTATCGATGCCATGAACGAGATTTCGGGCGCTATCATCTCCATCACGCTGGTGATGGCTTCGGTGTTCATTCCCGTGTCGTTCATTGGTGGTACGACGGGTACGTTCTACCGTGAGTTCGGTGTGACGATGGCTGTCAGCATCTTTATCTCGGCCTTGAACGCCCTGACGCTGTCGCCTGCCCTGTGTGCCATCTTCCTGAAGCCCCATGACAAAGAAGGCCATGAGAAGAAGATGTCGGTCATCGACCGTTTCCATGCCTCGTTCAATACGGCCTATGACTCTGTGCTCGGAAAGTATAAGAAGATTGTCGAGAAGCTGGTGAAGAAGCCGATAGCCATTATCCTTACCGCCATTATCGGTATCGTGGTGCTGGCAGCAACGATGTTTACCGCTAAGACCGGTCTGGTGCCTGACGAGGATACGGGTACCATCTTCTGTACCATCTCCATGCCGCCGGCAACATCGGTGGCCCGTACACGCCAGGTGATCGACGAGGTGGACAAGATTCTTGCTGCCGACCCGGCCATTCAGAGCCGTGAGCAGATCCAGGGTTACAACTTCATTGCCGGTGCGGGTAGCGACCAGGCTACGTTTATCATTAAGCTGAAGCCTTTTGCCCAGCGCCAGAAGGGTTTCTGGTGGAAGCTCTCGGGACTGTGGCAGGGTGACGGTATCTACCGTTTCTTCCTGAATCCCCTGGAGTCGACGGGTGTCGTTGCCCAGATATTCATCAAGACCGCCCATATCAAGGATGCTTCCATCCTGGCCTTCTCGCCGCCTATGATTCCCGGTTTCTCGGCCAACTCAGGTGTGTCGATCGTTATGCAGGACCGTACGGGCGGCTCGTTGACCAAGTTCTTCGATATTACAAAGGAGTTCATTGCCGGACTCAACAAGCGTCCCGAGTTCCAGATGGCACAGACGTCCTACAATCCTAACTATCCGCAGTATATGGTCTCTGTCGACGTGGCCAAGTGTAAGCAGTCGGGCGTCTCACCCGCTACTGTGCTCTCGACGCTGCAGGGTTACTATGGTGGTCTCTATGCCTCTAACTTCAACGCCTACGGTAAGCTTTACCGCGTAATGATCCAGGGATTGCCCGAGTCCCGAATGACAGAGGAATCGCTCAATAGTATATATGTACGCACGCCCGCGGGAATGTCGCCCGTTAAGGAGTTCTGCTCGCTGAAGCGTGTCTACGGCCCGTCAAACATCAACCGCTTCAACCTCTTTACGTCTATCAACGTGACGGGTACCGTGGCCAACGGCTACTCTACCGGTGAGGCCATCAAGGCCGCAGAGGAGGTGGCTGCAGAGGTGCTGCCTACGGGCTACAGCTACGACTATCAGGGCCTGACGCGTGAGGAGGCGAAATCGACGAACTCTACGGGACTGATCTTCGTGCTGTGCTTCATCTTTATCTACCTCATCCTGTCGGCACAGTATGAGTCCTATCTGCTGCCGCTGGCCGTGTTGCTCTCCGTGCCCTTCGGTCTGGCAGGCTGTTTCCTGTTTACCATGCTCTTTGGCCATGCCAACGATATCTATATGCAGATTTCGCTGATCATGCTGATTGGTCTGTTGGCTAAGAACGCCATCCTGATTATTCAGTTCGCCCTGGAGCGCCGCCGTCTCGGTATGGCCATCTCGTGGTCGGCAATCTTGGGTTCTGCAGCCCGTCTGCGTCCTATCCTGATGACCTCGCTGGCTATGGTTATCGGTCTGCTGCCCATGATGTTTGCATCGGGCGTAGGCAAGAACGGTAACCAGACGCTGGGTGCTGCTGCCGTGGGCGGTATGTTGATTGGTACGCTGTGCCAGCTGTTCGTGGTGCCCACGCTGTTTATCATCTTCCAGTCGCTGCAGGAGAAGATTCGCCCCATGAAGTTTGAGGAAGAGGAGAACGAGGAAATGGCTACTGAGATTGCACAGTATGCTCATGGTCCTATAGATTATGAACTTGAGAAGTAAAATAGCCCACCCAAGCCCTTCCAAAGGGAGGGATGATTAGAATGACATACGATTATGATAGCATTAAGATTAAAACGAATATTTGGCTGTATGACTAATAAAAAGCCCCTCCCTTGGGGAGGAGTCTGGGTGGGCTTGATCCTGCTCTCTTTGTCGAGCTGCGGCCTTTATAACAAATACGAGCGTCCGGAGGTTGTTGCCGACGGTATCGTCCGCGACCCTGTGGCTGCCAACGGAGCCTTAGAGCAGACAGACACCACGTCGTTTGGCAATATCCCCTGGCGTGAGGTGTTTACCGATCCACAGCTGCAGGCGCTCATCGCCACAGCCTTGGAGAATAACCCTGACCTGCTGAATGCTGCCCTCAACGTGGGAATCGTCAACGAGGCGCTGAAGTGTGCCCGGCTGGCTTTCCTGCCCTCGGTGGCGCTGACGCCTCAGGGAACGATAGCCTCGTTTGACGGAGCCGCTGCTTCGAAAACCTACCAGTTGCCGATCACGGCCAGCTGGAATCTCGACCTCTTCGGCAATCTGCTGAGCCAGAAACGTTCGGCACAGATGCAGCTCATTGCCATGAAGGATTACCAGATCGTGACCCAGTGCAACATCATCTCCGGTGTGGCCAACCTCTATTACACGCTGCTGATGCTCGACCGCCAGGTAGAGATTATCAACGACATGGAGCAGTTGACGAAGGATACCTGGGAAAAGATGAAGTTCATGCACGAGAACCGTATCGGCTACCGCTCTACTGCCGTGCAGAGCGCCGAGGCAGCCCACTATTCCGTTCAGGCACAGAAGGTTGACCTGCTGCGCCAGACGCGAGAGATGGAGAACTCGTTGTCGCTGCTCTTGGGACAGCCCGCACAGGCCATCCAGCGCGGTAAGCTGGCCGACCAGTCGCTGCCTTCGACATTTGCCACAGGTGTCAGCCTACAGTTGCTCAGCAACCGTGCCGATATCCACGCAGCAGAAATGGCGCTGGCACAATGCTTCTACGATGTGGAGACCGCCCGTTCACGCTTCTATCCCAATATTACCGTTACGGGTACCGCTGCCTTTACCAACTCGGCAGGTGGTGCAGTCGTCAATCCAGGAAAGTGGCTCCTCTCGGCTGTCGGTTCATTGGTACAGCCCATCTTCCAGCACGGTCAGATTGTGGCAGGCCTGAAGGTTGCCAAGATGCAGTATGAGCAGAAGTACAATCTCTGGCAGAATGCGGTGCTGAAGGCTGGCAACGAAGTGTCGAATGCCCTCGTCAGCTACAACTCGTCGGCAGAGAAGGCCGTTCTTGACGGCAAGCGCGTGGCTGTGCTGAAGAAGAACGTGGAAGACACGGAGAAGTTGATGAAATCATCGTCTAACACCACCTATCTTGAAGTGATCTCTGCCCAGAGCAATCTGCTGAATGCGGAAATTAACGAGGTTACCGACCAGTTCAATAAGATGCAGGCAGTAGTCAACTTGTACCAAGCCTTAGGTGGCGGTGCGAAGTAAAGCCCCCTCCAACCTCCCCCGACTGGGGGAGGCCTTAATAGTCACATAGGCCCTCGCCCCTGTAGCGGCCTCCCCCCAGTAGGGGGGATATGAGGGGGGCTTAGAATATGGCAAGTGAAATTAGTCCCAAAGCTGAGATTAGCCCCAAGGCGAAAATCGGCGACAACTGTAAGATATTCCCCTTCGTGTACATCGAGGACGACGTGGTGATAGGCGATGGCTGTATCATCTTCCCCTTCGTCAGTATATGTAGCGGTACGCGCATGGGCAAGCGTAACAAGGTGCATCAGGGAAGCGTTATCGGTGCCCTGCCGCAGGACTTTGAGTTCCGCGGCGAGAAATCGGAGTGCATCATTGGCGACAGTAACGTTATCCGTGAGAACGTGGTCATCAACCGTGCCACCCATACCGGTGGACAGACGGTTATTGGCAATGGTAACGTGCTTATGGAGGGTGCCCATATCTCGCACGACACGAAGGTTGGCAACAATTGTGTCTTCGGCTACGGTACGAAGATTGCCGGCGACTGCGAGATAGAGGACAATGTCATCTTCTCCTCCTCAGTTATTGAGAATGCGAAGACCCGTGTCGGTCGTAGCTCTATGGTGCAGGCCGGTACTACCTTCTCGCGTGACATTCCGCCCTATATCGTTGCTACAAAGAAAAACACCTACGGCGGTGTGAACTTCGCCGTAGGTCGTCAGTATGGTGTGGATGAGAAGGTGCTGAAGCACTTGGCCAATGCCTATCGTCTGGTGTTCAACGGCGGCACATCGCTCTTCGATGCCGTCATGCAGATTGTAGAGCAGGTGCCCGATGGCCCTGAGGTGCGTCACGTCGTGGAGTTCCTGCGTGCTACCAAGCTCGGCATCATCTCGAAGAAATAAGTTAGTACGACGCCGAGCAGGGAATCCCTGCGGCAATTACCCGGTCGCGAATGGCATCCAGCTGTTCGCGACTTGCTTTTTCCAGTCCTTTGGTGGGCGTCTCGCGGTCGATGGTGTAGATCATGACCTGCTCGGGAGCAATCTCCTTGACGGCCTCCAGCCACGGCCCTACATATTCTTCGCCCGTGTTGTCGATGTCGTTGCCCTTGAGGAACATTGTCTGGATGATAATATGCCCGTTGAACGCCTTCATGCGTTCAATAATCTGCTGAACGTCGTAAGTGCCCGAGGGATGGTCTACTTTCCGGATGAAGTCGATGTCCACGGTGTCGAGCTTCAGGATGTTGTTGTCCACAAGCATCAGCGCGTCGTGAACCGCCTGACGGTGAATCATCGTCGAGTTGCTCAAAACCGAAACTTTGGCTTTGGGACAATATTGGTTGCGCAGGCGGATGGTGTCGCCGATAATCTCCGCAAAGTGTGGGTGACACGTTGGTTCGCCGTTGCCGGCAAAGGTCAGCACGTCGGGCAGCTGGCCGTCCTCCTGCATCTGCTGCAGTTTCCGTTCCAATGCCGCTGCCACCTCTTCGCGGGTAGGCATCGGCAGGGTGGGGCGGTGGTCTTCGTTGAACCCGCACTCACAGTAGATACAGTCAAAGGAGCACACCTTGCCGTCCTTCGGAAGCAGGTTGATGCCTAATGAAATGCCCAGACGACGGCTTTGTACGGGGCCGAAAATGGGCGATGGATAGATAATTGTACTCATATTCGGCTGCAAAATTACTATTTTTATTTAAGATTTGAGGTTTGAGGTTTGAGGTTTTTAAAAAAGAATGTTAAATGAGGCCTAAGTAATCGTATTTCTCAAATCTCAAATCTCAAATCTCAAAATTTCTCTGTATCTTTGCAGGCAAATTTCGATTTACGTACGTAAAAGTAAATGAAGAATAGACAGAAAGCGACCCGTCGCCGTCATGGCATGCAGGTTGTGACATTGTGTATCAGTACAACGATGGTGCTGATATTGCTTGGGCTTGTGGTGTTCTCGGTGCTCACGGCCCGTAACCTTTCTAACTATGTGAGAGAGCATCTGACGGTGACTGTCATGCTGAACGATACGGTGAGCGTGAACGATGCCCACCACCTTTGTCGTGACCTGTATCACCGCCCCTATGCCCGCAACATCGACTATGTGAGCAAGGAACAGGCGCTGAAGGAGCAGACGGTGGCTATGGGCAGCGACCCCTCGGAGTTCTTGGGTATGAATCCCTTTGTGGCAACGCTGGAGTTGCAGCTGAAGTCGGACTATGCTAACCGCGACTCGCTGCAGTGGATAGCCAAGGAGCTGAAAGAGAATGCGAAGGTGGCCGACGTGGCCTATCAGGAGGACTTGATGGATCGCGTGAACCGTAACATTCGTAAGGTGAGCCTGGTGCTGCTGGTACTGGCGGTGCTGTTGACGTTTATCAGTTATACCCTGGTGAGCAATACTGTTCGCCTGAGGGTATACTCTCAGCGCTTCCTTATCAATACGATGAAACTGGTGGGAGCATCATGGGGCTTCATCCGCCGTCCGTTCATGCTCGACGGCCTAGGCGTGGGCATAGTGGCTGCATTGCTGGCCTGCATGGTACTTGGTGGCGCTGTATGGTCGCTCTATCGCTACGAGCCCAACCTCACCGATATCATCACGTGGCAGGTGCTGGTCATTACCGGCATTGCCGTGTTCCTGTTTGGCATCCTCATCACGCTGTTGTGCTCCTACATCTCGGTGAACCGCTATCTGCGGATGAGAGCCAGTGCGTTGTATAAGATATAAGGAGGAGTTAAAGGAGTTAAGGAGTTAAAGGAGTTAAGGAGTTAAAGGAGTTAAGGAGTTAAAGGAGTTAAAGAAGTTAGAGGAGTTAAAGAAGTTAAGAAGAATAAAGATATGGATAAGAAAGATTTAGCATTTGGCCGTATGAACTACATCCTGCTTGCCGTAGGTATGTTGGTGGTAATCATCGGCTTCATCCTGATGGGTGGTGGAAGCTCTACGGAGGAATCCTACAACCCCGACATTTTCAGTACCCGTCGTATTGTTGTGGCACCTGTAGTGTGCCTGCTGGGTTTTGTGTCAATGGTTTATGCCGTAGTGCATAAATCTAAGGATTGAATGCTTCGCTAATGAATAGTGAACAGTGAATAGAGAAAAGAAATGGACTGGATACAAGCATTGATATTGGGCCTGATACAAGGCCTGACGGAATACCTGCCCGTAAGTTCCAGCGGTCATCTGGCCATCGGTCAGGCGCTGTTTGGCATGGAGGACGGCGACGAGAACCTGATGTTTACCGTTGCCGTGCATGTGGCTACGGTGCTGTCGACGCTGGTTGTCTTGTGGAGCGAAGTAGACTGGATATTGAAGGGACTCTTCAAGTTCAAGATGAATGACGAGACGAAATACGTGCTGAACATCCTAGTGTCGATGATTCCCGTCGGCATCGTTGGGCTGTTCTTCAAGGACTATGTGGAAGAGGTGTTCGGCTCAGGACTGCTGATTGTGGGCTGCTGCCTGTTGCTGACAGCTATGCTGCTCATCTTCTCCTACTATGCCCGTCCGCGTCAGAAGGAGCATATTTCTATGAAGGATGCCTTCATCATCGGACTGGCGCAGGCTGCTGCCGTGCTGCCGGGACTATCGCGTTCTGGCTCCACCATTGCCACGGGCTTGTTGCTGGGCAATAAGAAGGAGAAACTGGCGCAGTTCTCGTTCCTCATGGTTATTCCTCCCATCTTAGGCGAGGCCCTGCTTGACGTGTTGAAAGCCATGAAGGGCGAGGCAGTGATGGGCGATATCGGTACGTTCCCGCTCTGTGTGGGCTTCCTGGCTGCCTTTGTCAGCGGCTGCGTTGCCTGCAAGTGGATGATCAATATCGTAAAGAAAGGTAAGCTGCTTTACTTCGGCATCTACTGTGCCGTGGTGGGAGCTGTCACCATCATCTGCAGTCTTCTGTAGTTCGTTAAATCGTAGATGGAGAACCCGTAAATCGTCAATAGTCAAGGTGGATTTCAACGCAGGCGAGTTTCTATACATCAACAAACCCTACCGGATGTCATCGTTCGGTGCGCTGGCTCATATTCGTTTCCTGGTGTCGAAGAAGATGCACGTTAAGCGGGTGAAGATGGGACATGCCGGTACGCTCGACCCCTTGGCAACAGGAGTGCTTATCCTCTGCACGGGCAAGGCTACCAAGCAGATAGAGATTTTGCAATTGAACGACAAGGAATATACGGCCACCCTGCAGTTGGGAGCCACCACACCTTCTTTTGACAAGGAGCATACCGTGGATATGACCTATCCCACGCGCCACATCACCCGCGAGGTGATACTCCAGACGCTGGAGCAGTTCAAGGGCGACATTATGCAGGTGCCGCCGCTCTTCTCGGCGGTGATGGTTGACGGTCATCGTGCCTACAAGTTGGCTCGCAAGGGAGCCGACGTCGAATTGGCTGCCAAGCCCGTACGTATCGATGAGTTGGAGCTCACAGCGTTCGACCCCGTGACGATGCAGATGAGCATTCGGGTGGTCTGTGGCAAGGGCACCTATATCCGCTCTCTGGCTCGCGACATTGGCTTCGCCTTGGGTAGCGGGGCCTTCCTGACGGCTCTCTGCCGCACACGTCTCGGTAATGTCCGCATAGAAGAATGTCAGACCTTTGACAGTTTCCCCCTGTGGCTCGATGAGCACTGGGACAAGTAGGAAACGAAAAAGTCCAATAAGCCCCATAGGCCCAAAAAGAAAAATCAGTAAATCGAAAAAAGATAATGAAACTATCACAATTCAGATTCAAACTGCCTGAAGAGCAAGTGGCACTCTATCCGCCGCACCGTTCCTTCACCAATGAAGATGGCACCGTAGAGCGTGTCTACAGTCGTGATCAGTCGCGCCTGATGGTTATACACCGCAAGCGTCAGCTCATTGACATGTTCAAGAAGGATTCCGACGGCAACGATACCGACCAGTTCCTGACATTCCGTGATCTGGTGGACTTCTTTGACGAGGGCGATACCTTTGTCTTCAACGACACGAAGGTGTTTCCCGCCCGTCTCTACGGAACCAAGGAGAAGACCGATGCCCAGATAGAGGTGTTCCTGCTGCGTGAACTCAATCAGGAGCTGAGGCTGTGGGACGTGCTGGTGGAGCCTGCCCGCAAGATTCGCATCGGCAACAAACTGTTTTTCGAGGAAGAGGGACCAATGGTGGCTGAGGTTATTGACAACACCACCAGCCGTGGACGTACCCTCCGCTTCCTCTACGACTGCGATCACGATGAGTTTAAGCGCGAGCTGTTTGCCCTCGGTTCGGCACCGCTTCCCCGCTATATCGTCGACCGCCGTCCTACGGAACCCGATGACACGGATAATTTCCAGACCATCTTTGCCAAGAATGAGGGAGCCGTTACTGCTCCTGCCACCGGACTGCACTTCAGCCGTGAGCTGATGAAGATGATGGAGATACGAGGCTTCAACTTCTCCTTCCTCACCGTGCATTGCGGACTGGGTTGTTTCGATACTATTGAGGTGGAGGATTTGACGAAGCATAAGATGAGTTCCGAGCAGATAATCATCAGCGAGGAATGCTGCAAGCTGGTGAACGAAACCAAGCTGTCGGGCCATCGCGTATGTACCGTTGGCGTAAGTACCACTCGTGCTACTGAGTCGGCTGTGGGAACAGACGGTATGCTGAAACCTTTCGACGGTTGGACCAATAAGTTCATCTTCCCGCCTTATGACTTCGGACTCTCCAATGCGATGATAGCCAATTTCTACCATCCTGAGTCGACCATGATGATGCTTACGGCTGCCTTTGGCGGCTATGACCTCGTTTACGAGGCCTATACCAAGGCTGTGGAGAATGGTTACCAGTTTGGTTGCTACGGTGATGCGCTGCTGATTCTTGATGATTAGCGATTAGCGCTTCCAAAGTGAATAGAGAATAGTGAAGGGGGACGGTAGATTGCATCAGGTGTATTTGGGCCTGGGCTCCAATATGGGGCAACGGCAGATGCTGCTTGAGCAGGCAATCAGGCTGATTGGCGAAAGGGTGGGGAAGGTGCTCCGACAGTCGTCGTTCATCGAGACCGAGCCTTGGGGGTTCGAGTCGCCCAATAAGTTCCTCAACGCCGTCATCCGCTGCGAAACCGACATGACGCCACGTCAGCTCTTGAAGACGACGCAGCAGATAGAACGTGACATGGGACGGAAGAAGAAATCTCGCATCTCGCTGCTCGCCCCCCGCACCATGCCGAGTTATGCAGACCGCCCCATCGACATCGATATCCTGCTCTACGATGACATCACTATCGATGAGCCCGATCTGAAGATCCCTCACCCGCTGATGCATGAGCGCGACTTCGTGATGATCCCTCTCAACGAAATACGAGACTAATGAAACAAAACTAAAATACTAAAACAATGAAGAAAACTATTATTCTGTTATTATGTCTTTCAACGTCTGTCTGTATGATTGCCCAGAACAAGTACAGACAGTACACCAAGAACCTGCCCTTTGCAATGGCAGAAGTGAAGGCACCTGTCATTCCCGATACCAAGGTGTCGCTGAAAGACTTCGGAGCCGTAGGAACGGGCGACGTACTCTGTACTGAAGCCTTTGAGAAGGCTATTAGCCAGCTCTCCAGTAAAGGCGGTGGTCATCTAATCGTCCCTCGTGGCGTGTGGCTGACAGGCCCCATCGTGTTGAAGTCGAACATCGACCTCCATCTCGAGGCAGGCGCTGTTATCCAGTTTGCTGCTGACGAGCACCTCTACCCTGTCATCATGACCTCGTTCGAGGGCCTCGACACGCGTCGTTGTCAGTCGCCGCTGAGTGCCATGGGGGCAGAGAATATATCAATTACCGGTCAGGGAGTCATCGATGGTAATGGTCAGTATTGGCGCCCCGTCAAGCGAGAGAAGGTAACCGACAACCAGTGGAAGAAGATTATGCAGCGCCCCGGAGGCCGTGAGCTGAAGAAGGGCTTCTGGGTGCCTTCTGAGGGCTATGAGAAGGGCTATAACGGTGCCAATATGAATGTACCTGCCGCTCAAACTGAAGAGGAGTGGGAGAGTATCAAGCGTTTCCTGCGCCCCGTTATGGTGAGTCTCGTTAGCTGTAAGAACGTGCTGTTACAGGGCGTTATCTTCCAGAACTCTCCTGCATGGAACATCCATCCGCTGATGTGCGAGAACATCATCCTTGACAATATCTCTGCTCGTAATCCTTTCTATGCCCAGAACGGTGATGCCCTCGACCTCGAGTCGTGTACCAATGCGCTGATTGTCAATTCACAGTTTGATGCTGGCGACGATGGCATCTGCATCAAGAGCGGTAAGGATGCCGATGGACGTCGTCGTGGTATTCCCTGTGCCAATGTGGTGGTCGATGGCTGCACCGTTTTTGCCGGTCATGGTGGCTTTGTCGTTGGCTCTGAGATGAGCGGTGGTGTCAAGAACATCATGGTCAGGAACTGCCAGTTCCTCGGTACCGACGTTGGCCTTCGCTTCAAGTCTACCCGTGGACGTGGCGGTATTGTCGAGAATATCTACGTTGATGGCATCTCCATGATCGACATAGGAACTTATGCGCTGACCTTTAATATGTATTATGGTGGCATCTCTGTTGCCGAGGTGCTGGCCAAGGGTGAGGAACCTCAGCTTCCTCAGGCAGTGCCCGTCAATGAGGGAACCCCCATTTTCCGTAACATCGACATCCGTAATGTCATTTGCCACAACGCTGGCTTTGCCATGGAGTTCAACGGATTGCCCGAGATGCCTATCAAGGGCATCAGCCTGAGCAATATCGATATCACAGCCAAGCAGGACGCCACCTTCCAGTTCTGTGAGGATATCAAGAAAAACAACGTCAACATCAAACTGACGAAATAGACAGAAACGTATAATAGTAAATGGGGGTACTCAGCCGAGCACCCCCATTTCTTTGTTATCCTTTTCTTTTACCTTATTCTTTTGCTGCTCCGATAATCCGCTTTGGTTTCTCTGGAACAGTCGTGCTGTCGTTGTCGGCATCTGGAGTTGTGCGTGCCCAGTAGTCGTAGCCGTACCAGTCGTCATAGCCCCAGTAGCTATAGCTGCTCCAGTTTGGTGAAGAGGTGTGGTAGAGGTTGAACTCCACATCGTTGTCGCCGTCCTCTATCCAGCCGCTGAAGCGGTCGTCGTTGAGGTGGTAGTCATAGATGAAAACTTCTGTATTTTCCTCTACGAAGTAAACCTTAATGCGCCTGTTGTCCACCGTCCAGCGGATGTGGTTGGCTACGTAGTCCCAGGGTGCTCCCGAGTAGTAGTCTACCCAGTAGCCGTCGCCACTCGAGTAGCGGTAGGGGTCGCGCAGGAAGGTAATCTCTGTAGCTGTTGCCGTGTAGTAGCGGTTGTCGTAATACGACGTTACATACATATTCCCCTTCCAGGTTCCTTCGAGGGTGTGTGCAATGGCATCGTCTTCCCACCATTCGCACGAAGTCAGTGTTGTGGCTGCTGTCATTGTCAGCAGGATGGCCAGCATGTTGTATATCTTCTTCATAATCGTAAAGTTTTAAAATGTGAATACTCTGTTACTTTGTTTTCTTGGTGCAAAGTTATGAAGAAATAACTGATTCTGCAAGGGGAAAAAACATAAAACCGTGTAGGGAATTCCCTACACGGTTTAGTAATTTTTCCTAATACCTTATTACTTACGCAGGCCAAGAGCCTTAACGATAGCACGGTAGCGGTTGATGTCGTTCACATAGAGATACTTCAGCAGCTTGCGGCGACGACCTACCATCATGGTCAGCGAACGAGCGGTAGCGTGATCCTTGTGGTTCTTCTTCAGGTGCTCCGTCAGGTGCTTAATACGATAGGTAAACAGGGCAATCTGAGCCTCGGGAGACCCCGTGTCGGTAGCAGACTTGCCATACTCGCTGAAAATCTCAACTTTCTTTTCTTTGTCTAAATACATGGTTTGATGAGTTAATTTATTAATACTAAACATCCTTCAAAAGTCCTTTCCGCCTTCATCACCGACGGGGACTTCGTCAAATGCGGGTGCAAAGGTACTGCTTTTTTCTCATTCCTGCAAATTTTCGGCTCTCTTTTTCCTTAAACTGTTAACGATGCTTAAATTCTAACGTATTTATTCACTTAAACACCGTCTATCTCGAATAAAAATGTTAGCTTTGCATCCATATAGAGTTCGTTTACGAATGTTTAATTTAAAAATTGAAAAGGTATGAAAAAGTTATTTATGATGGCAGTAGCCGCCATGCTGGCTACCGTGAGTGTGAATGCACAGCAGATGTTCATCAAGCCGATGGTCGGTGGAACGCTTGCAACAATAACAGGCGACAATACTGATGATGCAAAGATGAAGATTGGCCTGGTAGGTGGAGCAGAGTTTGGTTATCAGGTTGCAGATCCGTTTGCTGTCACTGTCGGTGCACTGTTCTCTATGCAGGGAGCAAAAGCCGATGACACCAACTTCATTAAGGATGCCAGCACTACGCTTACCTACTTGAACATCCCCGTTATGGCTAATTACTACATTATCCCAGGTTTGGCCATTAAGGCTGGTGTTCAGCCTGGTTTCATGCTTTCAGCCAAGTCTAAGGGTGAGGAGCGTGTTGGATCCAATTGGGTAGAGTATGACGAATCTGGCACTGATGGTTACAAGAAGTTTGACCTGTCTATTCCCCTTGGCTTGTCGTATGAGATTTCTGATTTCGTCATCGACGCTCGTTACAACCTCGGTCTCACAAATATCAATGATAATGATCGTTACAAGAACAAGAACAGCGTCATCATGCTGACCGTTGGCTACAAGATTCCGTTCTAAGATAGACCTTCTTGATTGACGAAAAGTGAGAAATTTGCTTCCGCAGGCAAAAAAATAGCATACGGAAGCAAGTTTCTCACTTATTCTTTGTAATTTTGCACCCGCAAAATACAAAGGACACTTATGCAGGATATTAGGAATATAGCGATTATCGCACATGTAGACCACGGCAAGACGACGCTTGTGGACAAGATGATGTTGGCTGGCAATCTGTTCCGTGAGGGACAGAATCTCTCGAGCCAGGTGTTGGATGCTAATGATTTGGAACGCGAGCGTGGTATTACCATTCTCTCGAAGAATGTAAGTATCAACTGGAAAGGCACGAAAATCAATATTATCGACACACCGGGACACTCCGACTTCGGTGGCGAGGTGGAGCGTGTGCTCAACATGGCCGACGGCTGTCTGCTGTTGGTCGACGCCTTCGAGGGTCCGATGCCCCAGACGCGTTTCGTGCTGCAGAAGGCACTCGAGATAGGCCTCAAGCCCATTGTCGTGGTCAATAAGGTAGATAAGCCTAACTGCCGTCCTGAGGAAGTATACGAGATGGTTTTCGACTTGATGTTCTCGCTGAATGCTACCGAGGACCAGCTCGACTTCCCCGTTGTCTATGGCTCGGCCAAGAACGGCTGGATGGGTGAGGACTACAATAATCCCACCAATGACATTACTTACCTGTTGGACAAAATTGTCGAGGTTATCCCTGCTCCCAAGCAGCTTGAGGGAACGCCTCAGATGCTTATTACCTCGCTCGACTATAGCAGCTACACGGGACGTATTGCCGTGGGCCGCGTACATCGTGGTACCTTGAAGGACGGTCAGCAGGTAACCATCAGCCACCGCGACGGCTCTTTGGAGAAAACCAAGATTAAGGAGCTTCACACTTTCGACGGTATGGGCCACCAGCGCACCAACCAGGTTGACTGTGGCGATATCTGTGCTGTTATAGGTCTCGAGAAGTTTGAGATTGGCGACACCATCTGCGACCTTGACAACCCCGAACCGCTGCCCCCCATCGCCATCGATGAACCTACCATGTCGATGCTCTTTACTATCAACGACTCCCCCTTCTTTGGTAAGGAGGGTAAGTTTGTTACCTCCCGCCATATCAATGACCGTCTTGAAAAAGAACTCGAGAAGAACCTCGCCCTGCGCGTGGAGCCCTTTGAGGATTCTACTGACAAGTGGGTGGTCTCGGGTCGTGGCGTGCTCCATCTCTCCGTGCTCATTGAGACCATGCGTCGCGAGGGCTACGAGCTGCAGGTAGGACAGCCGCAGGTTATATATAAAGAGGTGGATGGTGTTAAATGCGAACCCATCGAAGAGCTCACCATCAACGTTCCCGAGGAGTTTGCCTCGAAGATGATTGACATGGTCACCCGTCGTAAGGGAGAGATGACATCCATGGAGAGTCAAGGCGAACGCACCAATATTGAGTTTGATATTCCCTCGCGTGGTATCATTGGTTTGCGTACCAATGTGCTTACCGCTAGTCAGGGTGAAGCCATCATGGCTCACCGCTTCAAGGAGTACCAGCCTTACAAGGGTGAGATTGAGCGTCGTGTCAACGGCTCCATGATTGCTCTCGAGACTGGCAATGCCTTTGCCTACGCTATCGACAAGCTGCAGGATCGCGGCAAGTTCTTTATCGATCCCGGTGAGGATGTCTATATGGGACAGGTGGTTGGTGAGCACGTCCATGACAACGACCTGGTCATCAACGTATGCAAGGCCAAGCAGCTGACCAACGTCCGTGCTTCAGGAACCGACGACAAGGCCCGCATCATCCCCAAGACCGTTATGTCGCTCGAGGAGTGCCTGGAGTATATCAAGGAAGACGAGCTCGTCGAGGTTACTCCACAGAGCATGCGTATGCGCAAGGTCATCCTCGACCACGACCAGCGTAAGAAGGCTGCGCGTCAGTAAACGTAAAAAGAAAAGAAAGGAGTAATTGCTATGAGAAGATTTACGCTGATAGTTACCGCCTTGTTGATGGCAGTAGTATCCATGGCTCAGCAGAAAGAGCCGAGGCAGATAGAACTGACGCAGGAGGATCGCCTGCTGGTGGAGAATAATAATAACTTCGCCTTCCGCCTATTTCAGCAGGCGCATACCCAGGAAAGTATGATCCTGTCGCCACTCAGTATTACCTATGCCTTAGGTATGCTGAACAATGGTGCTGCAGGCAGGACACAGCGTGAGATTAACGAGGTACTGGGATTCGGCGTGGCAGGTGCTGATGCTATTAACCGTTTCTGCTATAAACTGCTGACGGAGAGTACCACTTTGGACGAGGAGACGAAGGTGATGATAGCCAACACCATTTTTCTGAACAACCATTGGGACTACCAGCTGAAAAAGCCGTTTGTAGAGAAGGCCAAACAGTACTACAACGCAACACCCGAGGCCTGTGACTTCTATGACGGTGAGACTTTGGACGTTATCAACAAGTGGGCGAGCGACCATACGGAGCAGATGATCAAAGAGGTGTTGTCGAGAGATGAGTTCAATGTGGACGCTGTCAGCTATTTGCTGAATGCCATCTACTTCAAGGGCGCGTGGTCTATGAAGTTCGACCTCGCGAACACCAAGGAGGAATCGTTTAATGGTGGCGGGAAGGTGCCGATGATGCATCTGCCTATTAATGATTTAGGTGGTGGTAAAGAATTCCGTTATACGGAGAACGATCTCTATCAGGCCATCGAACTGCCTTATGGCAATGGTGCCTACTTGATGACTATCTTCCTGCCACGAAAGGGGAAGACCGTTGGCGATGTCGTGCAGAAGATGGATGGCAAGAGCTGGCGGCTTGTTGGACATGAAGCAATTGTTGACCTGAAACTGCCACGCTTTGAGACCGATACTGACGTTGACTTGGTTCCCATAATGTCGGCATTGGGGATGCCTACGGCCTTTGATCGGGGGAATGCGGAGTTTCCGGAATTCTGCAACTATCCTGTATACATCGCGCTTATGAAGCAGGTGGCAAAGATTAAGGTGAACGAGGAAGGCACGGAGGCTGCTGCAGTAACCGTGATAGGCGTGGAAAAAGCGGCTATGCCTAATTATGCTGAGTTCCATGCCAACCGTCCGTTCCTTTATACGATTAGTGAGCAGTCGTCGGGTGCCATCTTCTTTATTGGCCAGTATATGGGTGACGGCACATCGGGCATTGGCAATACAACCCGCCAAACGAGTGACGAAGGCGTGAAAGCAGAAAAGCTATACAATCTCCAAGGGCAGCGCCTTCAGGCACCGCCCGCCAAGGGTCCTTATATAAAAGGTGGAAGGAAGGTAATGAGGTAAAATATCACAGTGGGGCGTCCCACTGTGATTTTTTTATGCATCGGCAAAGACCTTACCGTCTTCAAGAGTAATCTGGAGTTTGGTGTACTCTGAGTGGAAATCGTTTTGCAGACGGTTCAAATACCGACGGCATTCCCATTTACACATGGGGAGGTCGTGGAGCAAATAGTTACCGCACGTCTCTGGAGTCGTTGCCGGAATCTCTGTCTGTGTCAGTATCCACTTCAGACATTCAATCGTCAGCTGGCGCATGTCCTCGACGGTATAAGTACCAGATTCCCGACCTTCGGTCGCCGCCCCGTTGTCTTTCATGATGATGTACATGCCAGTAAGGCATCCCATGGGACCTACATAAACGACATCCTGCTTAACCCGGCTGTTGCGGAACCAGGTAGCCATGAGGTGTTCTATGCTATGTATAGCAGCAGGGGCAACGGCAGGCTCCTTGTTGGGCTCTGTGATGCGCAGGTCGAACGTCGTGAATCCTTTATCCTCACGCGATACGTAGATGCCTGGCTTTAGGTGAGTGTGGTCAATGGTGAAACTTTGTATGACTTCCATGTTGCGGTGTTTAATGAGGGTTTCTAATACGTTTTTTCTTTTTTTTCCTTGTTTCTGCCTGCAAAATTACGATTTTTTTCTTAACTTTGCACGCAGAAAGAAAAAAACTTGCAAGTTATGAAAATTTTGAAGAGACTGCTACCCGATATTGTGGTAGTACTGTTGTTTATCGTTGTGGCCTTTGCCTACTTCTTCCCTGCTGATACCGAGGGTCGTATTCTCTACCGTCACGACTCGTCGGCTGGTGTTGGTGCGGGACAGGAGACCAAGGAGTACCATGACCGTACGGGGAAGACCTCCCGCTGGACGAATGCCCTGTTTGGAGGTATGCCCACCTACCAGTCGTCGCCAGCGTATGACAGCACAGCAACGTTGTCGACAGCCATCAATGCCTATCATCTATGGCTGCCCGAGAACGTGTGGTTGCTATTTGCCTATCTGCTTGGCTTCTATATTCTGCTGCGTGCCTTCGACTTCAGATGGTACCTGGCTGCCCTGGGTTCCGTCATCTGGGCGTTCTCTACGTATTTCCTGATTATCATTGCCGCAGGCCATATCTGGAAAGTGATGGCCTTGTCCTATCTGCCGCCCATGATAGCGGGTATTGTGCTAGCCTACCGCGGCAAATATCTGTGGGGCTTCATCGTGACAGCCATTTTTGCTGCCTTTGAGGTGAATGCCAACCACGTGCAGATGACGTACTATTACCTGTTCATCATCTTCTTTATGATTGTGGCTTGGTTGGTGGATGCCATCCGTACCAAACAGTATGCCCACTTCCTGAAGGCTACTGCGGTGTGCATTGCTGGTGGGGCCTTTGGTATCCTGATTAACCTCTCGAATCTATATCATACGTGGCAGTACAGCCAGGAGTCGATGCGCGGCAAGAGTGAGCTGGTAAAGGCGAACACGGCCAACCAGACGTCGAGCGGACTGGAGCGTGACTATATCACCCAGTGGTCGTATGGCATCGGTGAGACATGGACGCTCCTCGTGCCCAATACCAAGGGCGGTGCCTCACAGCCGTTAGTGCTCAATAAGACGGCCATGAAGCATGCTGACAACAACTACGTGGGCATCTACCAGCAGATAGGGCAGTACTGGGGCGAACAGCCGGGTACGCAGGGGCCTGTCTACGTGGGCGCCTTCGTGTTGTTCCTCTTTGTGCTTGGCCTGTTTATCGTGAAGGGGCCCATGAAGTGGGCATTGCTTGCAGCCACGGTGCTGAGCATTATGCTCTCGTGGGGTAAGAACTTCATGGGGCTTACCGACTTCTTTATCGACTATATGCCAATGTATGCCAAGTTCCGTACGGTGGCTTCAATCTTGGTGATTGCCGAGTTTACCATTCCTCTGCTGGCCATGCTAGCGCTGAAGGAACTTGTTTCGAAGAGCATCTCACCTCGACAACTTTGGATTAGTTTCGCCTTCACCGGTGGTATTGCCCTGCTGTTTGCCGTAATGCCTGACGTGTTCTTCGGTAACTATGTGTCAACGAGCGAAATGCAGGCCATGTCGCAGATTCCTGCCGACCAGCTGCAACCGTTGTTGGCCAACCTGAGCGAGATGCGCCGTGCTATGTTTACCAGCGATGCCTGGCGCTCATTCATTATTATCATTATCGGTATGCTCTGTCTGCTGTTGTTCAATGCTAAGAAACTGAAGGAAGAGTATATGGTGGGCATCTTGGTGGCGCTCTGTCTCATTGACTTGTGGCAGATAAACAAGCGCTATCTGAACGATTCAATGTTTGTACCTAAGACTGAGCGTGAGATGGCGCAGCCGAAGACGGAGACCGACAATATCATACTGGCAGACAAAGCACTGGACTATCGTGTACTGAACTTGGCGTCGAACACGTTCAATGAGAACGAGACGAGCTATTACCACAAGAGCATTGGAGGTTACCATGCTGCCAAGTTGCGCCGCTACCAGGAGCTGATAGAGGCTTGTATCGTTCCTGAGATGCAGGAGACGTTCAAGGCGGTGGCTGAGGCTACCGGCGACATGACACTTGTAAAGGGTGACAGTATCTACCCCGTGCTCAATATGCTCAATACGAAGTACTTCATCCTGCCCTTGCAGGATGGAAAGACGGTACCTGTGGAGAATCCCTATGCCTATGGCAATGCGTGGTTTGTCAATAGCGTGAAGTTTGTGGACAATGCCAATCAGGAACTGGAGGCCGTGCCCACGCTTGACCTGCGTCACGAGGCCGTGGCCGATGCTAAGTTCCGTGATATACTGAAGCCCGTGGTGGAGGCAGCTACCGATTCGGCAAGTATCGTTACCATGACCAGCTATGAGCCCAATCAGCTGACTTATGATGTAAAGTCGGTTAAGGGTGGGGTAGTGGTGTTCTCTGAGATTTATTATCCTGGCTGGACGGCCACCGTTGACGGGGAGCCCGTGGAGATTGGCCGTGTCAATTACGTACTGCGTGCCATCACCGTTGCTCCCGGACAGCACAAAGTGGAACTGTCGTTCTTCCCGAAGTCGCTGGATACGACAGAGACAATTGCCTATGCTGCGCTGGGACTGCTACTGCTGTTGATTATCGTGGCAGTAGTCCTTACTATACGTAAAAGGAAGTAGGAGAAGAAAGGGAAGTCAGTAATAAACTGAAAGAAGGGATTCTTCACGCGAAGAATCCCTTCTTTCTTGTTAGATCGTTTTTGTAATATTGTGCCTTACGTAAGCGTTGTGGCCGTAGATGGCAACGACAACGAAGCAGATAAGGGGTATGGTGAAAGAAATGTTCGTTGCAGGAATACCTCCGATGGTGGGGAACGTGTCGATGATAAATGCTTGCAGCGGAGGGAATACCGAACCGCCAAGGATGGCCATAATAAGGCCGGCACCAGCGAACTTCACATTTTCGCCTACTCCACGAAGGGCAATACCGTAGATGGTGGGGAACATCAGCGACATACAGCCACTGACGGCAACCAGACAGTAAAGACCGTAGCGGTCGGTAAACAGCACCACGCCAATTAGTGCCGTAATGGCAATGATGGCAAGAATGGCAAGCAGACGACCTGGTTGGATGTACTTCAAGAACCACGTGCAGATGAAACGATTGACAGTAAACAGGACCATGGCGATGATGTTGTACTTCTGCGACAGAATCTCGGCAGCCTTCTCTTCCATTCCCTCAGCCATAAACACTCGCGTACCATATTGAATAATAAATGTCCAGCACGTTACCTGCGCACCGACATAGAAGAACTGTGCAATGACACCCTCGCGGTAATTCTTGATCTTCACCAGTTCACGAAGCGCCTGGCCTATAGATTTCTTTGAGGGAGTGTCGCTGTCCATGGGCATCTTGTTGAGCTTGATAAGCAACAACAGCAGCAAGGCAACAGCACCGATATAGATGTATGGTTGTATAAGCACTCCTAAGTCGTGGTCTTTGATGAGATTGAACTGTACCTCCGGCAGTTCGAAACGAGCAGCAGAAGTGAGGGAACTCATCTTGGCCTGGACAAATTGCATGGCTACCCACATTCCCAACAGGTTTCCGATGGGGTTGAAGGCCTGTGCCAGGTTCAGTCGTTGGGTGGCTGTCTCTTCGCTTCCCATGCAATAGATATAGGGATTACAGCTGGTTTCCAAGAACGAAAGACCGCAGGTCAGCACGAAATAGGCCATCAGGAAGGGGAAATAATAGCCGATGGCTCTTGCAGGAAGGAACATTAAGGCTCCGGTGGCAAAGAGCGTCAGGCCTAACATTACACCTGCCTTGAACGAGTAGCGCTGGATAAACAGCGCTGCAGGGAAGGCCATGACGAAATAGCCTAGATAAGAAGCTACTTGTACAAGTGCACCTTCCGTCACACTCATGCGGAAAATCTTGGAAAAAGCTTTCACCATAGGACTGGTCACGTCGTTGGCAAACCCCCATAAAGCAAAACAGGAGGTAATCATGATGAAAGGAAAGAGCAGGTATACACCATTCTTGGTTAGCAATCCTTCTTTTTTCATATTTCAATTGTTGTTTCGTCTTTGGTAGGCGCAAAAGTAGCAAAAATTATTCATATTCGTGCAGGTTTTGGAAAATAATTGCTAATTTTGCACAAAGAAAACCGTATTTCTATGAAGATATTACTCTCCTTACCTCCCAATTTGGTGGATTGTTTCCACGATATTACGGGGGCTGACCCACAGGAATATTTCTGTACGTGCGATCCAATAGGCCATCGTTTAGGTAGTGGCGGTGGCACGGCGTGGCTCTTGCAGCAGGCTTGCAAGGAAAGAACGTTCAACGACTGGCTTGCCAGCGACAAACGCATCCTCATCCATGCTGGCGGACAGAGTCGCCGTTTACCCTCCTATGCCGTTTCGGGTAAGATACTCATGCCTGTGCCCGTGTTCCGCTGGGAGCGTGGCCAGCGTCTTAGCCAGACGTTGCTCGACCTGCAGCTGCCGCTTTATAGGCGACTGATGGCGATGGCACCCGACAATATCCACACCATGGTGGTCAGCGGTGATGTTTATATCCGTGCTACCCAGCCCCTACAGCCTGTTCCCGATGCCGATGTGGTATGTTATGGCTTGTGGCTCCCAGCCTCGACGGCTACCCACCACGGTGTGTTCGTCAGCAGCCGCCAGACACCGAACGTGCTGAAGCAGATGCTCCAAAAACCATCGGTGCAGACGCTGACAGAACTGCAGAAGGATCATTATTTCCTGACTGATATTGGAGTATGGATGCTCAGCGACCGTGCGGTGGAACTACTGATGAAACGCGCTTCATCATCCGAAGCCTCTGGATTCTCCGAGTACGACCTGTATGGGCAATTCGGCTGTACTCTGGGTACTGATCCTACCATTGATGATCAGGAGTTGCGCCAGCTGAAGGTGGCGGTATTACCCCTTCCTGGTGGAGAGTTCTATCATTTCGGTACCTCGCGTGAGATGATTTCCTCGACGTTGGCTGTTCAGAACCTGGTCAGCGACCAGCGCGATATTATGCACCTCGACCGCAAGCCCCATCCCACCATCTTTGTGCAGAACTCGTTGACTGAGCTGAACTTCACCGAGGAGAATCATCATATATGGATAGAGAACTCGCATGTGCCCAAGAGTTGGAAGCTCTCCTACGATCACGTCATTACTGGTGTGCCCCGTAACGACTGGGACATTACCCTGGCTCCAGGTGAATGTATCGATGTGACTCCCGTAGGCGACAACGACTATGAAGTGCGCCGTTATCGCATCGATGAGCCAGTCAATAGCAACGAACTGGCTGAGCGGGCAAACTTGCACCGCCTTTTTGCACAGCGCAGGGAATATCAGAAAACATGCTGGAAACTGATGGCTGATAATTGGCAGCACTCGGTGTTCTATCAGTTAGATCTTGCAGATGCTTCCGCTCACTTCCAACAGGAACAGATTCCCCTGCCGCCACCTCTTCCCGATAGTGCACCGTTGATGATTCGCATCCAAGATGCCATGTTCCGTAATGATGGCGAACGGGCCTTCAGCCTGCTACGAGAAGGAATGATGGGAGACATTGGAGTGAGGGAAAGCCCGCGCCTGTCAGTTGCCCATGACCAGATCGTGTGGGCACGTTCTCCAGTACGCATTGACATTGCCGGGGGATGGACAGACACACCGCCCTATTGCCTGATGGAAGGCGGCAACGTGGTGAACTTGGCGATTGAGCTGAATGGACAGCCTCCGCTGCAGGCATATGTGAAACCCTGTCGAGAGCCGCATATTATCCTGCGCAGCATCGACCTCGGTGCTACTGAAGTGGTGGAAACCTCTGAGCAGTTGGCCGATTATAATAAGGTGGGCTCTCCATTCTCTATTCCCAAGGCCGCCCTTACCTTGGCGGGCTTTGGTCAGCCTCTTTCCCTGCGCTCCCAGCTTGAGGCTTTTGGCAGCGGTATTGAGCTGACATTGTTCTCGGCTATTCCTGCTGGCAGCGGTCTTGGCACTTCGAGCATCCTTGCATCCACGGTGCTTGGTGCCCTGAACGATTTCTGTGGCTTGGGATGGGACAAGAATGAGATTGGTCACCGTACGATGGTGTTAGAGCAGTTGCTGACCACGGGTGGCGGATGGCAGGATCAGTATGGCGGTGTGCTTGGCGGTGTGAAACTGCTGCAGACAGAAAGGATACAAGTAGGTGCGTCAGCAGGAGTGCACGGCTTCAACCAGACACCGACGGTAAAATGGTTGCCCGACGGGCTCTACACACAGCCGGAATATGCCCAGTGCCACCTGCTCTACTATACGGGCATCACCCGTACAGCCAAAACTATTCTGGCAGAGATTGTGAGACGTATGTTCCTCAATGAGCACGACCAGCTACTGTTGCTGCGCGCCATGAAGCAGCATACGCTCGACATGTATGAGGCCATCCTGCGTCAGGACTTCCAGTTGATGGGCCGCTTGGTGCGTCGCACGTGGCAGCAGAACCAGCAGCTCGACAGCGGTACCAATCCTCCGGAGGTAAAGGCCATTACTGATTTTGTTGATGATCTCTGTTTAGGCTACAAGCTGCCAGGCGCAGGCGGTGGAGGCTATCTCTATATGGTAGCCAAAGACCCCGAGGCGGCTGCCCGCATCAAGACCATCCTCAACGAGCATCGTCGCAATCCCAATGCCCGCTTCGTCGACATGTCGCTGTCGAAGACGGGACTGCAGATTTCGCGCAGTTAACATAATCCCGTTAACGGAATAACGATAGAACGCCCAATGGAATTTAGAACCGTCGTTGACATACCCCAGCCTGGCTTCGAGATTGAGCCTCGCGAAGAAATGCTCTTCGTGGGCAGCTGTTTCGCAGACAGTATTGGTCAGCGGTTCGTGGAGAATAAGTTCCGCGCCACTGTCAATCCCTATGGTACGATGTACAATCCTGCCTCCGTGCTGCATACTGTTGAACGGTGGCTCCCCCTCCGGTTGGAGGGGGATGGGGGGAGGCTCCCCCGAATCGTCTTCATTACCCTCGGCACCAACCATGTGTACCGCTTGAAGGAGACGGGCGAGATTGTTGACAACTGTCAGAAGCGCCCTGCCTCGCTGTTTCAGGAGGAACTGCTTACCGTCGACGAGTGTGCCGACTACCTGTTGCGCATCGTCAACCTGCTGCGCACCAGTCGCCCCGACGTCAACATCGTCTTCACCGTCAGTCCCATCCGCTACCGCAAATATGGCTATCACGAGAGCCAGCTTTCGAAAGCCACCCTTCTCCTCGCTGTCCACAAAGTAATCTCTCTCCTCACCCCCCTCCAAACCTCCCCGAGGGGAGGCTTATCTTCCCCCTCGGGGGATAAGAGGGGGGTAGCCTCTCTCTCCTATTTTCCAGCCTACGAAATTCTGATGGACGAGCTGCGCGACTATCGCTTCTATGCTGACGACATGCTGCATCCCTCGTCGCAGGCCGTCGAGTATATTTGGCAGCAGTTGGTAGAGCATTACTTCTCGCCCCGCGCCAAAGAGTTCCTGCACGAATGGGCACCCCTGAAGGCAGCCCTTAACCATCGCCCCTTCAATCCCGACAGTGAAGAGTATCAGCAGTTTCTGGCTGATACCCATACGAAGATTGACGCGCTGCTCAGTCGCTATCCTTGACCACATCCCAGCGATGCAAAGGCCGAAGAACCCCAGCAAAAGGATACGCTGCGCATAAGTTTCAAACTTAACTAAAAAAGTATCAAACAAAGCCTTTGTTTTATTAAACAATGCCGCTGTTTTATCAAACAATGCCGCTGTTTTAACAAACAACGGCATTGTTTTAACTTTATCCCGGCACTTAGCAACATTCCAAACGGCACTTAGCAACATTTTAAGCGGCTTCCCGGCAACGTTTACTTCTCGGGCGTCACGCTGTTGCACCGTTCTGTATAGAACTTCTTGAAGTCTGCCCACTTGTAGTAGGGATAGTTGTCGGCAGGCAGGGGTAGGGTGACCTCGCAGCCGTTGAGGAGGCACTTCACGAGGATGTCCTGTGGCTGCTTGCCGCGATAGAAGATGAGCTGCATGTTCGAAGCCTTGCCCGTCTGCCAGTTCTGGTAGCAGTCCTTCACTTCGTAGGGGTCGGTGGGGTCTTGGTCGGCACCGTTGAGGCCCATGAGCACGGTGAGGGGCCCGAGGCAGGTGTCGTGACCGAATCGGAGGTCGGCCAGTCGCTGACTGCTGCCGCTGATGACGGCATCGGCCTTCGCGATGATGTCGCGAACGATGGGAATCATGTCGTAACGCGGTTCGAATACCCAGGTGTAGGAACCGAGGTTCTCGTTCTCCCAGCGGGCAGCAATCTCTTCGTCGCTGATGATATTGCCCATCATGCCTTCCTGTCCGATGCTGGGCAGCGAGGTGTAGAGGTTGATAAGGTTGCTGCCAATCATGTTGACGTTGCCGGGCAGTCCCTCGGTGCTGGTGAATACGCGCGAGATGACCTTCTGGCGCAGTCCGTCGCTGTATTTGAACTGTTGGCGGTTGTCCTCGAAACGCGGATGCGACTTGGGCCAGGTGCGTCGCAGGGGGTTCTGGCGGTCGGTAGGTACTACACCGTCGAGTGTGGTACGTGATGACTGCTGGCGGATTTCAATCTTGGGGTTGCATTGCGTCAGTTCCCCACAGAACGAAGCCATGCTGAGAACGCAGCGGCCCGTGAGCGATGAGATGGCGAGGACGTCGCCGCCCTGTTTGAATACCTCGGGGAAGTTATTGTACATGGTGCGGGCGATGCGCTGGTGCTGTTCCCATCCTAAGTCGCTCAGTTCGCTGACGCTGGCCGACAGCAGGTCCTTGGCAGCCATGAACTTCGTGCGGAAGGCCTCGCCCTCTGCCGTCAGCAGGTTACGAGCGTGGGCTTTGGTAAGCAGCGAGTCAAGGTCGCGATAGAGCGTGGCGTTCCAGTAGTAGCGCGACCCGTGGCGCCCGTAGTGGCTGATGTAGAAGGGCTTGTAGCCTTTTGGAGTCTTTGTTAACTGACAGGTAGTCTCTGGATAGGGGAAGTCCATGCCGTAAGCTTTCCGTGGGTCGGCCTTCACTTGCTCGAGGGCTGGTGTCATCTGTGCCCATGCTGCTAAGGAAAACGCCCAAAGAAAAAGGATGTTAAGCGCTTTTTTCATTGATGTTAAGTTTTGATGGTTAGTATTTCCTGTGCAAAGATAGCAATAAAAAAGGAAAAACCTTGTTGGTTTGCGTTTTTCTTTGTACTTTTGCATGCTACTAAAAAGGAAAAGGCCATTATTCTCAGGAAATGACTATGAAACATAGGAAATGCTAAAATCGAATTTTACAACAGTGCTACATGCCGGCGTATTAATATCTCTGCTGAAGGTATTGCCAGCGACGGACATGTAGTCATCTATAAATAAAAACGTCATGACATATACAATTGAGAAGATTACGACGCTGATAGGCGCCCGCCGCTACGGCAGTCAGGACGCCAACGTGCGCTGGCTGCTGACCGACAGCCGCTCACTGTGTTTCCCCGAGGAAACGTTGTTCTTTGCCCTGCATACCAAGCGCAACGACGGCCACCGATACATCGACGACCTCTACCGCCGAGGTGTCCGTTCGTTCGTGGTGGAGCAGGTGCCGGAGCACCCGCAGACGGATGCCAACTACCTGAAAGTGCCCTCGACGCTGGCCGCCCTGCAGCGGCTGGCTGAACGTCATCGTGACGAGTTCTCGATTCCCGTGGTGGGTGTCACCGGCTCCAACGGCAAGACGATGGTCAAGGAGTGGCTGTACCAGCTGTTGCAGCCGTCGCAGAAGATCGTGCGCTCGCCTAAAAGCTATAACTCGCAAATCGGCGTGCCGCTGTCTGTATGGCTGCTCAACGAACAAACGGAGATTGGTATCTTCGAGGCGGGCATCAGCCAGCCGGGCGAGATGATGGCCCTCCACGACATCATCCAGCCCACCGTCGGCGTGCTCACCTGCTTGGGCAGTGCCCATCAGGAGAACTTCCGCTCGATGGAGGAGAAATGCCTTGAGAAACTGGAGCTGATGCACGACACCAAGGCACTCGTCTATCCGATGGACGACAACACCGTGAGCCGCTGCATACGTCGCTTGAACTATCAGGGCGAACGCATCGGCTGGTCGCGCACCGACAGTCAGGCACCTTTCTTTGTCAAAGAGATAGTTGAGAGTGATGAGGCTAATGAGCCCTATGAGACCTATGGGCCCCAGATAACCTATATTTATAAGGGCATGGAGGGTAAATACACTATTCCCTTCATCGACGAGGCGAGCATTGAGGACAGCATTATCTGTGCCGCTACCGCCCTGTATCTCGGACTGACGCCGGAGCAGGTTGCCGAGCGCATGCCGGGGCTGGAGCCTGTGGCCATGCGTCTGGAGGTGAAGCAGGGACAGCATGGCTGTATCATCATCAATGACTCGTATAACAATGATATCAACTCGCTGGACATTGCCCTCGACTTTATGAACCGCCGCGGAGGCAAGAGAACCCTCGTGCTGAGCGACATTGACCAGAGCGGCATGACGGCGGCTGACTTATATCGTGAAGTGAACGACCTGTGTATCAAGCGCGGTGTCACGAAGCTGATTGGTATTGGTGAGGAGATGGCTGCTCAGTCGCATGCCTTCCTCGTGGGCGAGAAACACTTCTATGACACAACCGATGATTTCCTGTCGAGCGAAGTCTTCCGTCAGCTGCATGATGAAGTTATCCTGCTAAAGGGCTCTCGCCGCTTCGGCTTTGAGCAAATCACGGAAAAGTTGGAGCAGAAGGTCCATGAGACCATCCTCGAGGTGAACCTCAATGCTGTGGTCGACAACCTCAATTACTATCGTTCGTTCCTGAAGCCTGAAACCAAACTGGTGTGCATGGTGAAGGCCGATGCTTATGGTGCCGGTGCCGTCGAGGTGTCCAAGACGCTGCAGGAGCACCGTGTCGACTACCTCGCCGTGGCCGTGGCCGACGAGGGCGTTACGCTGCGCAAGGCAGGTATTACGGCCAATATCATGGTGATGAACCCCGAGCTGACGGCCTTCAAGACGATGTTCGACTACGACCTTGAGCCGGAGGTCTACTCCTTCCGCCTGTTGGATGCCTTGATAAAGGCGGCTCGTAAGGAGGGTATCACTGGCTGGCCCGTACACATCAAGCTCGACACGGGTATGCACCGGTTGGGGTTTAATGTTGGGGGTGGGCTTGAGATCGACGAGCTCATCGACCGCCTGAAGCACCAGCAGGCGGTGATTCCGCGCTCCGTTTTCAGCCACTTCGTGGGCAGCGACAGTGATGCGTTCGATGACTTCTCGGCCAGTCAGTTCCGCCTGTTCGACGAGGCTAGCCGCCGCCTGCAGTCGGTGTTTAGCCATAAAATCCTGCGCCATATCGACAACTCCGCCGGCATTGAGCACTTCCCCGAGCGGCAGATGGACATGTGCCGCCTGGGCATAGGACTGTATGGGGTGAACCCAAGGCAATCTCCCCTCCCTTGGGGAGGGGAAGGGGGTGGGCCCCACTGCGTCAGCACCCTGAAGACCACCATCCTGCAGCTGCGCCACGTCAAGGCGGGCGACTCCGTCGGCTACAGCCGCCGCACCATCCTGGAGCGCGATTCCATCATTGGCGCCATTCCCATCGGCTATGCCGACGGACTGAACCGCCACCTCGGCAACCGCCACGGCTACTGCTTGGTCAACGGCCAACGGGCTGAGTATGTGGGGAATATCTGCATGGATGTGGCCATGATCGATGTGACTGACATTGATTGCCAGGAGGGTGACCAGGTGGAAATCTTCGGTGAACACTTGCCCGTAACGGTGCTCAGCGACACCATCGACACCATTCCTTATGAGGTGTTGACAGGTGTCTCAGGGCGTGTTAAGAAAGTGTATTTCCAGGATTGATTGTGTGAAGAGGGTGTATTTCTAGGACTAGCGTACCACTTTCTTCCCGTCGACGATATAGATGCCATGTCCCAGCGACGTGGCATCTGCGTTTCTGCCGCCGAAAGCATCTGCGTTTCTGACGCTGCGGCCGTCGAGTGTATAGATGCGACGGGGTAGGGTAGGTGCTTCTGTCTCTCGGATGGCCTCTTCGACAGAAGTGCCGGCCTGCTGCCCGGCGCGGTAGTAGAAACTCATGGTGCCGTCGTCGTTTTGCTTGATGTTGAGGATGGCTCCCTGCATCAATTTGGTGCCCAGCGAATTCTTGTTGAACAGCGTGGCTGCAGGGGCTGAGGTGGTGGTCAAACTGTCGTTCTGACGATAGGGATAGAGGTCGCTAGCCTCGGTTTTCCTGCTATAATGGCTCGAAAAGGCGTTCCAGTACTGATAGTCGTCTTCGTTGTCGGCATGGAACAGCGTCATGCGCTGGTGGTCGTTGGCTACCGTGCCTCCAAAAGCTCCTGCCTCAATCTCTGTGAGAATGGAGTTGGGATAGTTATCTTTCCAGATGTTGTAGTCGTAGTCGACATGGGTAATCATAAGGCCCTCGGCGGGGTAGTTCTTGTCCCAGCCCGTCCTCTGCCGGTTTTCTATCATGTAGAACTCGTCAGGATGGCCGTCGTTGTAGATGATGTAGATTTCTCCCTGTTCGCCGATGGGCTTCAGCGAGTCGATGCTCACGTTTTTGTCGCTCAGCACAATAGGCTGCTGCCAGCCACACACCATCCTTTCGTAGGCCGTGTAGTTGACGGGTGTGAAGCCACTGCCGCTGTTGTTGCCGTTGTCCATAAGGTCGAACCCGCTCATTCCGAACTGTCCGCTGTAGGTGATGTCGTAGAAATCGGGCAGGCCCATGCAGTGGGAGAACTCGTGGCAAATGATGCCGATGCCACAGATGCGGCCATAGGTGTTCAACTCGTTGCTGCATGCATAGACGCTGATATGCTTGCCGTCGAGTGTCAGTCCCTGCTTCAACCCTGCTTCTTCCAAGGTCCACATGTGCGGATAGATGTTGTTGCTGATGCCGGTGTCGGTCTCTCCCTTGCCTGCGTAGATAATGAACACTTCCTCCACCTCGCCGTCGCCGTCCCAGTCGTAGTCGGCAAAGTCTACCTCTTCGTCGGCCATGTTGCACATTTCGGCAATGAGCTCATGTATATTGAGGTCGTAGCCATTTCTGTTGTTCCTGCCGTAGTAGCTCACGTTGTTCTTGGCCGTGTAGGGCCCGACGACGTCGAACGTAAGCTCAAACAGCCCTCCCGACTGGTCGCGGAAGTAGTCGGCCACGCTGCCCTGGAAGCCCTCGCTGGTGGTGTATCCCGGAGCGTTGAGGATGTCGTTGTATTTCTGTCGGCCGTGGTTGAAAAGGAATTCCCTGTCGGTAAACTCGGCCAGTATGACAAGCCCCTTCCGCTTACCCTGATATCTGGTGCTCTTGTCGGGGGCGACGGAGCGTGTCAGTGCCATACGTCTTGCCGGGACGGTGCGCCAGCAGCCGGGCCCTCTGCGGTGATGGTCTGCCGCAGCGGTGAGGGGCAGCAAGAGTATCATGATGACAGCTGTCAGAATGGTTCTTGTCATTTATTGTAGTTTTGAAGCAAATTTGAGGGCACAAAGTTACAAACTTTCTTCCGAAATCTGTTGCCGTTTGGAAAAATATTCGTAATTTTGCACCCATAAACTACGCTAAAACAAGCAAAACATTATAAAAAATGGAAGAAGTATTCAGTTACATCATCAGTCTGGGTGCATCGGTCATGATGCCTATCCTCTTTACCATAATTGGTCTGTGTATAGGTTTGACGTTTGGTCGTTCACTCAAGTCAGGCCTTTATGTAGGCGTAGGTTTCGTAGGTTTGGGCATCGTTACGGCCTTGTTGACCACTAATTTTGGCGGGCCGTTGAGCGACATTTCCACACTCTACGATTTACAACTCAAGGTGTTTGATATGGGATGGCCTGCTGCCGCTGCTGTAGCCTATAATACGGCTGTAGGCGCATTAATCATCCCTATCTGCTTAGGTGTTAATTTCCTGCTCCTTATTACAAAATGTACGCGCACGGTAAACATCGACCTGTGGAACTACTGGCACTTCGCCTTCATCGGTGCTGTGGCCTACTTCGTCATGGATCAGTCGCTGGCATGGGGGTATTTTGCCGCCATCGTCTGCTACATTGTGACGCTGGTGATGGCCGACCTTACGGCTGATAAGTTTCAGGAGTATTACCCAGAGTGGCAGGGAATATCAATTCCCCAGCCGTTCTGCCAAAGTTTCGTACCCTTCGCCCTCATTATTGGGAAGGCGCTTGACATGATTCCTGGCTTCGGCCGCCTGAATATTGATGCCGAGGGTATGAAGAAGAAGTTCGGTGTTATGGGTGAACCGCTGGTGCTTGGTGTCATTGTCGGTGCACTCATCGGCGTGCTGGCGCAGTTGGATATCAAGAAAGTCCTGTTCCTTGGTGTTACTATGGGTGCTGTAATGGAACTGATTCCCCGCATCACCTCTTTATTTATTGAGGGTTTGAAGCCTATCGCGGAGAAGACGCAGGAGGTGGTGAAGAAGAAGTTCAACGGCAAGAAGGTATATATCGGCATGTCGCCCGCTGTGGTTATCGGTCATCCTACGACACTCGTTGTCTCGCTGCTGCTCATCCCTGTAGCTCTCGGCTTGGCCGTCATTCTGCCTGGCAACCAGTTCCTGCCGTTGGCATCGTTGGCCGGTATGTTTTATCTGTTCCCTGTGGTGCTTCCTTTCACCAAGGGTAACGTAGTGAAAACGTTCATCATTGGCTTGATTGCTTTGGCCATAGGTCTCTACTTCGTTACTGATATGGCACCCGCCTTTACGCAGGCTGCTGCCACCGTGTTTGAGCAGACGGGCGACAAGGCCGCCGATATTCCTGCAGGTTTCGAAGGTGGTGCGCTCGACTTCGCCTCCTCCCTCTTTGGCTGGGTTATCTACAAGTGCGTGGCCTACCTGAAGTGGATTGGCGCCGGTATCCTCACATTAATCACCATCGGAATGGTTGTCTGGAACCGCATGCGCATTGTGCGTGAGGAAAATAAAGATAATAAGTGATTATTAAGAAAGAAATTAGAAGGAATTGGAATAATTAAATCCAGAAATTGGAATAATAAGTTCATGACACGGCAGGAGTATAAAGATATATATGATGTGGTCGGAGCGGCTATGGAGGTGCATGCAACCTTAGGTCGTGGCATGGCTGAACCCATCTATCAGGAAGCGCTTGCCATTGAGATGAACAAACGTGACATGGTTGTTGAAAGGGAAAAGCCTTTGCGTTTGCAATATAAGGACGTCATCTTGGAAAAGATTTATTATGCTGACTTCTATTATAATGGAGTTATCATTGAGCTGAAGTCGGTAGATGAAATTTGTTCCGACCATAGGGCTCAACTTTTTAATTATATGCGAATCACAGGCAAAGATCGGGGTGTTCTGATTAATTTTGGTGAAAAAAGATTACGTGCTGAACGTTATCTTTATCTACCCGAAGACGATGATTTTGTGTTGTTGACACAAGATAACTATAAAGAATATGTTGATGACTTTCCAACCTAAAAATTTATTATTTCTTATTTCTGAATTAAATTATTCCAATTCTTTCCAATTTCTTTCAGATAGAATAAATCCTGGATATTTCTTTTAAAGTTAAATATAACAAGTGAATTAATTTCAAAAACAATGTATATGAAAAGAACAATTTTAGTTTTTATGCTTATGAGCAGCTTAACGAATGGCTTCGGCCAGCAGACAGTGAACTTCCAGACCGCCTGTCACCCGGAGGACGTGAAACACTACGACACCAAGACCCTGCGCGAGCGCTTCGTCATGGAAAAGGTGATGGAGGCCGACAAGATCAACCTCACGTACTCGCACTACGACCGCTTCATCTTCGGCGGCGCTATGCCAGTGAACAAAACCCTGAAGCTCGAGAACTTCCTCGAACTGGGTCTCGATGTCGACCCCAACATCAAGGAGAAGTACTTCCTCTACAACCGTGAGCTCGGCGTGGTGAACTGCGGCCAGGGCGACGGCGTCGTCATCGTCGACGGCAAGGAGTACGCCCTCTCGCCCAAGGAGGCCCTCTACATCGGGCGCGGCCACATCGGCAAGGACAAGGACGTGAACAAGGAAGTGCTCTTCCGCTCGAAGGACGCCGCCAAGCCTGCCAAGTTCTACCTGAACAGCGCCACCGCCCACCAGCACTACAAGACGCAGTGGATAACGCTCGACGGCCGCAAGGGCTCGCTGAAGGCCGCCGTCTGGGGACCCGTCGGCTCGCTCGAGGAGTGCAACAACCGCACCGTCTACAAGCTCATCGTCAACGACGTGCTCGAGGAAGGCCCCTGCCAGCTGCAGCTCGGACTGACGCAGCTGAACCCCGGCGCCGCCTGGAACACCATGCCGCCCCACACCCACGGCCGCCGCATCGAGGCCTACTACTACTTCAACCTGCCTGAGGACCAGACCATCGCCCACATCATGGGTCAGCCCGAGGAGAGCCGCGTCGTCTGGCTCCACAACGAGCAGGCCATCATGAGCCCCGAGTGGTCGATGCACGCCGCCGCCGGCACCTACTTCTATACCTTCATCTGGGGCATGGCAGGCGAGAACCTTTATTATAATGACAAGGACAACATTCCCGTCATCGACATTAAGTAAAGAAATGAAAAAGAAATAGATGAGAAGCAAATGATGGAAAGAAATGCGAATAATTGGAATAATTACATTCAGGAATGGGAATTAATATTTTCTTCTAATTTCTGGATATAATTATTCTAATTCTTTCCAATTTCTTTTATAATCAATCACCTGATTTCTTTTATAGAAGACATTTATTAAAATCAAGAATATGGCTCCGATTCAAACAACCAAAATGTCCAACTTCCGTTGGGTCATCTGCGGGTTGCTGTTCTTGGCAACCACAGTCAATTACATGGACCGTCAGGTCCTGTCGCTTACCTGGAAAGACTTTATCTCTCCTGAGTTCCACTGGACTGATGCCGACTACGGCTTCATCACCGGTATGTTCTCGCTCTTCTATGCCATCGCCAACCTCTTCTCGGGCAAGTTCATCGACTGGATGGGCACCAAGTGGGGCTATCTCATTGCCATCTTCGTATGGTCGACAGGTGCCGTGATGCACGCCGGCTGCGGATGGGTGGCCATGCAGTGGGAGGGCTACAGCTCCATCGCCGAGCTGGGTCAGCTGACGGGTGATGCCGCCGTGGCCATCGCTACCATATCGGTCTATTTGTTCCTGGCCTGTCGCATGATCCTGGCTGTCGGTGAGGCCGGCAACTTCCCCGCCGCCATCAAGGCCACGGCCGAGTACTTCCCCAAGAAGGACCGTGCCTTCTCGACCTCTATCTTCAACAGCGGTGCCTCTGTAGGCGCCCTGGCTGCCCCCGCCACCATTCCCCTGCTGGCCCGCGCCTGGGGCTGGGAGATGGCCTTCATCATCATCGGTGTGCTGGGTTACGTGTGGATGGGCCTGTGGATGTGGCTCTACGAGAAGCCCCGTCAGAACAAGCGCGTCAACCAGGCCGAGCTGAACTACATCGAGCAGGACAACGACTTGGCCGAGGTGCAGGACCGCGCCGCTGAGAAGGAGGAACAGACTATTCCGTTCTTCAAGTGCTTTACCTTCCGTCAGACCTGGGCTTTCCTCGTAGGTAAGTTCATGACCGACGGCGTGTGGTGGTTCTTCCTCTTCTGGGCACCCGCTTACTTCAGCGACCAGTACGGCTACACCAGCGACTCGACGATGGGTATCCTGCTCATCTTCACGCTCTATCTCATCGTCACCGTCCTCTCCATCGGCGGCGGCTATCTGCCGAAGTATTTCGTTGAGAGCCGTGGCATGAACCCCTATCTGGGTCGTATGCGCGCCATGCTCATCTTCGCCTGCTTCCCCGTGCTCGGCCTGCTGGCTCAGCCCCTCGGTACCTATAGCGCCTGGTGGCCCGCCATCCTCATCGGTCTGCTCGGTGCCGGACATCAGGCTTGGTCGGCCAACCTCTTCTCGACCATCGGCGACATGTTCCCCAAATCGACCATCGGCACCATCGTCGGCCTCGGCACGATGACCGGCGGTTTCGGCTCGATGGCCATCAATATGGGTTCTGGTGAGTTCTTTACGTGGGCAGCCGCTCAGGGTAGTGCCTTCCAGTTCTTCGGCTTCGAAGGCAAGCCCGCCGCCTACATGGTCGTCTTCTGCATCTGCGCCGTTGCCTACCTCATCGGCTGGTGCATCATGAAGGCCCTCGTTCCGAAGTACAAGCCCATCGTGGTAGAGTAATTGGCAATCATAGTAATTTGGCAGTTGTCGTAATTGCCAAATTACTTTACAAACATATAACCCTATAGATTCCCCTGTTATTTTGCCCGGAGTAAACCAAAACTTTACTCCGGGCAAACTTGTAGTTTACTCCGGGTAAACTGAGAGTTTACTCCGGGCAAAATAAAACGCCCGCAAAACGGGCGTTTTAAGAGGTGGAGAGCCGAGTGATGGCTGTTGCGAAATATATTTATAGTATCTCGCGACTGTTATTTTGGATCGCCGATTCTCACGTCGGTATCCTTCTTCACAATACCGGAGTCGCCACCGCCATAGACGTTACCCATGATAGTAGCCTTGTCGAAGATGTTCACATTGGTCCATACGGAGTTAGCGAACTGATTCTCATCCAATATTGACAAACCACGGCAAGCGCCATACACCTCACCACCATAGAGTTTGTTGTAGGACCAGCCTTTCGTGCTATCGTATGGTGTACCAATAATGGCAACTCTCTTGCCACCACCAATGTTGATGGTATTCATTGACTGACGGCCAGGACCGTTAGCAGGCTTACCGTCAATATTAGCCTGACCAGGCTTATATGGAACATAATCCTGTCCCATATTCGGTGCACCTACAGAACCCATCGAGCCACCGCCATAGACATTACGATGAATGATACCACCCAGGATATTGACCTCAGTGAAGCGTGTCACAGAACCAGAAGAGCTACTGTAAGCCTCCTCATTTTCATCTTTAGTGTCACCATCGTAGTTGAAGTCATACTTATACTTCGTGATACCAGAACCGCCACCATAGATATTGCCACGGTGCAACCACTGTGGGTCGTCGAGCACTTCGTTGATATCTGATGACGTTGTCTTCAAGAGAGTCTTGTTGGCTTCGGTGAAGGGCAGGCCAATCTCTCCACCTAATACCGTAACCTTCGTATCGCGGCGCACATGACCATCCTGACCACCGCCATAGACCGAAGCAAGGATGGTAGGACCAATCACTTCCCAATTGACAGTATCAGCAACAGCTACATCCTCGAAATCTTTAGCAGTCATCAGATCTCCCACGACATGACTCTTACTACCAGCATCAGTATAAGCCGTCTTACACCTGTATCCGCCAATCGTCACATCCGTTTCATTGACATAGCCAGAGAAGAATGCCGGGCTATACTCGTAGCGAGGAGTCTGATCAACGTTAGGTGCAGCCTCACCGGCACTACCACCGATGACGTTACCGTAAGGCAGCTCGTTCTTCATGCTGTCCTCAGGCTTATTCTTGTCGATGTAACCTACGGTACCGCTGATGACATTCACTGTAGTCTTACCGCTGCTGAGGAAGTAGTCAGCATTGGTAGAAGGCTTGTTAGAGTTAGTGATGGGGGCATTGGGGGCAAATCCCTCACTTGGTGTCCACAACGCTTCATCTATCTTCTCGCCATAGCCGACAGCACTGAGAGTATTGTCGTTGACATAGTCATCCGTGCCTCCAGCATAGTTACCCTTACCGACAGATCCCATGTTACCACCGCCATAGACGTTACGTCCTACGCGACCACCATTCATGGTGACATAGGTATTGCCCATCACTTTACCGGCAATAAGACTGTAAATCTTGGCTTCATGAGTACCACTACCAACCACATTATTCAGTGTCTTCGTATAGGTACCCTTACCCTTACCGGCACCATAGAGCGAGTGACCTATCAGACCCTCGTTCAGTGTTACCTTGGTATTGCCATAGACGTAACCATTCTCTCCACTACCGTGAACAGAACCGGTGATGCACTGCGTCGTGAAGTCATTCTGGATGGCAGACTCACTTGTCATGTCAATGGTTGTAGGATATGTGATGTTCACCTCCGTCTCGTTAGTCCATGCCAGGTGTGCCATCTTATAGCGGTCACCTGCCTCACCACGCGAGCTGCCATAGACATCACCGCCGTCCAACTGTCGGGTACCGATATGTCCACCAGTAACGTTCACCGTTGCCTTACCCGTATTGGGGGCAAATTCAAACTTATACGGCCAGCTGAGAGCGAAACTTGTAGCTTCTGATGCATGCTTAGCTGTTGTTGTAGTAGTGTCATTAGCATTGGTAATCGTACCTACCGATGCCATAGCACCACCACCATAGACAGAACGTCCGATGTGTCCGCCAGCAATGTTGACGAAGGTGTTGCCAGCTACCATACCCGACTTCGGATTCCAATGCTCCTTACCGTCATCGCCTGTATAGGTATCCGAGCCGCTGCCGGCACCATAGACGTTACCGCGGTAAATCTGAACACGCTTTTCGAGTTCCTTATCCGTAAAGGAATACCAAGGATCCGCAGTATTTGTAATACCAATGGTACCGCTATAGACGTTCACCGTAGCACTCTCGTCGTTATGACCGTTCTCACCGCCACCATAGACAGAGCCTTTGATTTGCGGCTGAGGCGCATCGTTGCCTTGTCCTGCAGTACCGATGGTGACAACCGACTTGTTCACCCATGCCACACGGTCGTAAGGATCCAGTTTGTCGCTTTTGCCGTCATCAGGAATATCATAAGGCTTCATCAATCCACCACGTGACGAACCAAATACAAGACCGTTGTCACGTCCGCTGATACCGATAGTACCACCTGTGATGGTGACAGTCGCTGTACCGGTTGGCGTTTTCTCTGCATCAGGTGCTGAAGGATTGATGACTGTTCCATCAGTGTATTTCCAATGGTAAGGAATACCGGGATAAGGTATGTATGACGGATTACCGGCACCGTCGGAAATCTCGAAGTCACCCACAGAACCCAGGGCACCACCACCATAGACCATGTGATAGATTTCACCACCAGTGATGCTAACGTTCGTGTTGCCCTTGACCTGTCCTGCTTTAGTATGTTCAAGGCTACCCTTGCCACCACCATAGACATTACCCATCGTAGCGCCACCAAACAGCACATAGCCTGCATCATCGTCGCTCAAAGGCTTCACCTCGTTACGTCCAATCTTACCTTCGCTGATGGTAACGTTTGTATTGCCGTCAACGACAGCCATTTCACCACCACCGAAGACACTGGCACGTACCTCCGTATTCTCACCACTCATGGTGACAGTGGTATTACCGCCCACTTCACCACCATGGCGTTCGTCATCATCATGGTTCTCCATACCCATGCCACCGCCATAGACGCTACCAAAGGTATATAGAACGTTGCTGTTGCCATTTTCTGGAACTTGAACTGTGGTCTTCGATGGTGTGGTTCCTGTAACCTCGGTTCCTATAGTACCGCCTGTGATAGATATCGTCGTGGTACCACCCTGGACGACAGGACTCTGAGCATTAGTATTGTCAGTATAAGGTGTTACTGCACCTAACTCTCCACCACCATATACATTACCCATAATCCAGGTGTTTTCGCCACTGATGGTCAGGTTGGTACTCTTGACATTACCCACTTTCCACCAATCGACGGCAGTGATTGCCCCTGAGCCATCAAGTTTCATGTAGCGTCCCATGCCACCAGCATAAACGTTACCGCCCTTGGTGTGAGTCACTCTTCCGTTAGAGGTGTCATACTCCGTATTGGGCACGTTATAATAAGACTTCCAAGTTTTCCAGTTTTCTGAATTCCATTTTGTGAAGTCTGTATTTAATGACGTACTTAAAGCAGTATTTACGGCTGCGATATTTGTCGCATCAGGCATGATGAACTCATTCGTATTACCAATAGTACCGCCAGTGATGTTCATGGTGACATATCCGCGTTTGAAGTTAGCAATAGCATCATGTTTATATGTGGTACCATCCATATACCAATCACCATAACCATCTTCCTGCATCTCACCATACATCTTATGACCAGTTGCAGCTTCAGTCTCTGTTGCCTCATACAGTCCGTAGCCCACAGAGCCCAGACGACCACCGCCATAGATAGAGCCAAGCATTGTACCACCAGAGATCTTCAGCGTTACACTACCAGCCACGTTACCGGCAGTATAGGCATCGCCAGCGAATCCACGGCCGCCACCGAAGACGTTACCATCTACATAGGAGGTTCCCCAGGTGCCTATCTTGGTAGCACGCCCTGCGTAAAGGTCTGCATAAGCCTCGGCATAGGTTTTAGTCGTGGCAATTTCATTACCACTGATAGTCATCGTCACGTCACGCATCACGTGACCATCCTCACCGCCACCAAAGGCAGAACCATATATCCATCCGCCAGAAATGTTTACCTCTACATCGTTTACATTGGTCTGCTTGTTGAACAACACACGTGGATCACCCTTACCACCACCGAAGAGATAGCAAGTAACAGGGTGAGCCATAATCTGCCCCAGTGTACGCGGCACACCGATGGTACCACCCGACATATTGACAGTACTCTTACCTGCCACATTGGTCAACTCGTTAGCTCCATAGACATTGGTCAGGACATGTCCGCCCTTGATATCCACTACGGTATTGCCGCCCACATCACCAGCCTTCCAGTGCCATTTACCTGGAGCGTATGGGAAGTAACCGGATCCGCCACCGAAGACGTTGCCATAGAAGGTGCTACCGTTATCAGCAATCGTACTACCGCCCTTGGAATCATAACTACCAGCATATATATCGTGGGCAGCATATTTGCCAGTTGTTGCCTGTCCATACTCCCAGCTTGCACATTCAGGCAGAGAAGAAGCGTAGTTAGCCTCACCATCTTTGTAAAGACGTCCTTCAGCCCACTCTGTTGCGGTATAACGGCGGTTAAGACTATATCTAGCAGTTCTTGCCAAGTACTCACCGTCAGCATTCATCTGCACATAGCCATTACCAATCTGGCAATCGCCTTCTATGGTCACATGCGTATCGTGCTGTACGAATCCTTGCTCAGCACCACCAAAGACATCACCCTTGACGAAGGCGTTTCCACCAATAGTCACCTCAGTTTGAGTTGCCAAGCCAAGTGTTTCAACAAATTTA
>JAEEGH010003232.1_pt1 | contig 43138 bp, 31 predicted proteins | sample 9134181 | NCBI WGS metagenome assembly JAEEGH01 (sample SAMN16246544, study PRJNA631951) | gut metagenome | biome: gut microbiome; feature: rumen; material: DP-attached | host: Bos | place: Iran: Karaj | collected 2018-10 | reverse complement strand
TTCCTTCTCCATCACTGTGTCCGCAAACGAGGCATATGAAGAGCGTGAAGGGCACGTGACATTCGCTTCCGCCGCTGGAAACGCCGTCATTACGATTAAGCAGGAAGCGGCGGAAGAACCCTCAGACGGCATCATCCGTATTCTTGCCATCGGAAACAGCTTCTCGCAGGATGCAGTGGAGCAATACCTCTGGAACCTGTTCAATGCCGCAGGTAAAAAGGTTATCATCGGCGATCTGTACATTGGGGGATGCTCGCTGGAGACTCATTATAACAATTCCCAGTCAGATGCTGCAGAATATTATTACCGTAAGATAGTGGATGGCGAAAAAACCGAAACCAGATCCAGTCTTGCCGCCGGTCTCGAAGATGAGAAGTGGGATTACGTGAGTTTTCAGCAGGTCAGCGGATTGTCCGGACAGGCGGAGACTTATGAGCCTTATCTGGGCAACCTTATCACCTATGTGAAGGGAAAGGTTGGCGAAAAAGCCACTCTCCTTCTCCATCAGACCTGGGCTTATGCTACCACGTCCGACCATTCTGACTTCTCCAAGTACGACAAGAACCAGATGACAATGTATAATGCCATCATGAGCGCCGGACAGACGGCTATGGCTGCACATTCCGAGCTTAAGGCCGTGGTTCCTTGCGGAACTGCAATCCAGAACGGACGCACCACCTGGCTCGGCGACACTTTCAACCGTGACGGCTATCATCTTGAGGTTACCTACGGCCGCTTCACTGCTGCCTGCACCTGGTACGAGACCATTTCGGGAGAATCTGTGCTGAATACTACCTGGCATCACGAGAACATCGATGATACCCTTGCCGAGATTTGCCGTGCAGCCGCACATGCGGCTTGCGCAAAGCCTTGGGAAGTGACCGAACTCACCGACTATAAGACTCCCACCACCCAGGACCCCGACTTCACCGTTCCCGTACAGATCGACTTTGGCGCCGGTACAACCGCAACCCCTGCAGGCTGGAGCCGGGTGCCCGTCTATTCAACCACGGATCCTGTCTTCCTCAAGAACGCCGAAGATAAATATGCAAGCATCAGCATTACCGGCTTGAGCGGCTTCACCGCCAACTATAATGGGGTGGGCGGCGAAGTAGATCAGGAACTCACCATCAACGGAGTCAATTATCCTAAAGGTGTCTGGTATGATGGCATTATGATTGGTGGCACCAAGAATCAGGGTGATGTAGGTCCTGCGGTCGTTACCATCTCCGGATTCGATCCTTCCCTCACATACGACCTTACCATCATTGCGGTTCGCTGGAACGGAAGTGCTGCCGCACGTATAAGCGAGTACAAAGTGATAGGCAAGACGGAATCCGAAGCCAAGAGTATCAATACCGGTCTTAAGAATATAACCGCCACCGATGGCAACTTCGATGGCTTTGGCATCAGTTTCACCGGAGTGGCTCCCGCCTCGGATGGCACCATCAAGGTATCCATCATAGGCAAAGATACCACTCTTGCTGCTGACGGACATATCAACGCACTTACCATTAAAAAAGTTCAATGATAACAAGCCTTATCCTAGCTCTTACAGTGTTCCTGCTCCCCAACCCTTATGGAAGGGAGCAGGTATCTCTTGACGGCAAATGGTCCGCTATCGTCGATCAGTACGAAGTGGGTGCCGGAAAGAAACTCTGGCTCGACCGCGAGCCTGCGGACAAGACAGAATTCCTTGAATATTCCTGGAAAGGGGGCATGACGCTGGATGTCCCCGGGGACTGGAACCATCAGGAGCCCGGTCTCTGGTGGTATGAAGGAACAGTCTGGTATTCAAGGCATTTCCAGGCGGTAAGGGAGGAAGGAAAAAGGCGTATATTATACTTCGCTGGAGTGAGTCTCCGTTGCGAGGTCTGGCTGAACGGCACCAAGGTGGCAAGTCACGAAGGTTCGTTCACACCCTTCCAGGCAGATGTCACGGATGTGTTGAAAGAAGGCGACAACTTCCTGGCTGTGCGCGTGAACAACAACCGCCGTGCGGATGCAATCCCCGCCATGTCTTTCGACTGGTGGAACTATGGCGGCATAACCCGCGAGGTAATGCTGTTGAGCGTGCCGGAGAGGCATATATCAGATTATTTCGTGAGGCTGGAGCCAGGCGCCTCCGACCGCATCCGCGTGGATGTAAAACTCTCCGAACCGGTTGCAGAAGAGGTTCGTTTCGAGATTCCGGAGCTTAAACTTAAAGGAAAATTGCAGACGGGCTCCGACGGCAGCGCCAGCGCGGTATTCAAGGCCCGTAAGCTGAAGCTATGGGCGCCCTTGTCCCCGAAACTCTATGATGTCAGGATTGCCACCGCGGAGGATGCCGTGAGCGACAGGATAGGTTTCCGCCAGATTGAGGTGGAAGGCACCGGCATACTCGTGAACGGGGAGAAGACCTTCCTCAAGAGCATCTCCTTCCACGAAGAAATCCCTATGGAAAAGCGCAGGGCCGTTTCCGAGGACGATGCGCATGTGCTGGTGGATGCCGCACTGGAACTGGGCTGCAACACCATCCGCCTGGCCCACTATCCGCAGAGCGAGCATATAGTCCGCTATGCTGAGGAGAAAGGCCTGCTGATCTGGGAAGAAATCCCCCTCTGGCAGGGCATAGATTTCTCGAATGAGGATACCTACCGCAAGGCAGAGACCTATCTTTGGGAGATGATTGCCCGGGACCGCAACCGCTGCGCCATAGGCTTCTGGAGTATCTCCAACGAGACAAAACCTGCACCTGCGCGTGATGCGTTCCTGAGCCGCCTTCTCAAGTACGGCCGTTCGCTGGACGGCTCCCGTCTCTTTGCATCCGCTTTCGACGTGGCCTACTACATTCCCGAGGCGGACGAGTTCCAAATGAAGGACGGCTTTGCAGGCGAGTTGGACGTTATAGGCGTCAATAAATATATGGGCTGGTATGCCAAATGGCCCAAACCCGCCGCAGAAATCAAGTGGAATGTGTTTACGGACAAGCCGCTTATAATCAGCGAGTTCGGATGCGAAGCCCTGGCTGGACGCAAGGGGCGGGCCGATGAAGCCGGCTCATGGAGCGAAGACTATCAGGCCGCCCTCTACCGGGACAATCTGACCATGTTCCGCAACATCCCCAATCTGGCCGGCGTCTCGCCCTGGGTGCTCTTCGATTTCCTGAGCCCCTACCGCCAGCATCCGGTCAATCAGTCATCATTCAACCGCAAGGGCCTTCTTTCGGACAAGGGAGTAAAGAAACAGGCTTGGCACATCATGCACGAGTACTACTGCGGTGCCGTGGCTTCCTACCGCGATGCCTCTGCCCCTGTGGATGCCCGCGTGGAGGATCTGTTGTCGCAGATGACCCTTCACGAGAAGGTGATGCAGCTGAATCAGTACACTCTTGGCCGCAACGACAACGTGAACAACATCGGCGAGGCCGTGAAGAATATCCCCGCCGAGATAGGTTCCCTTATTTATTTCGATACCGACCCGAAGTTGCGCAACGCCATGCAGAAGCGGGCGGTGGAGCAGTCCCGCCTGGGAATCCCCATCCTCTTCGGTTACGACGACATCCACGGTTTCAAGACCCTCTATCAGATTTCCCTTGGCCAGGCCTGCTCCTGGAATCCGGAACTGGTGGAGAAGATGTGTGCACATTCTGCCCGTGAGGCACGCCGCAGCGGTGTGGACTGGACATTCTCTCCCATGATCGATGTTGCGCGCGATCCCCGCTGGGGCCGCGTGGCGGAGGGTTACGGGGAAGATCCCTACGTGAATGGAGTCTTCGGTGCCGCCACCGTGCGTGGATACCAGGGCGCAGGTCTGACATCCCAGGATGCAGTGGCCTCCTGCCTCAAGCATTTCGTCGGCTATGGCGCCTCGGAGGCCGGCCGCGATTATGTCTACACCGAGATCTCCCGTCCCACACTCTGGAACGTGTACCTTTATCCTTATAAAATGGGTGTGGATGCGGGAGCGGTGTCGCTCATGAGTTCGTTCAACGACATAAGCGGCGTGCCCGGCTCGGCAAATCACTATACCATGACCGGGGTCCTGCGGGACCGCTGGGGCTTCGACGGGCTTGTTGTCTCCGATTGGGATGCGGTGAAACAGCTTATCAATCAGGGATATAGCGCCGACCTGAAGGAGGCTTCCGCAGCCGCCCTGACCGCTGGCGTGGATATCGATATGATGTCCCACGGATACGACAGATACCTGGAGGAACTGGTAGGAGAGGGGAAGGTTCCCGAGAGTGTGGTGGACGAGGCCGTACGCCGCGTGCTGCGGGTGAAGTTCCGCCTTGGCCTCTTCGAGAACCCTTACACCCCCGAATCTGCTCCCGAGGAGCGATTCTTCCTTCCAGAGGCCATGCAGACCGCATCCGAACTGGCGGCTGAATCGATGGTGCTGCTGAAGAATGACGGCATCCTGCCCCTGAAGGGGGCGAAGAAACTGGCTGTCATCGGCCCTCTGGCCAAGAACGGCAGCGACCTGCGCGGAAACTGGCGCGGACATTCCGAAGCTGATGAGGTAGAGGTTTTCTTCGATGCGATCGTTCGGGAGTTCCCGGATGCCGAGGTGCGTTATGCTGAAGGTTGCGAAGTTGAGGGGAAAAAGGCTGACAATATCAACGATATCGTGGAACTGGCCAAATGGGCGGATGCCGTGGTGTTGTGCCTGGGCGAAAAACTGAACTGGAGCGGGGAGAACACCTCCCGCACCTCCATCGCCCTGCCAAATGGCCAGCAGGAATTGTTAAGCATGGTCAGTATGGCCGGTAAGCCGGTGGTGGTCACGCTCACAAACGGCCGCCCGCTGGAACTCTGCCACATCGTACCCTTCGCAAAAGCTATCGTGGAAACCTGGCAACCGGGCTGCAACGGTGCATCCGCCCTTGCGGGAATACTGAGCGGACGCATCAATCCTTCCGGAAAACTAGCCATAACCTTCCCTTATGTGACAGGGCAGATACCTATCTATTATAACCGTCACAAATCCGGCCGCAGGGGCACCCAAGGCATCTATAAGGACGGAATGCCAACCGAGCCCCTATATTCCTTCGGGCACGGCCTGAGCTATACCACCTTCGAATACGGCGAGCCCGTGGTGGTCGGGACTGCATCCCTGGATGCACCGTTCACCGTTGAGGTGAGCGTGTCGAACACCGGCTCCGTGGACGGCAAGGAAGCAGTGCTCTGGTATGTGAGTGACCCGTACTGCTCGGTGCTCACTCGTCCCGAAAAGGAACTCAAGTTCTTCGAAAAGAAGATGATACGAGCCGGGGCCACGGAGGTATTCCGCTTCGAGGTGGATCCCGCACGGGACCTTGGTTATCTGGACGGTGACGGGAAGTATTTCGTCGAGCCCGGAGAATATCATATCCTTGTAGGTGACAAAGATCTTAAGCTGAACCTGTAATGCGTGCACTCCTGCTGGTTGCGACCTTGTCGCTTTCGATTTCAGCCTTCGCCCAGAGGAGCGAAGTGCTGCTGGAGAAGGGGTGGAAGTTCCATCGTGGAGATGCCCCCGAGGCCTCTGCCGCCGCTTATGACGATTCCGCCTGGCAGGAAGTGTGCATACCCCACGATTGGGCTATCTACGGCCCTTTCAGCCGTGAGTACGATCTTCAGAACGTGGCGGTTACGCAGAATTACGAGAAAAAGGCCTCGCTTAAGACCGGACGCACTGGCGGCCTGCCTTATGTGGGCTGCGGATGGTACAGATGCAGTTTCGAGGTGCCCTCCGGCAAGCGGGCGACGCTGGTCTTCGACGGTGCAATGAGCGATGCGCACGTATTTGTCAACGGAAAAGAGGTCTGCTTCTGGCCTTATGGTTATAATTCCTTCCATGTCGATATTACCGAGGCGGTGCATCCTGGCGGCAATGAGCTTGCAGTCCGTTTGGAAAATCTCCCCAACTCTTCTCGCTGGTATCCCGGTGCAGGCCTCTATCGCAACGTTCATCTTGTTCTCACTGAAGCTTTACATGTAGGAGTATGGGGAACACACGTTGCTACTCCTGAGGTATCTGCCGATTTCGCCTCCGTTCACCTGGAAACAACTCTGGAAGGGGTAGATGACATAGGTGCCAAGGTGCATACTTGCATAATAGGGCCTGACGGAGACGTGGTTGCAGAAGCGGATTCTTCTCTTCAGCCCGGAGAAAGCACTGCAGTCCAGGATTTCGGCATCCCGGCTCCGGAACTATGGAGCCCTGAAACACCTTCTTTGTACAAGGCGGTATCGGTAATAGGGGACGGGATTCGTGAGACAGACCGCTATGAGACGGTTTTTGGAATCCGCAGTGTGGAGTTTATCCCCGGAAAGGGTTTCCTGCTGAATGGTGAATCGCGCAAGTTCCAGGGTGTCTGCAATCATCACGACCTGGGCCCCCTGGGTGCTGCTGTGAACGAAGCGGCGCTGCGCCATCAGCTTGATCTGCTGAAAGATATGGGTTGCGATGCTATTCGCACTTCTCACAACATGCCGGCCCCGGAATTGGTTCGCCTGTGCGATGAGATGGGCTTCATGATGATGGTCGAGCCCTTTGATGAATGGGATGTGGCCAAGTGCCGCAATGGTTATCACAGATATTTTGAGGAATGGGCGGAAAAGGATATGGTGAATATGCTCCGCCAGTATCGCAACCATCCTTCCGTGGTTCTTTGGAGCATAGGCAACGAAGTACCCACGCAGTGCAGCCCGGAGGGGTATAAAGTCGCTTCTTTCCTGCGGGACATCTGTCACAGGGAAGATCCCACGCGGCTTGTCACCTGTGGCATGGACCAGGTTTCGTGCGTGCTTTCAAATGGCTTTGCAGCCTGCATCGACGTGCCCGGCCTGAACTATCGCACCTTCCGCTACGAAGAGGCGTATGCGGCTCTGCCCCAGGGATTTATCCTCGGCACGGAAACTGGTTCTACCGTGAGTTCCCGCGGGGTTTACAAATTGCCGGCGGTAAAGCGTTTCAGCGCAAAAGATCCCGACCAGCAGTGCTCCGCCTATGAGTTGGATGCCTGTTCATGGTCAAATATCCCGGACGTGGATTTCGCCCTGGCTGACGACTATCCCTGGACTCTCGGGCAGTTCGTCTGGACGGGATTCGATTATCTGGGCGAGCCCAGCCCCTACGATACCGACGCCTGGCCGAACCATAGTTCCATGTTCGGCATTATCGACCTGGCATCCTTGCCCAAAGACCGCTTCTGGCTTTTCCGCAGCGTATGGAACCGCAGTTCGGAAACCTTGCACATACTGCCCCACTGGAACTGGAAAGAAGGGGATAAGGTGCCGGTGATGGTGTTCACCAGTTACGATGAAGCCGAGTTGTTCCTGAATGGCAAGTCGCTGGGTATCAGAAAGAAGGCTACGGCCGCCGAACCCACTCACGGCGGACAGGATGAAGCCCTTGAAGGCCGTTATCGCTTGATTTGGGAAGATATCGATTACGAGCCAGGTGAACTGAAGGTGGTGGCTTATCGCGATGGCGCTCCTGCGGATTCCGCTTTCGTTCGCACGGCCGGCAAACCACATCGAATCAGCCTGTCTTATGACGGTCACGCATTGAAATCCGACGGCAAGGATCTCGCCTATGTAACCGTTTCGATTCTGGATAAAAAAGGCAACCTATGTCCTCTGGACGGGTCTCTTCTCAAATTCAAGGTCTCCGGCGCAGGCTCTTACCGTGCCGCCGCGAACGGTGATCCCACCAGCCTGGACATCTTCCACGAGCCCCGCATGCATGCTTTCAATGGCAAACTTACCGTGATTGTTCAATCTTCCGAGAAACCCGGCCGCATCCGCCTCAAAGTATCCGGCTGCCGTCTCCGCTCCGCCAGACTTTCCGTCAACTCGGTCCTCTAGTGTTCCCGGTGTCCCGTTTTTACGGACACCTGCGAACCCCCTTATTTTGCTGCAGGTCCCCTATTTTCCGGACACCTGCAGCATCTAAAGTATAAGTTTCGGGATTTTTTGTAACTTTGAGGATGTATTAAAGCCAGATGAGTATGTCAGCAGTTACAGGACACATTTCCCAGATTATCGGGCCTGTAGTGGACGTGCATTTCGACCTCTCCTCCAAGCAGGAAGCGGCGCTGCCGTCTATACACGATGCCCTGAAGGTGCACAAGGCCGATGGTAAAACCCTAATAATCGAAGTTCAGCAGCATATTGGCGAAGATACCGTGCGCTGCGTCGCCATGGATTCCACAGACGGCCTGCGCCGCGGGCTGGAGGTGGAGAGCACAGGCTCGCCCGTCACGATGCCCGCCGGCACGCAGATACGCGGCCGTGTGATGAACGTGGTGGGCGATACCATCGATGGCCTGGGCGAACTCGACCGGGAGGGGAGCCTGCCCATCCATCGCGAAGCTCCCAAATTCGAGGAACTTACTACAAGTCAGGAAGTTCTCTTCACCGGCATCAAGGTCATCGACCTGCTGGAACCCTACCTCAAGGGCGGCAAGATCGGCCTCTTCGGCGGCGCCGGCGTGGGAAAGACCGTGCTCATCAAGGAACTCATCAACAACATAGCCAAGAAGCATAACGGATTCAGCGTCTTCGCCGGTGTAGGCGAGCGCACCCGCGAGGGTAACGACCTCCTTCGGGAGATGATAGAGTCCAAGGTCATCAAGTACGGCGACGAGTTCGAGAAGGGGATGGAGGAAGGCAAGTGGGATCTCTCCAAGATAGACAGGGAGGCCCTTGCCCAAAGCCAGGTGGCGATGGTCTTCGGGCAGATGAACGAGCCCCCGGGAGCACGTTCCAGCGTGGCCCTGAGCGGCCTGACCCTTGCAGAATCCTTCCGCGATTCCACCGATCCCGCCGCCCCGAAGGACATCCTCTTCTTCATCGACAACATCTTCCGTTTCACCCAGGCGGGTTCGGAGGTGTCAGCCCTTTTGGGCCGCATGCCTTCCGCGGTGGGATATCAGCCGACGCTGGCCACCGAGATGGGCTCGATGCAGGAGCGCATCACCTCCACCAAGAACGGATCCATCACCTCCGTGCAAGCGGTCTACGTGCCGGCGGATGACCTCACCGACCCGGCACCGGCCACGACTTTCAGCCATCTGGATGCCACCACGGTGCTCAGCCGCAAGATTGCCACCCTCGGCATCTACCCCGCGGTGGATCCCCTGGAATCCACCTCCCGCATCCTGGACCCGAACATCGTGGGCAAGGAGCACTACGAGACGGCCCAGCGCGTGAAGCAGATACTCCAGCGCTACAAGGAACTGCAGGATATCATTGCCATCCTCGGAATGGACGAACTCTCGGACGAGGACAAACTGACCGTCAACCGCGCCCGCCGCGTTCAGCGCTTCCTCAGCCAGCCTCTCCACGTTGCCGCCGCGTTCAACGGCTGCCCCGGCGTGATGGTGGACATTGAAGATACGATCAGGGGTTTCAAGGCCATCCTGGACGGCGAAGTGGACCATCTACCCGAGCAGGCCTTCCTGAACGTGGGCACTCTGGAAGACGCTATCGCCAAGGGCGAACAGATACTGGCTCAGGCAAAGTAGGAAATGGAACTGCAGATCATCACACCGAACGGATCCGAACGGCACGAGGCCACGGCCGTGTTCCTCCCGGGCGCAGCGGGCGCCTTCGAGGTACTCCGCGGCCACGCCCCTCTGATCTCCACCCTCGTGGCCGGGGATATCCGCTGGCGCGATGCCTCCGGCGCGGAATCATCCCGCCCAATCGGCTCCGGCGCTGTGATGGTCGAGAACGATATAATAAAGGTTTGCGCGGAATGAAGAAGGTGCTCGCCATACTCGTGATGCTGCTGTCGTCAGCCCTTTGCAGGGCCGACGACCTGGACATCGGCGAAATCATCTTCGACCACGTTCTGGACAGCTACGAGTGGCATATTACCGAATGGCGCGGCCATTCCGTGGCCATCCACCTGCCGGTCATCCTCATAGACGGCGGCATCAAGACCTTCAACTCCAAACACATACTGGAAACGGGATCCTACGAGGGCTACCACATCGCTGCCAAGGGCGAAGCCCACGAGGGAAAGATCGTGCGTGCGGACGGCTCCAAGCCCTTTGACATCTCCATCACCAAGAACGTGCTGCAGCTGATGATGAATGCGCTTCTGCTGGTGCTGATAGTGCTGCTGACAGCCCGATGGTACAAGCGGCACGACGCCCTCAAGGAGCATCCCACCGGCATCGCGGCCCTTATGGAGCCGCTTATCATGATGGTGCACGAGATGGCCAAGGAGAACATAGGGGAGGACTACCGCCGCTATTCGCCGTATCTGCTGACTGTGTTCCTCTTCATCCTGTTCAGCAACTTCATCGGCATCATACCCTTCTTCCCCGGCGGCGCCAACCTCACCGGAAACATCGCCTGCACCCTGGTGCTGGCCCTCTTCACCTTCTTCACGGTGAACCTCACCGGCACGAAGCACTACTATAAAGAGATCTTCAGCCCGGATGTGCCCGGTGTGCTGAAGCCCCTGATGGCGGTGATAGAGACTTTCTCCGCCCTGGTGAAGCCGGTGTCGCTGACCATCCGACTTTTCGCCAACATGCTCGCCGGCCACATCCAGATACTCTGCATGGTGTGCATCATATTCATAATGGGGAAGATGGGCATTGCCATGACCGGCGGCGCGACCGTCATTTCGGTCCTTTTCGGAATCTTCCTGGACGTGCTGGAGATGCTTATCTCCTTCATCCAGGCATACATATTTACAATGCTGTCGTCCATCTACATTGGCATGGCGCGGCAGAAAGCTGAATAACAACTTTTAAATTATATAATTATGGTACTCGCAATTATTCTTCAGGCAGTTGCCGGTGCGGCCCTCGGAAAGGCCGGCGCCGCAGTCGCAGCAGCACTTGCAGCATTCGCAGCAGGTTATGGAATCGGTAAGGTAGGCACCTCCGCAATGGAGGCCATCGCCCGCCAGCCCGAATCCGCCGGAAACATCCGTTCCAGCATGATCATCGTCGCCGGTATGATAGAGGGTGCGGCCCTCCTCGGCATCATCGTCTGTCTGCTGGCCGTAGTGCTCAAGTAAACCATGAACCTTATTACTCCGGATAGCGGCCTCCTGTTCTGGATGGTCCTCATCTTCGGCATCGTGTTCTTTATCCTTGCCAAGTGGGGCTTCCCGGCCATTACCGGCATGGTGGACGAGCGCAACAAGCACATCGACGAATCGCTCAGGCTCGCCGATGAGGCGCGGGCGCGGATGGCGAAACTTGCCGAGGAGCAGGCGGAGCTGATAGATCAGACCAGGCAGGAGCAGGGGCGCATCCTGAAGGAAGCGGCCCAGGCCCGCAGCGAGATCCTTGCCAAGGCGAAAGCGGATGCGCAGGCGCAGACTGCCGAGATGGTGGAGAAGGCGCGGGAGCAGATCGCGAACGAACGCGAGACGGCCCTGCGCGATATCCGCCGGCAGGTGGCGCTGCTCTCCGTGGATGTTGCGGAGAAGGTGCTGCGCGCCAAACTGGAAGCCTCACCCGAGCAGCAGGCGCTGATTGACCGCCTGGCCAACGAGGCCACCGAGCAACCGAAAAGCTAACGCAGTATGAACCAGGGAGCTATAGCTAGCAGGTACGCAAAGGCCTTCCTGCGACTGGTGCAGGAAAACGGCCGCGAGGAGCAGGTCTTCACCCAGGTGAGGACCCTGCTCGCGGATCCATCTTCTGCCCTAAAGCCGCTGGAACCCGACCTCGAAAGCCTGGTGCTGCTCCTTAAGAAGAACCGCAGGCTGGACTGCCTCAAGTTCATCCTGCACGATTTCATCCGACAGTGGTGCAAGGCTGAGGGCGTGGTCATAGCGAAGCTGATCACCGCGGTGCCGTCCCCGGGCCTCTCCGAAAGGCTCGAGGTGCTCCTGCGGGAGCACACGGGCTGCAGGATTATCATGGAATCCGCCATCGACCCCGAACTGCTCGGTGGCTTCGTGCTAGAGCTCGAAGATGAAATGCTGGATGCGAGCGTACGCCGCCAAATCGACGACATCCGCCGCCAGCTTGTACAAAAGAACAACAGAATTATATGACGCAGAATACAATCAAGGCCAGCGAGATTTCCGACATCCTTCTCGGACAGCTGAAAGACATAGACACTACCGTGCACTTCGAGGAGACCGGCAAGGTGCTGCAGGTTAGCGACGGCGTGGCCCGCATCTATGGCCTGGTGAATGCCGAGGCCGGCGAGCTGCTGGAGTTCGCTTCCGGTGTGAAGGCCGTGGTGATGAATCTCGAAGAGGATAATGTGGGCGCGGTGCTGCTCGGCCCCACCGACCAGGTGAAGGAGGGCATGAGCGTGCGCCGTCTCGGACGTATAGCCTCCATACGGGTCGGCGAGAAGATGGTCGGACGCGTGGTGAATCCGCTCGGAGAGCCTCTGGACGGCCTTGGAGAGATTACCGGCGAGCTGTTCGAGATGCCGCTGGAGCGCAAGGCGCCGGGGGTGGTGTACCGCGAGCCGGTGACCGAACCCCTTCAGACAGGCCTCAAGGCCGTGGACTCTATGATCCCCATCGGGCGCGGCCAGCGCGAGCTCATCATCGGCGACCGCCAGACGGGTAAGACCGCCCTGGCCATCGACACCATCATCAACCAGCGCAGCAACTTCGAGGCCGGAAAGCCCGTCTACTGCATCTATGTGGCCGTGGGCCAGAAGGGTTCCACCGTCGCGTCCATTGTGGAGACGCTGCGCGCGAAGGGGGCGATGGACTACACCATCGTGGTTGCCGCGACGGCTTCCGATCCCGCTGCGGTTCAGTATTATGCGCCATTCGCCGGGGCTGCCGTCGGGGAATATTTTCGCGATACCGGACGCCCGGCCCTTATAGTTTACGACGACCTCTCCAAGCAGGCCGTTGCTTACCGCGAGGTGTCGCTGATCCTGCGCCGCCCGTCCGGCCGAGAGGCCTATCCGGGAGATGTGTTCTATCTGCATAGCCGTTTGCTCGAGCGTGCGGCCAAGATCATCGGCCAGCAGGAAGTTGCGGAGCAGATGAACGACCTGCCCGAGTCCCTGAAGGGGCGTGTGAAGGCCGGTGGTTCGCTCACGGCTCTCCCTATCATCGAAACGCAAGCTGGTGATGTCTCAGCCTATATTCCTACGAACGTGATTTCCATCACCGACGGGCAGATTTACCTGGAAAGTTCGCTCTTTAACCAGGGATTCCGCCCAGCTATCAACGTGGGTATTTCGGTTTCCCGAGTGGGTGGCTCTGCCCAGGTGAAATCGATGAAGAAGGTGGCGGGCACGCTTAAGATAGACCAGGCGCAGTACAACGAGCTGGAGGCGTTCAGCAAGTTCTCTTCCGATATGGACAAGGTGACGGCTCAGACCCTGGACAAAGGGCGCAAGAACAACCGTCTGCTTATCCAGCCGCAGTACGCACCTATGCCCGTGGGCGAGCAGGTGGCAGTCCTCTTCTGTGGCACGCACGCCCTCATGGCGGACATCCCTCTGGAGAAGGTGTCCGAGTTCGAGGGACTTTTCTTGGACAGGATGCGCGCTTCGCACGCGGATGTGCTGGATACGCTGGCTTCCGGAAAGATCGATTCCGACGTCGAGGCGGTGCTGACGAAGGTCGCCGCCGAGGTAGTATCGCAGATTAACGCATAAGGTATATGGCTTCGCTTCGGGAGGTTAAGGATCACATTGCGTCGGTTCGCAGCACGCTGAAGATCACTTCGGCGATGAAGCTGGTTGCGTCTGCCAAGTTGCGCAAGGCGCAGCAGGCGGCGGAAAACGCGAGGCCGTACACCGAGGCGTTGACGCAGATGCTTGAGTGCGTGCTTACCGCCAGCACTTTCGACAACTCCTCGGTGTCCGAAGAGGGAAATCAGAGGGTGGGAATAGTGGCGGTGGCGAGCAATTCGTCGTTGTGCGGGGGATTCAACATCAACGTGATTCATAAGGTGCAGGAGGTGGTTGCGGAGATCCGGAAGGGAGGAGGGGACGTTGAGGTGATTTCGGTGGGACGGAAGATGGCGGAGGCGATGCGGAAGGCTGGATTTGCTCCGGAGGACCATGCGGACCTGGTGGGGCGCAATACCTTCGAGAAATCTGCCGCGTTCGCTCAGACCCTCATAGATGCCTTCGATTCCGGCCGCTACAGCCGTATCCTTCTGATATACAATCACTTCGTTTCCACTGCTTCGCAGAAGGTCCAGGTGGAACAGTACTTGCCGTTCGCTTCTAATGTCATTCCGAGCGAAGCGAAGGAATCTGACTACATCCTCGAACCATCGCGCGAGGAGATACTCGCGACGCTGTTGCCGCAGGTGATGCGGCTGAGGGTCCATACGGTGCTGCTGGATTCGATAGCGGCGGAGCATGCGGCACGCACGCTGGCCATGCAGGCGGCGTCGGACAATGCCGAGGATCTGCTTGCGGAACTCACGCTTGAATACAACAAGGGGCGTCAGCAGAAGATCACATCCGAAATACTCGACCTTATAGGAGGAGCGCAGCAATGACGGCGGTAATCCTTGCAAACGGGGACTTTCCCCGTAAAGAATATCCGCTCTGGCTGCTTCGGAAAGCTGATGTAGTGGTTTGCTGCGACAGCGCTACCTCGCTAAGGCATCTGCGGAAACATGGCATTGAGCCCGTTGCCGTCGTAGGTGATATGGATTCGCTGCCGGCCGCTCGGCTCAAGGCTCTGGGGAGCCGGGCCGTGAAGGTGGACGAACAGGACTACAACGACCTGAACAAGGCCTTTCTCTGGCTACTCGAAAACTTTCCGCAAGTAACTGATATCCATATACTTGGCGCAACGGGCAAGAGTGAAGCCCATGCGCTTGGGAACCTTTCCTACCTCATGTTCTGGGAGCAGGAGCACGAACTCTCGGCGCGCGGCATTCGCCTAGACATGGTGTCCGACTACAACACCGCATTCGCCGTTACCGACAGCTGTGACCTGCATGTGGGCGAAGGTCGCAAGGTGTCGCTTTTCTCTCCGGACGGGACGCTCCGGATTTCTTCCTCCGGCCTTCAGTGGGCCACCGATGGCGTGCGCTTCGATTTCTGGTTCCGGGGCACGCTCAACCGCGCCTCGTCCGACGTGATTTCCCTCCGCTTCAATCACCCCGCACCCGCCCTTATCTTCCTTGATTAGGGGTAAAAATGCCCTTAAAAAGGCATTAAATGGCGTTCTCCTTTATAAAAAGTTTGGATTTCTAATATTTTTTTCCGAACTTGCCGGCTCAATTGTACTTATTTGTACCTATGCGCGTATGCATAAAAAACCGGACAACTAGTATAGTTAGTATAGTTTATTGTTTAATTAATCAAATGGCTTATGAGAAAATTTAAGCTCTTTCTTGCATCTGCAGCCATCCTGCTTTCAGGTTTCGCGGCACTTGCCCAGAACATCACTGTGAAGGGTACCGTGTCCGATGAATCCGGGGAGCCGATAATCGCTGCGGGTGTAGTCATTGATGGTACTACGAAGGGTACCGTAACCGGTGCGAACGGTGAATATACCATTTCCGTTCCCGCCAATGCGTCCCTCCGCTTCAGTTCCATCGGTTACAAAGACCAGCTCATTCCCGTTGATGGAAAGGCGGTTATCAATGTAACCCTCGCAGAAGACGCGACCAAGCTTGAAGATGCAGTCATCGTGGCTTATGGTACGGTGAGCAAGGAGTCCCTCACGGGTTCCGTCACCACCCTCAAGTCCGACGAGATCGCATCCGCTCCGGTCACCTCTGTCGACAAGATGCTTGCCGGTAAGCTTGCCGGTGTCTCCGTGACACAGGGTTCCGGCCAGCCTGGTTCCACCTCCACCATCCGCGTGCGTGGTACCTCATCCATCTCCGCAGGCAACGAGCCTCTGTGGGTTGTGGACGGTATTCCGATGATGGCCAGCGACTTCCGTCAGATTTCTGATGTGGGTGTCGGTGGCGGTTCATCTTCCACCTTCCTCAATCCTAACGACATCGAGAGCATTACCGTGCTGAAGGATGCTGCAGCTGCTTCCATTTATGGTTCCCGCGCAGCAAACGGTGTCATCCTCGTCACCACCAAGAGCGGTAAGAGCGGCAGGGCAAAGTTCACCGCACGTGCAAAGTACGGCGTGCAGCAGCTTGCCAACGACAACAACCTCCGTCCTCTCACCGGACTCGAGGCCCTCGAGTACAAGCGTACCGCTGTCATCAACGCCGGCCAGGATCCTGACGATCCTACCGGAAGCATGTATTTCCCTTACACCCTCCTCGAGAACGGAGCATCCAACTGGTACAAAGAGTTGACCAGGATCGGTTCCATCCAGGAATATGAGGTGAACGCTACCGGCGGAAACGACAAGTCTTCTTACTATTCTTCCCTTTCATATCACAAGAACGTGGGTGTGTACAACTTCCTGGATTTCCAGCGTTTCACCGCACGTGTGAATGCCGACAGCCAGCTCACCAAGAGCCTGAAGACCGGCGCAAGGGTTAACGTAAGCTATTCCGATTCCCATTCCCCTCAGATGGGTAACACATACTACATCAACCCTCAGTTCGCAATGTGGCATCCGCTGCCTTGGCACAAGGTTTACAACGACGACGGATCCCTCAACTACGACATTTCCGAAATGAGCGGCACCAACCCTCTCGGCGTTGGCAACGATGAGTATAACGATAAGGATTACCGTCTGCAGGGCAGTGTCTATCTCGAGTGGAAGATCCTCCCTTACCTCACCTTCAAGACCACCGACGGTGTCGAGTTCCTGCTTGTGGACTCCCGCCAGTACTGGAGCCCTAACGGAAGTAAGCTGAGAGGTTCAACCTCCACCATGGCATACTCGCTCTTCACGAACGATATCCGCTACACCACTTCCAACACCCTCACCTTCGACAAGGCCTTCGGTGAACATCACGTTCGCGCAATGGCCGGTCAGGAAGCCATGACAGAGACCTATAAGGTTCTGGGCGGCTATTCCCCGGGCGTTGATCCCAACATTCCTTACCACACCACCGGAACGGCGGCAAGCGACGAGGTCGAATACAGCTTCTCTGAAGAGACTCTCCTGTCTTACTTCGGCTATGCTGAATACAGCTTCGCCCACAAGTATTCAATCCAGGCGACTCTCCGTACCGACGGTAGCTCCCTCTTCGGCGCAGACACCAAATGGGGTACCTTCTACTCCGTCGGCGGTAGCTGGAACATCGCAAACGAGAAGTTCCTCAAGGGCTTGAACGGCACAGTCAGCCAGGCCAAGCTCCGTGCTTCCTATGGTGTGAACGGTAACAACAACATCGCAGCTTACAGGGCCTACGGCACCTACGCCAGCGTGCAGAACAACGGTGCAATCGGATATGCTCCTTCCCGTTCCGCCAACCCTGAACTCTCCTGGGAGTTGAACAAGACCTGGAACGTTGGTCTGGACTTCGGCTTCTTCGACGACCGCCTCACCGGTAGCGTCGACGTCTACAACCGTATTACCGACGACATGCTCCTCGCAACCCAGGTGCCTTACACCACCGGTTTCGGCAGCAACACCAAGAACGTTGGTTCCATCCAGAACAAGGGTGTCGAACTCCTCCTCGACGGTGTTCTCTTCCGCAAGGGAGACTTCACTTGGACGGCAGGTTTCAACATCGCATTCAACCGTTCCCTCGTGCTCGACCTTGCCGGTAACGAGTTCCTCACCCCGAGCGACTCCCGTATCGACGACAGCACCGGCGTACGTATCACCGAAGGCCGCAGCCTCTACACATTCTATCTGCGCGACTGGTACGGCGTCAACCCGTCCAACGGTGATGGTCTCTGGTGGGCCGAAGACGGCACTCTTACCAACGACCGCAACAAGGCTCGCTACATCTATTATGGATCTCCTGAGCCTAAGGCGACCGGTGGTTTCAATACCAACGTCACTTGGAGGAACTGGACCCTCGGTGCGTACTTCCAGTTCGTGACCGGCAACAAAGTGCTGAGCTCCAACTCCTATGTGGATGATGGTTACAGCCTCACCGCCAATACTTCTAATGCAGCCCTCAATTACTGGAAGCAGCCCGGCGACACCGGAGTTACTCCCAAGCCCGTGGCACAGAACCCCGGCGTCTATCATGCCGGCTATTCCACCCGCTTCCTCCAGGACGGTAGCTACCTGCGTATCAAAGACGTCACCCTCTCCTACGATGTGCCTTCCAAGTTCACGGACGCCATCAAGATCAAGGGTGCCCGCATCTACGTAAGCGCACTCAATCCTTACACATTCCACAATGTGACTTCACTTGATCCGGAAGCAGGCCCTCTCGGAAACATCGAGGTAGGTGTGCACACCGCAGTCAAGTCTCTCATCGGTGGCGTGGAGATTTCATTCTAAAAAAGGAGGATGAATTATGAAAAAGATCAGTTTATATATACTCGCAACCGTAGCGCTTGTCAGTCTTGCAAGCTGTGGAAAAGATTTCCTCGAAAAGGCTCCCAAGCTCCAGCAGACCACTGCAATCCAGTTGGCTACCTACGATGGCCTCAACTCTGCCACCCTCGGTGCTTACTACTACTTGAGCTCCACTGGCTGGTACACCGGCGACCGTGTCGTTGAAAACGAAATGCGTGCCGGCAACGGTATGAAGCAGGCTTTCAAGAACTCCGGACGATGCGCTACTGGTTACAACTGGCAGTACACCGCCGACGCTACCAACACCACCATGTGGGCATATTGCTACTACACCGTGGCAATGGCCAACAATGTGATTGACAACCTCGAAGGCAAGGCAGACGGCTCTACCGTCACCGATCAGGACCTCAACAACCTCAAGGCTGAGTGCCTGTTCCTCCGTGCTTTTGCACATTTCGAGAACGTTCTCGTGTTCGGTCAGCCCTACACCTATGTGAAGGCTAACGAGGCGACCCTCACCGATGCACAGAAGCTCGGCGTTCCTTATGTTTTCCATACCGATGCCACTGGCAAACCTGCCCGTGAGACCGTCCTGAAGACCTACGATTACATCGTGGCAGACCTTCTCGAAGCAGAGAAGATCATCGATCCCACCTATGTTCGCAGCGGTGTTGCCGACAAACTCGGCACTGTGAACATCTACACCATCCAGGCTCTCCTCTCCCGCGTATATCTCTATATGGGTGAATGGCAGAAAGCCGCCGACTATGCCACCAAGGTTATCGACAGCGGCAAGTTCAAGATGTGGACCGCCAAGGAATGGCCCGAGGTTTGGGGCGCAGATCTTGGCTCCGGAGAAATTATCTTCGAGGTTTACGGAAAGATTTCCAACGGAACCAACGGTTCTTGGGACGATATCTCCTATCTCACCAGCCCTGAGGGATATGGCGACCCTGTTGCCACCCCTACCCTCCTCGGCCTTTATGAGGCGACCGACGTGCGTCTGACCGACGGTTTCCGCACCGATGCCAAGAAAGAATCCAGTTATTTCTGGACCAACAAGTATCCTGGCAAGGGCGACCGCAGCCCCAACGATGTCAACAACGTTCCTGTCATCCGTCTCTCCGAGATGTATCTCAACCGTGCTGAGGCTATCATGAATGGTGCATCCGTTGCAGGCGTGAATGGTATCGACGACCTCAACATGATCCCCAACAACCGTGGCGCCAGCGCTTATACGGTTCTCAATGCCACCAACGTCAAGCTCGAGCGCCGCAAGGAATTCGCTTGGGAAGGCAACTACCTGAACGACCTTGCCCGCTGGGGAGACGGTGTCACCCGTCCCGACGGAGACTTCGTGCTTGGAACCAAGAACCAGAACGTTGAGTTCCCGAGCTACATGTGGGCTCTGCCTATTCCTAAGCGCGAACTTGACCTCAACGAGAATCTTGTGCCGAATCCCGGTTATGCCAATACGAAATAATTAAAGGAGGAAGACAATGAAAAAGATTTTTGCATATATAGGGATTGCAGCTATCGCTGCCTCCATCCTCTCTTCCTGCGGTAAAAGCAACGTGCCTGCCGTTTTCGACGACAGCAATGCATTCGTTGCGTTCAATGAAATGACGGCCAAAATCGAAGAGAATTCAGCAGATACCCTGCGTATCGCCGTTTCCCTCGCTTCGGTAGCCGGACTCAACGAGCGCATCAGCTATACCGTTAAGGACAGCACTGCGAAGGAAGGTGTCAACTTCACTATTGTTGACGCTTCCAAGACTCTCACGTTCTCATCCGCGGAGCGTGTCCAGTACATCGAGGTGGTCCCCAAGGCCGACGGTACCTACACCGGAGACCTTATCTTCACCATAACACTCAACGCTTCGGCGAATGTCGATCTTGGCTATGCTTCCGTTTGCACGGTCAAGGTGATCGATATTGACCATCCGTTGACTCCTATCCTTGGCGACTGGACGTTCACTGGCAAGAGTGCCGCTTCCGGAGCTGTTAAGTCTTACACGGTTACTTTGCTCAAGGATGCTTCCGACGACCATATGGTGTGGATTGACAACCTCTTTGGCCTTGACGGTTGGAAGGGCGACGACATGCTCTACTATGGTAATGTCTCCAACGATCTCAAGACGATTGTCATTCCTTGGGGACAAGAATCCGAATACCTCTATAAGGGTACCACCCCGGTTTCTATCTATGGCTTCGATGCTGAAGGTTATTACTACACCAGCGGCAATTCCACAGCAACCATCACGTTCGGTGAAACTACTACAATCACTTTCGGAACGGAATATGGATTCTACTGGAAGATCGGTGACTATGGTGGACTCGAAGGTATTTATCCTGAAATTACCGGTGTTAAGAAATAAATCTGAAAAGGTATGAAAAAAGTATTATTCGCAATATCAGTAGTTGCCCTGGCTCTCGTTTCGTGCACACAGTTCGAACCCGAGACCCCGGTAACCTTCGAAAGGGCTTCCGCCCCTTCGCTGACGGTCAATGTGACCAGCGATAACTCGGTTGCTTTCGAGGTTCTCCCCGGAAAGAACACCGGTTACTATGCATACGCTTTCTTGAAGGGTGAGGTTGATCCCGCAACGGTCGATGCCGCTACCCTCCTTGCAGGTAAGCTTTCCGGATCCGTGGAGAAGGAAGTTGCCAATGCTGCAAAGAAGGACACCCTCAAGAATGAGGTCAAGAAGCTCACGGCCAACACCAAGTACACCGTGGTGGCAGTTGCTTCCAGTGCCGGCACCCAAACCCTCAGTAAGGTTGTCGGCCAGACCGTTACCACGACCGATACCACTGCTCCTTCTTTGGATGCAAGCAAGTGTAAGGTCGCCGTCGAGGACAGCCTTATGGTCATCAGCGTTCCTTTCGATGATCCCATCGCTCTTACCGACACCGCAGTTTTTGTGGTTACGGTATATGCGAAGAACTACAACGTTGGCGCACCTTCTTATGTCCTTAAGCCTGTCACCGATGCTTCGGTGCCCGCAGACAGCGTAAGTGTCAAGGGTGGGAATACCGTTGAAGTTAAGGTCCCTAAGACTGTATATGTCCCTGGTGCATACGTTGCCCTGAGCATAGGTCAAGGCTCTGTCAAGAATGCCCTTGATTCCTTCAATGCCGAATTCGATGAGAATATGCTTATCGTCGAGGGGGCATACAAGTCATACTCCACCGGTATTTACGGACAGTACAAGCCTGTCGATTTCGAGCTTGTCAATCCCATCGAAGAAGACGACTTCGTTGTATTCGAAGATGCAGCTACCGTATCGGTAGAAGTGGCAGCAAAGCTTGCCGGAACCCCCAACGCATTGTTTGACGGTAAGGGTGAAATCGGCGTTGTTGCTGTTAAAACGGCAACTGGACGTAAGGTTGAATATGACTTGCAGAAGTGGAATATCGACGCCACCACCCAGACCAAGATCGTCCTTGGACTTGATGAAGCCGTCGATGCCGGAAGCACTGTGTCTTATTCGATACCCAAGGGCATTGTCGAAGACCTTTATGGTAACGTAAACAAAGCGTTGGACATTGAAGATCAATTGCTCTCCCCTCTCTACGCGCTTGCCGACATTACAGGTGTCTGGAATTATAAGGGCACCAGCTACTTTGGAGCTGCTGCTAATGAGGATGGTAACTGGGTGATAGAACTCAGCGACGATCCTACCGAGGGTAATGTCATGCTGACAACGGTTTTCGGTGCTCCAGCAAAGTACAACGTTTATTGCTACTTCAATCAGAAGGATAACACCTTCACGATTCCCGACTGGAAACCGTTCTATCAGTATGTCGAGTATGAGTATGACGATGAAGACAATCTCGTAATCGTTGATGGCAATCCCGTGGTAGCCGATTATGGCTTCCTGCTGACGGCATGTAACAATGCTGATGAAGTAGTATTCGATTTCACTCCTGGTAAATTGTCGAATCCCAGTTGCTGGTTCGGTTATTATGGAAAATCATCCGTGAGTTCCGCAAATAATGCTTGGTGGAATATATTCACGGATATCACTGTTACCAAAGTGGGAGATCTTGCTCCGGCTCCTGCCCCGGCACCCGCTCCCAAGAAGAGGAATAACACTATTCCGCAAATCGGGATGCGCGTTATCAAGTAAGAACTCTTGCTGATTAGTATTGATTGGATACCCGCTTTTGGCGGGTATCCTTTTTTTGTTATATTTGCAGTTATGAAACGAATGATTATACTGGCGGCCCTGTTGGCATGTTTTGCTGCATCCGCCCAGACGCCAAGCACAACCTGGCCATATCTATACGACAGTTTTACCCCAGGTGTCATCTACATGGACGGCGGTGCCAAAAGCGAGGTGCTCATGAACGTGCAGGTGCGTCACGACAGGCTGCACTTCATCGATAAGGACATTATCAAGGAAGCAAACCTGTCCAACGTGCTTGCCGTAACCATAGGCAAGGACAATTACATCCCTTTTAACGGAGAATTGCGTAAGATCGTGGCCCAGAACGACAACGGAGTCGTGGCGGTCTCGCTGCTCGGGGATTTCGCCGCCCTCCAGGAAACAGGAGGAGGTTACGGGGCGTCTTCCGAATCCGCATCCACCCGCAAGCTCTCTTCCGTGGAGATCGACGGTCAGGTGAACCAGAACCACATGCTCATCCTCCAGGAAAAGGAGAACGGTGCAGACCTGAATATCATCTCTACCTATTATATTATAAAGGGGGGCACGTGCATCAAGGCTACCCGCAAAGACGTCGAGGCCGCGCTTTCTGATGCCGCCAAGGCAAATTGGAAGACTTGGCTCAAGGCCAATAAAATTAAGTGGAAAGACCCGGAGAGCCTGCTTAAAGTCGTTGATTTCCTCAGCGACAACAAATAAAACAGAGAAATGAAGAAGCAAATACTATTTTTTATCCTGGCAGCGGTGCTCGTGTCGGGCGGATGTCAGGCAGTCAATGAGAGAGCCCTTGTGGAGATGCCGCAGGAGGGCGAGGCAAAGGTGATAAACGGTTTTGTGCCGGATGGTGACCTGTTGCCTTATGTAAGCATAAAAGTGAACGAAGAACTTGCAGAGGAGCTGGAAGCGGCGACGGATGAGGATGGATATGTGCAGACCGCCGGGGTCAAGAGCCTTCCGGGCAATGGAATCGTGCGCATGCGCCGTCTGTTCCAGAACGGTGGCAGGTTCGAACCCCGCATGCGTGCCAAGGGCCTGCACCTGTGGTATAAGGTGGAATATGACGAAAGCGGCAGCGTAACCAAGGCGGGCGCGGCCCTCAACTTCCCCGGGGTGGAAATCATCGAATACAACCCCAGGATAGAGATAGTGGGCAATCCCAAAGTGATCTCTTATGTCGAACCCCGTGGCACGTCCACGCTTACTGCCAGCGCTCCTTTCAACGATCCCTTGCTGGAGAAGCAGTGGCACTACTATAACAATGGCAGCGCAGCTTCTTCCGTGAGCGGCTGTGACATTAATGTTTTTCCTGTCTGGAAGACATACAAGACGGGAAGTGCGGATATCGTTGTGGGTGTGGTGGATACGGGTATAGATTTCAATCATGAGGATCTGTCAGCAAACATGTGGGAGAATCCGGAAAAGAAAGGCAACAACCGTTTCGGTTATAACTTTGCCCAGAGTTCCTTTACCGTTAACCCCGGTGATCACGGAACCCATGTCGCCGGCACCATCGCTGCTGTAAACAATAACGGAAAGGGCGTCTGCGGTATTGCTGGTGGGAATTCATCGAAGAATGAGAAGGGCGTAAAGCTTATGTCCTGCCAGATATTCGACGGAGAGAAGCAAGGGTCCGGAGCCGAAGCGATCATTTGGAGCTGCAACCATGGCGCAATCATCTCCCAGAACAGCTGGGGTTTGATTCAGCCGGCCACGACTCCGGAGTCTCTCAAGAATGCGGTAGACTATTTTATCGAATATGCCGGATTCGACGAGAACGGAAACCAGGCAGGCCCGATGGCCGGAGGCATAGTGATTTTTGCTGCCGGCAACGATGATTCGACCACCCCTTACGGAGTGGATTACGAGCGAATGTACATCGTGAGTTCGGTAGGTGCGGACTACAAGCGTGCCTACTATTCCAACTATGGTCCTTGGGTTCACATTGCGGCCCCCGGCGGTGATGCCAGGAAGGGAAATCAGGTCCTTAGTACATACCCGGGCAATAAGTACGGACTTGCCCAGGGTACCTCCATGGCCTGCCCGCATGTGAGCGGTGTCGCTGCTCTCATTCTTGCCAACCGGACGGCCAAAGGATTCAAGAATTCCGACCTCCGCAATCTGATGAACGAGTCAGCAGTGAACATCAGTTCCTTTAATAAAGGAGTGCAAATGGGTATCGGCCTCATCAATGCATACGGCGCCATTGCGGGAGCCGGAGGAAAGGCCCCGGATAAGCCCAACCCTCCCGTGCTTTCCTCACAGTCCAACAACGTCATCTGCACTTTGACCGTCCCTGCCGACGAAGATGACGGCACTCCGAATGCAATTTATGTTTACTACAGTACTTCTGATTTCAACAAGACGGACAATGCGGAATTCGCAATGTTCTATGTTGGAGATGGCGTAACCGCTGGCTCTACCATTCAGGGCACGATTACCGGCCTGGAGTTCAATACCAAGTACTATATGGCTGCCCAGGCGGTAGACCTCGCCGGCAACCGTTCCGGACTGACATCCCGTGTGCAGGTCACGACGGGCGGCAACAATGCCCCTGAACTCACTAAGCTGGGAGTTGTATCAGTGACGATCAAACCTCACGAAAAAGCTTCGATGGACTTCAGTATCAACGAGCCGGACGGGCATTTCTATTCTATTGAACTGAAGAAAGGCTCGACCGGCACGGTGCTCGACACCCTCACCAGGAATCTGCCAAAGATAGTGCTGACGGGAGCCAATACTCCTTCCGGGAGCTTCAAGGACACCCTGGTGGTAACCGATTACTACGGCCTCAGCGTTCGGCAGATCGTGGATTATACGGTTCTGGAGAACCATAAGCCTTATGTGGGTAAGAAACTGGAGGATATCGCGTTCGGTTCAATATCCGATCCGAATATAGTGCTGAATGCAACGGATTATTTCAAGGATGATGACGGGGAGGAACTCTCATACGCCATCACCCTGAGCAATACCATGGTCTGCAATGCGACCTACTCTTCCGGCAAGTTCCATATAACGCCCATGAATTTTGGTAATGTGGAAATAGGCATAGAAGGCACGGACGTTCGTGGCGAGAAGGTATCGCAGAGTTTCCGGGTACTTATCCGGGACGGCAGCCGCAGCGTGGACATCTATCCGAATCCCGTGAGCGACGTGCTCAACATCCGCACCGGAGAAGATGGCACGTGGCACGTCCGCATCATCTCCCAGACAGGATCCGTGTTCTATGATGCGACGCTGGAGATAGGCCCATTCGATCCCGTAAGCGTGGATATGACGAAGGCCTTCCCGGGCGTTTATACCGTCATCCTCACCAAGGACGGCAAGGAAGAGAAGTTCAACTTTGTAAAGATCTGATGCCATGAAGAAGATATTGTCCATTATGATACTCGCCGCCGCGGTTTCGGCGGCATCGGCACAGACTCTGCCTTCGCTGCTCGTGAACTCTGATCCTGCTGCAATGGGAGCCGCAGGCATATCGGCGCTGGGCTCGGGCGCCCACGCCCTTCAGGGCTACGCCGCATCCTCCGCCCTCATGGAAGGGATGGCTGCGGCCGGAGTCAGCTATGCATCCTGGCAGCCCAAGGCGGCCTCCGACAAGGTGCTGGACGCCTCTGCGGCCGTGCTGCTGATGGAGAAGTTCTCCGTTGCCCTGGAATACAAGAGCTTCATTCAACCCGAATACGAGGTCACCGGTCCCACCGGATCCGTAAGTCAGGTCACGCCGACCTTTACCCCTAAGGAATCTTCCATCGCCCTGGGCCTGGGATACCGCATCATGCCCGGACTTTCCGCCGCCCTCACCGTACGCAGCACTTCATCCGTGCTCGCCAAAGACGCGAAGGCATCCGCATTCGGCATTGACGTGAGCGCTGCGTATTCGAAGGATAAGCTCCAGGCTGGACTTGCCGTATGCAACCTTGGCGGCAAGGTGAACTATGGCGGTGGAGACTATTCACAGCCGTCGCTTCTCAAGGCCGGGGCGGCCTACGAGGCTATCGAAGGACTGAAGGCCGGTGCGGAGGTCTCTTATCTCTTTGCGGGGGCCTTCGGGGCGTCCCTCGGAGCAGAGTATTGCATAGCCGGAATGGCCTTCGCACGAGCCGGATACCATCTTGGAAGCAAAGATATGGGTATTCCTTCCTATGCTTCCTTAGGGCTTGGGGCCGAGTTCGCCGGAGCTGCTTTGAACCTTGCCTATCTGCTGGCATCGGACACGGTGGGCGGAAGCCTGTTGGTAGGATTGAGCTACGCTTTCTGATATGATGAAAAAGATATTGTATCTGGTTTCGCTCTCGCTCCTGCTGGCGTCCTGCGTTCAGCAGAAAGAGGAGATCAAGGAACCATCCGTGCTGAAAATGGTGCCTGAGGCCTCCGTGGGTGAATCCTGGCGTGCACATGATTTAAAGATCATGGTTGTATGCGACTTGGAAGCCAAGGTCGAACTGATAGATACCCCATGGGCGTCGGTTACCGGCTCGGAAGTAACCGGCAACGGGCAGACCACCGTTACAATAAAGGTGGAGACCAACGATGGCGAACTGCCTCGCAAGGGCTTCGTGGTCGCTACGTGCGGAAAGACTACGGCCGCCGCCACCTTCACCCAGAACGCCCTAGGTTCAACGCTGGGCATCTGGAACTACGACGGCAAGGGAGGAAACATCCCCTTCGAGCCTCTCAAGTTCCAGACTTCCGTTCGCCGCTACTCCGACGGCACGTTGGTGAGCCGTCTGCTGAACCCTATGGGACAGAGATTCCTGGCCGTAAAGGGTCTCCCGGCCAATCCCGCGCCTGGCACGAAGGCCACCTTCAGCCTTATCCAGAACTGGATGGATGCCACGCCCGTCGAGAGCGAAAGGGAAATGGAGATAGTCAAAACCGGAGACGGCAAGATTTGGCTGTCGGACGGCGACGTGGTGTACGTGCTTAAATTCTAGGGCCTTATGAAAAAGATAGTATTTGCCATACTGGCCCTGTTCGCCTCAGTTGCCATGGCCAAGGCCGTTCCCGCCACGCCGAATCCCATCCAGCATCGCCAGCCGGACGGTTCCGTGGTCACCATCTATATGCATGGAGACGAGTTCTACCACTATCTCACCTGCAACGGGCAGGTCGTGGTCATCGGCAAGGACGGGTTCATCCATCCTGCATCCAAGCCTGTGCCGGACAAGAACCTCATGCGGCAGAAGCGTTCCCTCATGGGGGCTCCGGGCCGCAGGGCGACGGTCGGACGCAGGGAAGAAGACCGCCTGAGCCTTGGAGACAAGCATTTCCTGGTGCTCCTCATAGAGTTCGACGACCTGCAGTTCTCTGTACCGGACGCCAACGATGCTTTCAGCCGCATGCTGAATGCGGATGGGTATTCCGATAACGGAGGCACTGGCTCCGCCTCGGATTACTACAAGGACAATTCCAACGGCAGGTTCAGGCCGGTATTCGACGTTTATGGTCCCGTGAAGGTATCGAAGGGCTATGCATACTATGGTGAGAACGACGAGAGGGGTTATGACAAGCATCCGGGCGAACTCTTGCTGGAAGCTTGCGCTCTGCTCGACGACCAGGTGGATTTTTCGGTTTACGATCACGACAATGACAAGCGCATAGACAATATCTTCTTCTATTATGCCGGACACAACGAGGCTGAAGGCGCCGATAAGGATCACATCTGGCCTCATGCATCGAGGGCTTTCGACGTCAATCAGCTTTTCGATGGCAAGTACTCATGGGGCTACGCCTGCACTTCCGAATATCGTGGCCACACGGGCCAGAGCATGGCCGGCATAGGCACTTTCTGCCACGAATTCGCCCACGTGCTTGGTCTGCCGGACCTCTACGACACCGATTACGAAGACAATGGCTCATCCGCCAACATGTACGATTTCTCCCTTATGTGCGGTGGAAGCTATAACAACGACGGCTGCACGCCACCATATCTGTGCGCATTGGAGCGCTGGATGCTGGGCTGGATGGATACGGTCAACATGACTTCCACTCCCGGTGATCATGTGCTGAAACCCGTTCAGGAGGACGACTGCCTGTCCACGCCGACATCCGTGGACGGAGAGTTCTTCGTCTACGAAGTGCGTAACGGACAAGGATGGGATTCATACATCCGCACCAGGACTTCTTCCCCGCCGCCTCAAGGAATGCTCGTCTACCATGTAGATATGTCGGAGAATCCGGTCGCGGGCATTATGGCAAAGGTGCTTTGGGACAAGAACGAACTCAACTGCTACTCGGAGCATCCATGCTGCTATGTCGTGATGCCGAAGAACTCGTATGGTGAATATAACGATATGCTCTGGCCGGGTACTTCGGGTTACACCAGTTTCGAGGGTACGGAGTGGGCAGGAAGAAGGACCGGATTCGTTTTGTCCGGTATCGCATGGAACGGAGGCAACATGGGCTTCAAGATAGAGATCCCTACCGAAAGGGTCCTGCGCGGCAAGGTCACCGACTCTTCCGGGCAGCCTCTTTCCGGAGTATGGGTGACTGCCGACACGCAGACGGTGAACACCGGTTCGGACGGCCTTTTCTCCTTCACGTTCCCCGTGGATATCAAAGAGAGTATAGATGTCAGTTTTACGAAGGAGATGTATCGTCCCGTCAGGAGGCGGCTCCGCACTCTTACGGCAGAAACCGTGATGGACGTCACCATGACCAGCATTTCCGAGAACGAGCCGGTAACGCTCTCCAAGCACGGCCCGGCCTCCAATTCGGGATTGGGCTTCAAGGAAGATGGAACCAGCTGGTCGGCCACGATAGGCGTGCGTTACACTTCGGATGAACTGGAGAATTACATAGGAAGTACGTTCCAGAAGATCCGCTTCCAGATTCACGGGAACAGCGCGGCGAAGGTGGACGTGTTCGTCGACTTCGGAAGCGATCGGGCTTACACCAAAACCGTAGAGTCGTTCAAGGACAATGAATTCAACACCGTGGACATATCCGATGCCAATTTGGCCATTCCCGAGGGGGAGGATGTCATTTTCGGCGTCTCCGTGAAGGATATCGACGCACAATACTGGATGAGTATCGACAATCAGGAATATGTTCCCGGCGGAGGAGTGATATGGTCGACATACACGCAGTCGGGTCATGCCTCGTGGATCGATGCCGGATATAACTTCCTGATCGACTGCGAGATAGGTCTTGGTGGATCGGCTTTTGAAGCGATGGCATTCTATACCGTTGCCAATCCCAGGAAGGGTAATGCCTACCCGGTTGGTACGGTGCTGGCCCTGACCCTGGACGGCGGAGGCGAACCTGCCCGGAGCGTGGAGTGGTACTACGATGGCATCAAGGTTTCAGATAGTACGATAACCCTGTCGGCGGCCGGTTCCCACACCCTGAAAGCAGTGCTGAAATACGCGGACGGAAGCACGGAAGAAATTGAGCAGGGAATAGAGGTGAAATAGCCTGGAACACATATCGAAAAAAAGCAGTATCTTTGTAGGATTTTACTTTAGATACTGCTTTTTATTATGATGACTTCCAAGGAAATACGCCAGAAATTTCTGGACTTTTTCGAGGCCAGGGGACACACAGTAGTTCCCTCCGCTCCCATGGTGGTGAAGAACGACCCGACCCTGATGTTCACGAACGCCGGCATGAACCAGTTCAAGGACATCTTCCTCGGCAACTCCACCCCTAAGATGAAGAGGGCGGCCGACAGCCAGAAGTGCCTCCGCGTGAGCGGCAAGCACAACGATCTCGAAGAAGTCGGACACGATACATATCACCATACGATGTTCGAGATGCTCGGCAACTGGAGCTTCGGCGATTACTTCAAGACAGAAGCGATCGACTGGGCCTGGGAGCTGCTCACGGGCGTCTACGGCATCAATCCCGAACTTCTCTATGCCACCGTGTTCGAAGGCAGCGCCGAAGACGGCACCGCCCTCGACGAGGAGGCACGTCAGGCCTGGCTCAAGCATCTTCCCGCGGAGCGCATCCTGCTTGGCAACAAGCACGACAACTTCTGGGAGATGGGCGAGACCGGACCCTGCGGCCCCTGCTCCGAGATCCACATCGACATCCGCAGCGAGGAGGAGAAGCGCGCCAGCGGCATCCCCGGCCGCGACCTGGTGAACCAGAGCGATCCTCACGTAATCGAGATCTGGAACCTGGTGTTCATGCAGTTCGAGCGCAAGGCGGACGGCCATCTGGAGCCTCTCCCTGCCAAGAACATCGACACCGGCATGGGATTCGAGCGTCTCTGCGCCGTGCTGCAGGGCAAGAACAGCAACTACGACTCCGACGTCTTCTCCGGCCTGCTCGGCAAGCTCGGGGAACTTTCCGGACATAAATATGGCGAGGGCAAGGATACGGACGTGGCCATGCGTGTGTGCGCCGACCACATCCGTGCCATCTCCTTCAGCATCGCGGACGGCCAGCTGCCTTCCAATGTCAAGGCCGGATATGTCATCCGCCGCATCCTTCGCCGTGCCGTGCGCTACGGCTACACCTTCCTCGGCTTCACCGAACCCTTCCTCTGCCGCCTCGTGCCCCAGCTGATCTCCGACATGGGAGACGCCTATCCGGAGCTCAAGGCTCAGCAGAAGCTGATAGAGAGCGTCATCCGCGAGGAGGAACTCGCCTTCCTGCGCACCCTCGACCGCGGAATCAAGCTCCTGGACGACTACATGGCCAAGAACGCTGCCACCAAGGTGTTGCCCGGAGTGGACGCATTCGTGCTCTACGACACCTTCGGATTCCCCATCGACCTCACCGAGCTTATCGCGGGCGAGAAGGGATACAAGGTGGATCTGGAAGGCTTCCAGGTGGAGCTCGGCAAGCAGAAGGAGCGCGCCCGTAACGCCACCGCCAACGAATTCGGCGACTGGACCGTCTATCACGAGGGCGAAGACGTGGAATTCACGGGCTACGACACCGTCGAGCAGCCCGGAGCGCTGCTCCTCAAGAGCCGCAAGGTGGTTCAGAAGAACAAGGAGATGCTCCAACTCGTCTTCGACCGCACTCCCTTCTACGGAGAGATGGGCGGAGAGGTAGGCGACACCGGCATAGCGCTGGCCGCCGACGGCGAGGAAATCAAGATACTTAACACCGTCAAGGAGAATAACCTCACCATACACATAGCCGACAAGCTGCCCGCCGATCCGGCCGGTTCCTTCACCCTGAAGGTGGATGCCGCCCGCAGGCAGCGCATCGCGAACAACCATACATGCACCCACCTGCTGGATCAGGCGCTGCGCGAGATCGTGGGCACCCACGTGGAACAGAAGGGTTCCTTCGTCTGCGATAAGTATTTCCGCTTCGACTTCTCCCACTTCGAGAAGCTTTCCGACGAGCAGATCCGTGCCGTTGAGGCCCGTGTCAACGAACTGATACGCAGCAACTTCCCTCTGGTAGAGAACCGCACCGCCACCATGGCCGAGGCCCAGGAGATGGGCGCCATCGCCCTCTTCGGCGAGAAGTACGGCGACGTGGTGCGCGTCGTGAAGTTCGGTCCGAGCGTCGAACTCTGCGGCGGCTGTCACACATCCCGAACCGGAAACATCGGTCTCTTCAAAATCACTTCCGAGGCGGCCATCGCCGCCGGCATACGCCGAATCGAGGCCGTGACCGGCGAGGAGTCCGAAAAACTCGTCTTCGGCCTTCAGGAGATGATCCGCACCGCCCGCGCAATGTTCAACAACGCTCCCGGCCTCACCGAAGCTATCCACAAGATGATCGAGGAGAACGAGGGCTACAAGAAGCAGATCGCCGAGGTTGCAAAGGAGAAGACCCTGCAACTGAAGAAGGCCTTGCTGGAGCATTCGGAGCAGATTAACGGCCACAACGTGATCAAGATCAACCAGACCCGCGATCTCGTTATGCTCCGCGATGCCGCCACAATGCTTCAGAAAGAGGCCGAGAATCTGGTGATTGCTGCCGCATTCGAGTCCGCCGGCAAGCCTCAGCTCCTGCTGATGTATTCGCAGGATCTCGTGGCGGCAGGCAAAAATGCAGGTGCCGTCATCCGCGAAGCCGCAAAGTGCATCCAGGGCGGAGGCGGCGGCCAGCCCGGACTCGCGACCGCCGGTGGCAAGGATATTGCTGGTCTTTCCGCTGCTCTTGAAATAATGATACAGAAGATTTGAAAAAGCTCGACCGCTTCATACTCACGGCATTCATAGGACCGTTCGTCGCGATCCTCGTGCTGGTCGTGTTCATCCTGATGATGCAGTTCCTCTGGGTGTACATCGACGAGCTTGTGGGTAAGGGCCTCGGCCTGGGCGTCGTGCTTGAATTCATGCTTCTGGGCGGATGCACCATCCTCCCCCTGGCCCTCCCTCTCGCCACGCTGCTCTCTTCCATGATGGTGCTCGGGCAGATGGGCGACCATAACGAGCTGATGGCCATCAAGGCAGCCGGCATATCGCTTGCCCGCGTAATGCTGCCGCTGATCATCGCATCCGTTTTCATAAGCATAGGTGCCTTCTACGTCGGCAACAACCTTGTTCCCGTAGCCTGGAATGAGATCTATACCCTCCGGGACGATATCGGCCGCACCAAGAACGAGATAAAGATTCCAGCCGGCACCTTCTACGACGGCATCGATGGTTACGTGCTCCGCGCCGAAACCCAGGACGAAAACGGAGTGATGCATGGGGTGATGGTGTACGACCATACCTCCAACAAAGGCAACACGTCCCTCTCCATCGCCGATTCGGCCGTGATGAAGATGAGCAAGAACAAGGATTATCTCACCTTCACTCTGTTCAACGGCTCCAATTACCAGGAGAACAACGTGCGCAAGTACAGGGATACCACCCTGGAACTCCAGCACATCGATTTCAAACGCCAGGAACTGATCATCCCTCTCAAGAATTACAGCTTCCAGAAGTCCGACAGCAGCCGCTACGGCGACCAGGCGAAGTCCATGCGGCTCCGTCAGCTGAGGGATCAGAAGGATTCGCTGGACAACCTTGCCCGGAATGCTCTGGACAACAGATACATCTCCCTTTCTCAATACGGCGTCTTCCAGCAGAAGAACCAGTTGGATACTGCGAAACTGGAGTCAAGGGCGAAGTACAAGAACTATTTTTCGGCGGACGGATACCTCAGATGGGACAAGGTATCCAAGAAAAAAAAGGCCTATGAAAAGGCCGCCGACGCGGCAGACAGGATGGCGACCAGCCTGATGGCCTACCAGAGCGAGGTTTATGAATACTATTTCTACCTGCGCCGTACGAACATAGAACTCCTCAAGAAGTTCGCGCAGGCGCTCGCTTGCCTGCTGTTGTTCTTCATCGGTGCTCCTCTCGGCGCTTTCGTCCGGAAGGGGGCGCTGGGAGTCAGCGCCATCATCTCGGTGCTCTTCTTCGTGTTCTACTGGGTGGTGGACATCACCGGCACGAAACTGGCCAGGGACGGGGCCGTGGGCGCTCCGTTGGGGGTATTCGTCTCAGCCTTGGTGCTGGCGCCGATCGGGGCCTACCTTACGTCGCGCGCCATCAAGGATGCCACCCTCTTCAGCAACGATTCGCTGCTCAACCACTGGCGCAAGTTCAAGAGCAAGATAGCCCGCCTGTTCCATCAGAAGCGCATAGTATTCATGGGTACGCCGGAGTTTGCCGTGGCTTCGCTGGATGCCCTGATCAAGGCCGGATACAAGGTCGTGGGCGTGGTTACAGTCGCCGACAAGCCCAGCGGCCGCGGCCTGGAAGTTCATGAAAGTGCGGTCAAGAAATACGCCGTGGAGCATGAGCTGCCCGTACTCCAGCCAATCAAGCTGAAGGATCCGGAGTTCCTGGAGCAGCTTGCCGCATGGAAGGCCGACCTGTTCGTAGTGGTGGCATTCCGCATGCTGCCGGAGGAGGTCTGGACCATGCCGAAGCTTGGCACCTTCAACCTGCACGCCGCCCTTCTGCCGCAGTACCGCGGCGCCGCTCCTATTAATTGGGCGGTTATCAACGGTGAGCGCATGACGGGTGCGACTACCTTCATGATAGACAAGGACATAGATACCGGCGGCATCATCCTGCGCCATGGGCTCAGGATAGGGCCCGAGGACACTGCGGGAGATGTGCACGACCGCCTGATGGAACTCGGCGCGAAGCTGGTAGTGGAGACCACCGAGGGTATCATACAGCATACCGTAGAAACGCGCGTACAGAAGTCGTTCATACAGGGGTCCGAGGTGCTGAAGCCGGCGCCGAAACTCACAAAGGAGAATACGCGTATCGACTGGTCGGCTCCGGCCGAAAACATTCGCAACCTTGTCCGCGGCCTGAACCCGTATCCCACCGCCTGGACTACGCTGGTCCGCGATGGCAAGGCTACGGATGTAAAGGTCTTCGCAACTGCCGTTGCGGAACCCGCAACGGCAGTTGCCGGAACGGTACGAACTGACGGCAGCAAGCTATTTGTCGCTGCCGGCGACAAATGGCTTGAGGTTAAGGAGTTGCAACTTGCGGGCAAGAAGCGCATGAGCGCCGACGCATTCCTGAGGGGATTCAGGGAGATAGAAAGCTATAAGTTCGTATAGTATGGCGAATTACGTGTTCAATCCCATCACTTTGCAGTACGAGGTCCGAGAGGAACCCCGCTACGCGAAGTATGTCAGAAGCGGATTGAGCATAATAGTGGCCGCGGGGCTGTGTTTCCTGTATTTCTGGCTCTACACCTCCGTCCTCGGGTGGGATCTTCCGAAAACCGCCCGCCTGAAGAAGGAAAACGCGATGTGGCAGTCGAAGATAGCCCTGGCGGAACGCCAACTGGACATTTGTGAGGAGACGCTTCAGGGTATCGAGGAACGCGACGATCATGTATATCGTTCCATTTTCGGTATGAACGTGATTCCGGAAGAGGTGAAGGCTGCCAAGCCCGACCCTCAGGCCGATGCGCTTACGGCACGTATCAACGCGCTGACAAAGAGGGCCTATGTGCAAAGCATGGCCCTTGATGAGGTTTACGGCATTGCGCTGAATGCGGGAGACATGGTCTCGCACATCCCGGCGGTGCCTCCCATCCTCCCCAAAAAGGGCTCCTACCGCATGGCCAGCCCGTTCGGATATCGCACCGACCCTGTGTACGGAGGCACGCGCTTCCATTCCGGCCAGGACTTCGCCGCGGACGTCGGCTATCCCGTTTATGTGACCGGCGACGGCGTGGTGGAGAAGGTGAATTACGGATTCACCGGTTACGGCAACGAGATAATCATAGACCATGGTTTCGGATACCGCACGCGATACGCCCACCTGAGCCGCATCGACGTGGCCAAGGGGATGAAAGTGACCCGCGGCGACCAGATCGGAGCCATAGGCAAGACCGGCAAGGCGACCGGCCCGCACCTGCATTACGAGGTGCTCTACAAGGGCAACGCCATCAATCCGTACAGTTACATGAACCTCGACATGACGGTTGAGGAATACATAGCGATGATAACCAGGCGTAGGGAGGAATCCGGCACCCGGAAGAAATCCACCCTCGAACTGCTAAAAGAGCACGGCCGATGAGTAAGAAGAGGTTACTGTATACTTTCGATGCAGCCGCGATGACGGTACGCAAGATCTCGCGCTCGGTATGGACCACTATCTGGTCCGTAGTGAGGGTGATCCTGGTGTCGGTTTCGCTGTTTATTGTGCTCTATCTCATCCTCTCCCTGGTGCTGAGCACCGATACGGAGAAGCGCCTCCGCCGCGAGAACCGCCAGTACGAGAAGGTGTTCGCATCCATCCCGAAGGAGCAGGACCTGCTTTCCGAGTCAATCGACATCCTGGCCCTGAAGGACAGCCGCATCTATGATGAGGTTTTCCATACCGTGGCCCCGCCGGTGGATCCGGTGGGTTCGCTGGACTTCCTCTTCGGTGCGGATACCATCCCGGATACGAAGATAGTGACCTATACCACCCGCAAGGCGGACGCCCTGCTGAAAACCGCCTCCGAAGTGGATGCTGCGTTCGAAAAGATCTACAGGACAATGGGGAAAAACGGCTTCGTGATGCCGCCCATGGCCATTCCTGTGAAGGAAGTGTCCTATCCCCAGATAGGTGCATCCACGGGTTCCCGGCTCAATCCTTTCTACAAGACGGCGGTGAACCATCACGGGCTGGATTTCATAGTGCCGCAGGGCTCGCCGGTATTCGCTCCGGCGGATGGTATGGTGGAGGATGTGGTGCGTTCTTCAAAGGGAGAGGGTAACACCGTAACCATCAGGCATACCGGAGGATACGTCACGCGCTACCTGCATCTGGACGAGATCTTCGTCACGAAGGGCCAGAAGGTCCGCCGTGGAGGGAAGATTGCGACCGTGGGAATGTCCGGAGGCGCATACGCCCCGCACCTGCACTATGAAGTGAAGTTCTGGGGCGCGTTCCGCGATCCGGTGAACTACCTCTTCGGATCGGTAAGCCCGGAGGAGTATCCAAACTTCCTCTTCATGTCGATAAACACCAGACAATCAATGGATTAACATATGAGTAAACTGTTCTACACCATCGGAGAGACCGCGGAGATTCTCGGAGAGAACGTCTCCGCCGTGCGCTACTGGTCGGGATACTTCGAAAAGTTCCTGAAAACTACACGCACGACCCGCGGCGACCGCCGCTTCACCCCGGAGGACATCGAGACCTTCAAGCAGATCCACTACCTCCTGAAGGAGAAGGGCCTGACCCTCGACGGGACCGCGAAGCAGCTTGCCGCCGACAGGGCGTCCGTCGACAAGCGCGTCCGTGCGCTGGAATCCCTCAAGAACATCCGTGAGCAACTTGTAGAAATCCGTAAGGGGCTATGAAAGTAAAGGATATCATTGCGGCGATTGAGGAGTTCGCGCCTGCGAACATCCAGGCCGAATACGACAATACAGGCCTGCAGGTGGGCTCTCCCGAGCAGGAAGTGCACGGAGTGCTGATAGGATTCGACTGCACCGCCGCCCTGGTCGGGGAGGCCGTCCGCCGCGGCTGCGACATGATCCTCACCCACCATCCCCTCATTTATCATCCCCTGCGTAACCTCTATCCGGAGGATCCGGGTGCCGCCGCCGTGATCGCCGCCGTCAAGAACGGAGTGGCCGTCTACGGATGCCATACCAGCGCCGACAAGACCCCGGGCGGAGTGAGTTTTGCGCTGGCGGAAAAGATAGGACTGAAGGATGTCCGCGTGCTTGCGCCGGAAGATGGAGGCGTTGGTTTCGGGGCGGTCGGAAATCTTCCCGAGCCCCTGCCGTCCAGGGAGGCCGTGGCACTGGTGAAGAAGGCCCTGGGAACCCCCACCGTGCGATGCTCGGCCCCAGTGGAAGGCCCTGTGAGCAGGATTGCGGTATGCGGCGGCTCGGGCACTTCGCTGATTCCGGCGGCCATGAAGGCCGGTGCCCAGATGTATGTCTGCGGCGACGTCTCCTATCATTATTTCTTCCAGCCGGAAGGCTTCATGGTAGTGGATGCAGGGCATTTTGAAACGGAAGTTGAAATAACGGAGGTTCTCCTTTCCGTTATACGGAAAAATTTTCCTACCTTTGTAACCCTTATATCCGAAAATATCGGAAAGGCAAATCCTGTAAATTATTTGTAATTACAATATGGCAACCAAGAAAACAGTTAAGAAAGTCGAAACCCCGAACGATTCGCGCGAGACCTTCGTCAGCCTGCAGAAATCATTTGCAGACTCCGATCTCAGCGTAAGCGAGAAGCTCAAAGTCCTCTATCAGCTCCAGGCAGCCGACAATGAGATCGGCAAGCTGGTGCAGCTCAGGGGCGAACTTCCTGCTGAAGTCGCAGCTCTCGAAAGCGAGATTGCGGGTTTCAAGGCCAAGATCGAGCGCCTGAACGAGGCCATCAAGGGCGAAGAGGCCGCCATCGAGGTGAACAAGGCCAAGATCACCGAGCACGAAGGTGACATCGAGAAGTACAAGGCCCAGCTCGAGAACATCGCCAACAGCCGCGAATACGACTCCATCAGCAAGGAGCTTGAGAACGAAAACCTCCTGCTCCGCATCGCCGACAAGTTCATCGGCGAAGCAAAGGAACGCATCGTAGAAGACAAGAAGCAGATCGAGGAGCTCGAAGAGCGCATCTCCATCCGTAACGAAGACCTCGCCGCAAAGAACGAGGAGCTCGCTGCCATCGTCAACTCGACCGCAGACGAAGAAAAGACCTACACCGACAAGCGCGACGCCCTGGCAGCCAAGCTGGACGCCCGCACCATGAGCGCATACGAGCGCATCAAGAACAGCACCCACAATCATCTCGCAGTGGTTCCCGTCTATAACGGTGAGGCTTGCGGTGGATGCTTCAACACCATCACTCCCCAGCGCCTCGTAGACATAGCATCCGGCACCAAGCTGGTCATCTGCGAGCATTGCGGACGCATCATCGTGAACCCTGAGATATAAGACCTAATGGCAGAGCAGAAGACACGCCGCAAGGCACAGCCGAACATCGACACCCTCGGGCTCGAGATAGGGAACAAACCCCCTCAGGCCCTGGAGGCGGAAGAGGCCGTGCTCGGTGCCATGCTGCTCGAGCCGGCGGTTGTGGACGCTTCGATGGCGGAGCTCACCAAAGACTGCTTCTACGACAAGAAGAACCAGATGATCTTCGAGGCGATGAGCAAACTCGTGCAGGAGCACACGTCCCTCGATATCATAACGGTGAGCGAAAAGCTCAAGGCCCTGGGCAACCTGGAGGCCGTGGGCGGATCCGTTGTGCTGGCGAACTACTCCGAGAGGGTTGGTTCCGCCGCGCACATCGAGTACTACATCAAGATCCTCAAGCAGAAGGCTATCCAGAGGGACCTTATCACCGCTTCCTACGCCATCCTCAAGGATGCCTTCGACGATTCGGTCAATGTCGACGACCTCATCGACATGGCCCAGTCGAAGGTGTACGAGGCCGTTCAGAACAACGTCCGCAAGGACGTGCAGGAAATCGGATCCGTGCTCAACGACGTCATCTCCGACATCCAGGAGCGCCAGGATTCCACAGGTCTGAGCGGGGTTCCTTCCGGGTTCCCCACCCTGGACCAGATTACCCAGGGATGGCAGCCGAGCGACCTCATCATCCTCGCCGCCCGTCCTTCCGTGGGTAAGACCGCATTCTCGCTCAACATCGCGCGTAATGCGGCCGTCGACCACCACATGCCCGTGGCATTCTTCTCCCTGGAAATGTCCGCCACCCAGCTCGCCAAGCGTCTCGCCATCAGCGAGACCGGCCTGAGTGCGGACAAGATCAAGGGAGCCATCCGCCTGGAGCAGTACGAGTGGGAGCAGTTGGAATACAAGATCAAGGATCTGGCCAAGGCCCCCCTCTACATCGACGACACCCCCGGCCTCCCCATCATGGAGTTCCGCACCAAGGCCAAGAACCTGGTGAAGAACAAGGGCGTGAGGCTGATAGTCGTGGACTACCTCCAGCTGATGCAGGGCCCCCCTGAACTGCGCGGCCTGCGCGAGCAGGAAGTCGCCGCGGTTTCCCGCACCCTGAAGGCCACCGCGAAGGAGCTGGACGTTCCCATCATCGCACTGTCCCAGCTCTCCCGCCAGACCGTCCAGCGCACGGGCGGTGCAGGCAAGCCTATGCTCAGCGACCTCCGCGAATCCGGAGCAATCGAGCAGGATGCGGACATGGTCATCTTCATCCACCGTCCGGACTATGTCGGCCTGTCCGAAAACCCGGAAGACAAGGAGAAGACTCAGATCATCATCGCAAAGCACCGTAACGGTGAAACCCGCGACATCGACATGGTCTTCAAGAGCGAACGCGTCAGGTTCCTCGAGATGAACGACGTGCTGTATGCCCAGCAGGGTCCCGTCGCTTCTGCGATGAACAACGACTTTGAACAGTAGGCCTATGTCCGTCCCGGAGATCTCCCATATAGGGAAAATAGTTGCAATCGATGCGGACTTCATCACGGTAGAGATCGTGGCGGAGTCCGCTTGCTCTTCATGCCATGCCGCCGGAATGTGCGGCACTGCGGACGCCACCCACAAGGCCATTACCGTTCCCGCTACCATGGGGGACTGGACCGTGGGCCAGGAGGTGCAGGTACTGCTGAAACGCTCCATGGGCTTCAAGGCCGTATGGCTGGCCTATGCCATCCCCCTGGCGGTGCTGCTTGCAGTGCTGCTGGGGCTGAATGCCGCCGGAATGTCCGAACTGGCCTCCGGCCTGATCGCCATCGCCGCCGTGGCCGTCTACTATCTTGCCCTCCTGCTTTTCAGGGACAAGCTGCGGAATGAATATTCTTTTTACATAAAGGAGAAATAATGGATTCTATCGTTATCTGGACTATCGTTATCCTGGCCGGGCTCGGCCTCGTACTGGCCCTGATGCTCTTCTTCATCGCCAAGAAATTCAAGGTTGAGGAAGATCCCCGCATCGAGCAGGTCGAGAAGACCCTGCCGGGTGCGAACTGCGGTGGATGCGGCTACGCCGGATGCCATGCTTTCGCCGATACGGCCGTCAAGGCTGCCGACCTGAGCGCGCACTTCTGCCCTGTCGGGGGAAATGAGGTGATGAAGCAGGTCGCCGCCATCCTCGGAATCGAGATGGTGGAGAAGGCTCCCCAGGTTGCCGTGGTGCGATGCAATGGCACTTGCGCCGTGCGCCCCAAGATCAATGTTTACGACGGAGCCGCGAGCTGTCGCGTGAAGGCCGCCCTTTACAGCGGCGACACCGGCTGCTCGTTCGGCTGCCTCGGCTGCGGAGACTGCGTTGCCGTCTGCGAGTTCGGCGCTCTCAGCATGAATCCCGAAACCGGCCTGCCGGTGGTGGACGATGCCAAGTGCGTGGCTTGCGGAAAGTGCGTCGCTGCCTGCCCCAAGAAGCTCATCGAGCTGCGGGCGAAGGGCCCGCGCGGCATGCGCGAGTTCGTTTCCTGCCGCAATACCGACAAGGGCCCCGTCGCGAAGAAGGCCTGCGGGAATGCCTGCATAGGCTGCGGCATATGCGTGAAAACCTGCACGCATGAGGCGATTACTCTGGAAAACAATCTGGCGTATATCGATCCCGCGAAGTGCAAGCTCTGCCGCGAGTGCGAGGCGATGTGCCCGACAGGGGCCATCCACGGAGTGAATTTCCCGAAGGAACTTGACCGCGAAGGCATTAAGGCACGTGTTGCTGCACGTAAAAAGGAGGTTCCCAATGAGTAAGATAACGTTTGCAATCGGCGGAGTCCATCCGGATGATGCGAAGCTGGCGCGTGGATGCGCCATCGAGGTGCTGCCCCTGCCGGAGACGCTGTATGTGTCTATGGCACAGCACCTTGGTGCTCCCGCAAAGCCGATAGTGGAAGTGGGAGACAAGGTGAAGACCGGGCAGGTGATCGCCGAGCCGGGCGGATTCATATCCGCATTCGTGCACTCGCCTGCATCCGGTACCGTCAAGTCCATAGGTCCCCGCAAGGACCTGGCCGGCAATCCCGTCACCCACATCGAGATAGCCGTGGAAGGTGACGAGTGGGTTGAGGGCGTGGACCTTTCCGACACCCTCGTGACCGAGATCCCCGAAGACCGCGCGGCCATCCTCGACAAGATCAAGGCCTGCGGCGTGGTCGGCCTCGGCGGAGCCACCTTCCCCACACATGTGAAACTGAATCCCGCCCCCGGGAGCGTGGCCGAGTGCCTCATCCTGAACGGAGCGGAGTGCGAACCCTACCTCACCAGCGACTACCGCATCATGCTGGAGCGCACCAACGAAATAATCGTCGGCGCGGCCATCATGCAGATGGTGCTGGGCGGATGCCGCACCGTCATCGGCATAGAGGAGAACAAGCCGGAGGCCATCGAGGCTATGCGCAAAGCCCTATCCGAACTGCCCTACAACATCGAGGTGCTGCCTCTCAGGAAGAAGTATCCGCAGGGTGGTGAGAAGCAGCTCATCCAGGCTGTGATGCACCGCGAGGTCGGTTCCGGCGGCCTGCCCATCAGTGTGGGCGCGGTCGTGCAGAACGTGGCCACTTCGCTCGCCGTCTACGAGGCCGTGCAGAAGAATAAGCCCCTGATTACCAACACCCTGACCATCACCGGCAACTGCCTGCCCGTGGAGAAGATGCACAACTACCTCTTCCGCATCGGCATGCCGCTCAGCTACATCGCCGAGTACGCGGGCGGAGTGCCCGAGGGTGCCGCCAAGCTCATCAGCGGCGGCCCTATGATGGGACGCGCCATCGCCAATCTCGACGCCGCGACCGTCAAAGGTTCGTCGTCCATCCTCTATCTCACCGCAGAATCCACCAGGCGCGGACAGGAATCCCTCTGCATCCGCTGCGGCCGCTGCGCCGATGCCTGCCCCATGGGGCTGGAGCCCTTCCTCCTCCGCAAGCTATATTTTGCGGGAGATGTGGACGGCCTGGAGGCCAACGCCGCGCAGGATTGCATAGAATGCGGATGCTGCCTGTTCAGCTGCCCCGCCTACATCCCTCTGCTGGACCATGTGCGCCAGGCCAAGGGTATGGCGATGGCTGCGATCCGGGCCCGCGCCGCGGCTGCAAAGGCCGCCGCAGAAGCTGCCAAACCTAAAGAGAACTAGCCATGGCATATATAGTATCCCCCAACCCCCATATACATGCAGCGGTCAGCACTAAGAAGCTGATGCTGGATGTGATAATCGCCCTGTGCCCGGCGGCCATCGTGTCGTTTCTGTTCTACGGGCTGAGCGAAATCGCCATCATGGCGTTCAGCGTGGCATCCTGCGTGGTGCTCGAATGGGCCATCACCAAGTATATGCTCAAAA
>JAEEGH010003231.1_pt1 | contig 43140 bp, 37 predicted proteins | sample 9134181 | NCBI WGS metagenome assembly JAEEGH01 (sample SAMN16246544, study PRJNA631951) | gut metagenome | biome: gut microbiome; feature: rumen; material: DP-attached | host: Bos | place: Iran: Karaj | collected 2018-10 | reverse complement strand
CAACCAAAACAAAAGACCTGCTTGCTCAAGTAAACTTGGACAGACAGGTCTCATGTTTTGTTTGCGGAAAGTGAGGGATTCGAACCCCCGGTACGACGTAATGCGTACACCGCATTTCGAGTGCGGCTCTTTCGACCACTCAGACAACTTTCCCTCGCGTTCGGCGCACTCAGACACGGACTGCCGCTAAGCGGCATTGAAGTCCTCGTGGCCTCCGCTCTCAAATCGAAATATCGCTTCGCTAGCATTTCGATTTGGCTAATAAAGGCCGATTAAAACGCTAGAGAAACGATGTTTTAATCGGAGAGGAGATTTCGCGAACCGCCTCGATTTGCAGGGCAAATCCACTTGGGCGAGCCGAAATCGACGACAAAAGTACTGCTTTTTTTTGAATTGACAAAATTTTTCGTCAAAAAAGTAGTGAATTATTTTTTAATGGTATCAAATCCTGCGCCAAAGACACCCGCCACATTGGCCTGGCTGACAAAAGCATTCGGGTCGATCTGGTGGACCAACTCGAGAATAAGCGAAGCTTCGGGTTTACGAGCTAGGACAGAGATGACCTTAACCGGTTGCTTCGAATACCAACCTGTTCCGTCGAGAACCGTAACGCCACGATTGACCGTAGTATTGATAGCAGTAGCTATCTCAGCGTAGCGGGCAGAATAGATAAAGATATGAACCGACTGGCGGAAACGAGCAAGGAAGAAATCAACCGCCGCCGTATAGGAGACCGTCATACACACACCGCACAGCACACGCTTGATCTGCAGATAGAGAGGATTTGCTCCTTCACTCATCATGCGCTCAGGTATAGGCAGGAAGAAAGCAGAGAGGATAATCAGTATATCACAGAGCAACATGATATTACCCATGGAGATATTGCGATAGTGGTTGATGATCATCGCCAGAATATCGGTTCCTCCGGACGAACCGTTGCAAGCAATAACGGCACCCAAACTCAAACCAAAGACAAAACCGCCGATGATGGCGCCCAGCCACGGATCAGCTATAATCGGTTCGGGCAAGATAGGAATAACGCGATACCAGAACGTAATAGCCGCTACGCCAACCATAGTGCGGATACAGAAACGCCAACCGACAGTGAAGCCGGCGATGAAGAGCAGAATGGCATTGAAGACGAATGTAGTCAGCCAAACAGGTATCGCGCCACCGTACTCAGGAAAGAGAGAAGGAAAGGCACCACCGGTAACATAATAAATAATAGAACAAATACCGGTCAGACCACCTCCGACCACCGCGTGAGGCAGCAAAACCCAATTGACCATCAGCGCCATCGGGAAAATACCGAAGATAATAACCAGATACTCGAATATGGTGCGCACAGTAAAAGTCTGAGGCGCGATGTGAGGATTGACAAAAGAGCGATAGGAGAGCATGGGTTAGCGGTTAGGGGTTAGGGGTGAGGGGTGAGGGGTGAGGGGGATTTAAAATTTCAAATGTGCAATGTCAAATATTAAATATAAATATAAAATATTTATTTGCCGTTGGCCATCGGATCGAAGCCCTGACCGAAGACACCACGAACTTGACTCTGGCTAACGAACGCATTGGGATCGATAGCTCGTACAAGACGGAAGATAGTAGCCGATTCATACGAACGGGCGATAGTAGTAACCACCTTCATCGGTTGTTTGTTGAAACCGCCTTGCGCCTCAAGGAACGTACAGCCACGATGAGCTTGGGTAATGATAGCCTCAGCTATCTCATCGGGTTTCTGGGTGAAGATCATGAACTGAACCGACTGACGCATACGATTCATGACCCAATCAACAGCGGTCGAGCTCATAAAAGTATAGGTAAGACCAAACAAAATCTTCTCGATAGCGCCTTGTGTGCCTGCAGCCTGGATAGTAGGCAGGAAGAATGCGGACGAAATTATCAGCAGGTCGGACAAGAGCAACACACGGCCCATCGGCAGATGGTGGTACTTGTTGACAATCATCGCCACGATATCGGTTCCTCCTGTAGAGCCGTTATTAAGAAAACATATACCCAAGAAGCAACCGGTGAACAGACCGCCGATAACTACTGCCATGAACGAATCGGTCAGCAGCGGCACGGGTGCGATAGGTATCAACTTAAACCATACAGTCAGCCACAAAACGCCCCAGACCGTTCGGAGCGCATAACGCCACCCGACAGTGAACGCAGCGACCAAGAGCAACACCACATTGAGAATAGCGGTACTTACCCAGATAGGCACATACGTATTGGTTGCGAAATAGATAATCTCACACAGACCCGTTACTCCTCCGCCGACAATAGCGTGCGGCACCAGTAGTTGGTTGACTACCAGTGCATAAGGAATAGTACACAGTACAATCATCAGCAATTCCTTGATGGTGATGAAGGGCAATGTGCGTTTGTATTGCCTCAGTTGCTCGCGCAGTTTCTGATTCTTTTTCATCATGCAAACTTAGCTACCAGATTACGATCGCCGAACCCATTATCCACACGACCTACGGGACACCAGAATTTAGTCTGCTCTACCCACTCTGTCGGATAAGCCGCCTGACGGCGGGAATACGGATGAGTCCACTCGTCTGCCACCACCTCATACTCCGGGTGCGGTGCATTGAGCAGCACATTATCCTCTTTGTCGGCCTTGCCGGACTCGATATCAGCTATCTCCTGACGAATCTGGAGCAGCACATCGCAAAAACGGTCAATCTCTACCAGTGATTCACTCTCGGTAGGCTCTACCATCAGTGTGCCGTGTACAGGGAATGAGAGCGTAGGTGCGTGATAACCATAATCCATCAGACGTTTGGCTATATCAGCCTCGGTGATGCCGATGGCGTGGAACTGGCGGCAGTCGAGAATCAGTTCGTGACCTACCCGACCGTTCTTGCCCGTATAGACAATACCATACGCATCTTTCAGACGCTTGGCCATATAGTTGGCGGACAGGATAGCCGCAGCCGTAGCATGACGCAATCCTTCTGCGCCGAGCATAGCTATATATCCCCATGAGATAAGCGCCATATTGGCATTACCGTAGAGCGCCGCACTGACGCGGTTGAGATCTTCGGTAGGCAGACAGTCGGCCATGGCCTCGGTACAGCAGACTGCGCCCGCACCAGGGCCACCGCCGCCGTGAGGCGAAGCAAACGACTTATGCAGATTCAGGTGACATACGTCTGCACCGATAAAGGCAGGATTGGTCCAACCTATCTGTGCATTCATATTAGCGCCGTCCATATAAACGTAACCACCATTAGCGTGAATGGTATCGACCATTTCACGTATGGCTTGTTCGAAGATACCGTGCGTAGAAGGGTAAGTGATCATACATCCGGCCAACACCTCTCGGTTCTCCTCTGCTTTCTGACGCCAGTCAGCCAAATCCGTATTGCCTTGTTCATCGCAACGGACTACACAAGGCACGAAACCTGCCTGTACACACGAAGCAGGATTGGTACCATGGGCAGAAGCAGGAATTAGCAGCACATTGCGTTGGCTCTGGCCCAAACGGCGCAGATACTCTCGAATAACCACTAAGCCCGTATATTCGCCAGCAGCACCGGAGGTCGGTTGCAACGTACATGCGGCAAAACCGGTGATTGCACAGAGTTGGTCTTGCAGTTCGTCCAAGATAGTCTGATAGCCGAGAACCTGGCTCTGCGGTGCCATCGGATGGATGGCCATCAAGCCGGAGAGCGTAACAGGAATCATCGCCGCAGCCGGATTTAGTTTCATCGTGCAAGAGCCTAAAGGAATCATACTGGTTGCCAGACTGATATCCTTGCGGTCGAGACGCTTGAGATAGCGCATCAGTTCGGTCTCTGTATGATAGAGTTGGAAAACCTCGGCCTGCATATAATCGACTTCACGCACACGGCTCTCGTCAATAGCCCATAAGCCCTCAAAAGCCTCGTCCGACTCTTCGTAGCAAGGCATATTACCGCTAACGGTTGCGAACAACTCAATCAGGTCGTTCATATCGTCCAGAGTCATCGTCTCATCGGTCGAGAGTCCTACCCAACCTTGCGGATCGTAGTAAAGATTGATACCCATCGCTTCTGCGACCTCACGTAGTTTTTTCGGATTCAATTTCTCTCCTGTGATCTTCAGCGTATCGAAGAACTCCGCATTCTCCTGACAGAATCCGTAGGCTTGCAACATTTCACTCAGATAAACCGCTTTGGAGTGAATCCCTTCGGCTATCTCACGAATACCTTCTGCGCCGTGATAAACGCCGTACATGCCCGCCATCATAGCCGACAGGGCTTCTGCGGTACAGATGTTCGACGTAGCACGTTCGCGTTTGATGTGCTGCTCGCGGGTCTGCAAAGCGAGACGATAAGCAGGATGTTCATACTTATCCTTACTCAAGCCGATGATGCGTCCCGGCATCTCACGTTTGTATTCATCTCGCGTAGCCATATAGCCGGCTGTCGGGCCACCAAAGCCCATCGGCAATCCGAAACGCTGAGCTGTACCGCATACTATATCTGCATCTAGCGGTTTGAGCAGCGCTAGAGCCAAGAGATCGGCCACTACGGTCACTTTTAAGCCCTTAGCGTGGCATTCGTCAACAAACGTCTCGTAATCCTCAATCGAACCATCGCTATTAGGCCACTGAACCAACGCACCGAAAAAGTCCTCTGTCGGAACAAAATCAGCGTAGCTTCCCGTGACAATCTCGATTCCCTGACCCGCAGCACGAGTGCGGAGCACAGAGAGCGTATTGGGCCAGACTTTCTCGTCCACGAACACGCGGCAGACGTTGTTCTTCACCTGGTCGCGGCTACGCAGATTGCGCATCATAGTGACCGACTCGGCCGCAGCCGTAGCTTCGTCCAACAACGAACAGTTGGCCAATGGCAGGCCGGTCAGGTCGCTCACCATCGTCTGAAAAACGAACAAAGCCTCGAGACGTCCTTGGCTCACTTCTGCCTGATAAGGCGTATAAGAGGTGTACCACACAGGATTCTCCAACATATTACGACGAATAACAGCAGGCGTGATGGTGCCGTACCAACCGCGGCCAATATACGAACGGAAAGGTTCGTTCTGTGCAGCCAAGGCATCTGCAGCCTCCAAATGTTCTTGCTCTGTCAGCGGTTCGTCCAGTTGGATAGGTTCCGGCAAGAGGATATCTGCCGGCATCGTTTCGCGTACCAAGCTCTCGAGCGATTCTGCACCGATGGTTTTTAGCATCTGTTGTTCGTCTGCAGAGGTTAAGCCTACATGACGAGATTCTAGATAATTGACTTTCATATATGTGTAATGTTTGTTCTCGAACAAAAAGACGCGCAAAATTACGAAAAATTTATCAACTACGCAAACTTTTTCGACGATAAATGTATACAAATTGTCATATTTCCACAAAAAATGCAAATAAATTTGCTTACTTACAGAAAATACATTACCTTTGTACGAAATTTTGACAGCAATATATCCATTATGGTAAAACGTGTTGAAGAAAATTTTACTCCTATTTGGGAATTGAATCCCATATGGGATATACTGACAGAGGAGCAGAAGCAATGGGTTAATGACGACTTAGAAGTGGTCTATTACGCCAAGAACGCAATCATCCACCACGACGGTGATGAGTCGGACTGTATGTGGATGCTACTGAGCGGAAAAGTGCGTATCTATAAAGAAGGAATAGGTCAACGCCAACAGATTATTCGTCTGCTCAAGCCCTACGATTTGTTCGGTTATCGTGCTGTGATAGCTGACGAGCCGTACAATTCGAGCGCCAGTGCCTTTGAACCATGTACCGTCTATCGCTTGTCAAACGAGTGTTTCCGCCGACTGGTAAGCGAGAATGGTCAGTTCTGCTACCAGGTGATGCTAACGATGGCGAAGGACCTAGCTATATCGGAGATTCAGACTGTCAATCTTACCCAGAAACATATACGCGGCCGTTTGGCTGAATCGCTTCTGCAACTTCGTCGTAACTATGGTTACGAGAGCGACGGTTGCACCCTAGCCATGCTTATGCCGCGTGAGGATCTGGCCAACATGAGTAACATGACCACCAGCAATGCTATTCGTACCCTCAGTCAGTTTGCACAAGAGGGCTTGGTAGCAGTGGATGGTCGTCGTATTCAGATACTCAACGAACCGGAATTGGAACGCGTTTCGCGTCTAGGTTAGTCCATCATATTTCCCGCATTGCTGGATAGTTGCAGCATACGGTCATAGTCTTCCGGACTAAGATCGTAGAAATAGAAATTACGCGGATCGATAGGTTGTCCGTGGTAATGCACTTCGTAGTGTACGTGCGGGCCGGTCGATTTGCCCGTATTTCCCACCAGGGCGATTACATCGCCACGTTTCACTTTCTGACCTACATGAACAAATATCTTCGAGCAATGCGCGTAGCGCGTTGCGTAGTTGAAACCGTGGTCTATCTCGACGGTCTCTCCGTACCCCTGGCGCCAACCGGCATAAACCACAGTACCATTACCCGTAGCATAGATATCCGTGCCGACTGGTGCAGAAAAATCCATTCCCTCATGAAAACGGCGAATATGATATACCGGATCCACACGCCAACCGAAGCCGGATGCCATGTGTTTTAGCGTCTTGTTCATCACCGGTTGAATGGCCGGGATATTCTCCATGCGGACTTCCTGAGTTTTAGCTAAAGCCAATAGTTCATCGTACGAACGAGCTTGCACATACAGTTCCTTCTCCAATATATCCACTTTGCGTTGCAAGTCAACGGCCAGTTCCGAATTGGTCATACGGGCTAGCGAATCATAATAGGCGGCCTGACGAGCGGCACCAATACGCGCACTCAGCGGAATTGGTTCTGCGCCCAGAATAGCACGGTAGAGGTTGTCGTCGCGTTCGGACATATCGCTCATCACTATCTGTATCTGATCCACCTGATGCTCCATTACCTCGATCTGCGCGGCCAGGTTGCGATTCTGCTGAATCAGCGCCGCCTCGCGTGGAGACGGGAAGAAATAGAAATAGATAAAGAAGAACACTACGCCTAGGCATATACCTCCTATGATATATCCTCCCGATCGACGCAACCAATAGCGGATACCATGTTCTACGCGTTCCAGTTGCAAGGTTTCGGGATTGATACGATACCTACGTTGACCTGATAATTTATTCATAATGTCTTACTTATTTTCTATGTTTTCTGTTGTTCGGTTCCTCCTTCTTGTACCAGAAGAAGAAACTATTTTGTTGTTTTTTCTCTTCAGCCGTTTTGGCGACATATATCTGCTGCCCGGTGTATGGATTGATGCCAGTGTAGAACATTGTGGTTGACAATGTCATCGGTGTAGGCGTAAAGTCCTGTACTTGCTCCGGATGGTAATGCATCCTTTTGGTCTCGTCGGCCAACATCCGCATGTCGTTTCGCGTACAGCCCGGATGCGACGAGATGAAATATGGTATCAGTTGCTGTCTCAGCCCCGCCTCATCGTTGATGCGGAGAAACAGTTCTCGGAAGCGCAGATAGTGCTGCCACGAGGGTTTCCGCATTAGTTTCAATACGCTGTCCGAGCAGTGTTCCGGTGCCACTTTCAGTCGTCCCGACACGTGACGTGTGATCAGTTGGCGGGCATATTCGTCGCTCATTAGGTCGTATCGAATACCCGAACCGACAAAGGCGTGCTTGACGTAGGGCAATCGGTCAACCGTTCGGTATATATCCAGCAGCGGTTCAAAATCCTGATTCAGATTCTTACATATAGCCGGCTGCAAGCAACTGGGGCGTGCACATTTCTCGCATAGCGTCCTGTCCTTGCCGTGCATGCCATACATATTGGCCGACGGACCACCTAGGTCACTAATCACTCCGTGCCAGTCCGGCAAACGGCTGAGCCGCTCTATCTGACGTAGTATCGATGCCTTACTTCGGCTAACTATCTGCTTGCCCTGATGTGCCGAGATAGTGCAGAACGAGCATCCTCCAAAACAGCCACGATGCATACAGACGGACCATTTGATCATCTCGTATGCGGGTATATGTTTCCCTTTGTATTTAGGGTGCGGTGCATACAGGTACGGTAGGTCAAAGACGGCGTCCAATTGCTCCGTCGTCATAGGCGGATAGCACGGATTTACCACCACAAATTTTCCTCCTACGGCCTGAACTATCGTCGCCGGACTTATCTTGTTCGACTCTATCTCTATCAGGCGGAAATTCTCCGCATGTTTGCGTTTGTCGCGTAGCGCCTCTTCGTGCGAAGCCAATCGTATGGCGTCCTCGGGTGTCTCCTTCGCATCGTCTGTCAGGTAGGCTGTCTGCGGTATAGAGTGCAATACTCTAGCCTCTAGTTTCTCGCCCTTCGCCTTTTGCCTTTCTACTCTCCTCGCAGCCTCTGTCATCGCCTGTTCGCCCATGCCATACACCAATAGATCAGCACCGCTTTCCACCAGTATAGAAGGCATCAGCCGGTCCTGCCAATAGTCGTAATGTGTCAGTCTCCGCATCGACGCTTCGATGCCTCCGATGATGATCGGCACGTCCGGATAGAGTTGTTTCAGTATGCGGCAATAGGTGATGGTGCAATAGTCAGGCCTCATGCCGGCCTTTGCTTCCGGCGTATAGGCATCGTCCGAACGACGACGACGTGCTGCCGTGTAGTGGTTGACCATCGAATCCATACTTCCTGCCGAAACAGCGAAATACAGACGCGGACGGCCCATTTTGGTAAAATCCCGATGATCGCCTCGCCAGTCGGGTTGAGGAACAATGGCCACGCGATAACCGGCGGCCTCTAGTGTGCGGCCAATCACAGCCGCTCCAAAAGATGGATGATCAATGTAGGCATCGCCGGTAAAGAAGACTATGTCCACCTCATCCCAACCACGCAGTTCCAGTTCTTTTCGTGTGGTCGGCAGATATGCCCTCAGGTCGTTCTGCATCAATCGATCACCAGGTCCAGTTTCTCCTTCAGCGTAGCCAACATGGGGTTAGCTTCAGCCATCAGTTTGTATTGTTCATCGGCCGTAAAAGCCATCTGTTCGGCATTATATTCAGCTTGTACAGCGCGTATCTGCAGATGGTCGTTCTGCAGCCGGTCGCGTATCTGTGCCACCAGTCGTGGCAGGGCTTTCTTCATCTCCTCCAGTTGCCAAGGATTAGGCATTGGTACTTCCGCCAACTCCGTCTCCACCAGATTCGGTTTATACAGTTGTACCAGTTGTACCAGACGCGGTTCGTCAGCTAATGACTCTTTCAGACCGAACCACGCGTCTCGAAGTTGGTCAAGAGTAAAAGGGTTGTTACGCTCCTCCTTGGGCGTAGCGGGTGTTTCTGTCGCAGGCGTTGTAGCAGCCGGTTTCTTCACACCGAAACTCAGGTTCACCGTAGGAATTTTGGGTGCCGCCTTGGGCGCCTCTTGTTTGGGTGCCTCTGGCTTTGGCTCAGCCGGCTGTTCTGCCGGTTTTTCTACGGGTTTGGCCTCCACTGGTTTCTGCGCAGCAGGTTGTGCCGCAGGTTTAGTAGGTGGCATAGGCTGAGCGGCCGGTTGTTGCATTTGTACCAATCCGCATAGTTTGACCAGTCCAATCTCCACCATCAGTCGTTTGTTGCGTGCCGTGCGATAATTGATGTCACATGTATTCAGCACGTCCAACGCACGGAAAATCCAAACGGGTGAACAGTTACGCGTTTGTTCCGCATAGCGTTTCTGCACGGCCTCACTGGCTTCCAGCAGCACCAAGGTCTGCGGATCTTTGCTCACCAACACATCGCGCAGGTGTTGCTCTAGTCCGGTAACAAAATGCCCTGCATCAAATCCGTGACTCAGCACATCGTTTAGCAGAAGCATCGCACCTGTCACATCGCCGCGCAAAGCCAAATCGACCAAGCGGAAATAGTAGTCCGAATCCAGTACGTTCAGTACGGCTATCGTCTGCTCGTAACTAATCTGCTTGTTGCAGAAGGCTACCAGTTGGTCAAATATAGACAAGGCATCGCGCATTCCGCCATCGGCTTTCTGCGCCACGATATTCAGCGAATCCGCATCCACTGTCACACCTTCGTTCTGCGCCACTTTCTGGAGATAATCGACCGTATCCCGTACGGTAATACGCTGAAAATCATACACTTGGCATCGGCTCAGTATAGTTGCCGGCACTTTGTGCTTCTCCGTAGTAGCCAAAATAAAAATGGCGTATGACGGCGGTTCCTCCAAGGTCTTCAGCAACGCGTTGAATGCACCTTGCGACAACATATGAACCTCGTCTATGATATAGACCGAATATTTGCCAATCTGCGGTGGAATACGCACTTGGTCAATCAGCGAGCGGATATCCTCTACCGAGTTGTTGCTGGCAGCATCCAGTTCGTGGATGTTGAATGACCGCTGTTCGTTGAAGGCCTTGCACGACTCACATTCGTTGCAAGCATCGTGCCCCGCTTGCGGATTCAGACAATTGATGGTCTTGGCGAAGATGCGCGCACAAGTGGTCTTACCTACTCCACGCGGTCCGCAGAACAAGTAGGCGTGCGCCAGATGGTTCTGTCGGATGGCGTTTTGCAGGGTCTGTGTCAGCGCGCCTTGACCAACAACGGTGTCAAATGTCTGTGGACGGTATTTCCGTGCCGAGACAATGTAATTTTCCATATGCTATACTGTATATATATTTTTCTTGTTCAAAACTTTCCACGTTCCACTTTTGTCTTTTGTCTTTCGACTTTCCACTTTCGACTTTTGTCAGCACGTTTTTCAGTTGTTCAAACGACTGTATGCCTGTTCCCTGTGCTTTTAGCACAGCCTCTTTCTGAGTCCACAACCGGGTGAACCACCGGTCCTTCTCACCACTAACCGCTAATCCGCTAACCGCTAACCGTTCCTCCTCATTCATCACCTGTTCTATCAGGTCGTCTTCCCAATGCCTAATCCCCTCTATATCAATTCCCACAGGCTCATCCGCCACCACCACTGCAATTCCTTCCTTGCAATGACTGATGCTGAAATAAGGAGTAAGGGAGTGAGAGTGTGAGGAAATGAGAGAGGGTTTCCCGTATTCATCATAACTCCATTTGTTCATTAATTCGCTAACTCCCTCATTCTCTAATTCACTAATTCCTTCATTCAATAACTCATTCAGCATCTCCCACGAACGCAAACAGCAGTACTGGCCGAACACATGCTTGTAGCGCAAAGCTTGTTCGCGCCGTTGAGCGGACACCAATGGCAGCAATCGCGCCACCTCTTCTGCCGTACAACGGCTCATATCGTCATCTATCAGTATCTGCACTTTTGACAAGTCCACAACCTTTGCGGCCGCAAAGGTACACAAAAAAATTGACATACGCAAATTTTTAGTATTTTTTACAGAAAATTGAACTTTTATTTGTGCATATGAAAAATTATTCATAATTTTGCACCGCAATAACCACAAAACACCAATGTTATGAAAAGAATCTTTCTGGCACTGATGTGCCTCGCTAGCATGACTGCTTTCGCCCAGTTTATGGAACCACTTATCCTCGAAGAGGACGAATCTACGCTCGAAGGCTATACGCTCGAGGAAAATCTGCCCGCCGAAGTGCTGACTGCGTATGGCATCGAGGATTTTGGTCGCGCGAAAGGCTTTGATGTAAAACGTGCAATGAGTTTCAGTGGAGAAGGAGAATGGGCCGACCTAGCCGATGCTTTCCAGTTTGAATTCGTACCGAAAAATGGTGGCACATACGGCCACGACATCTACATAGGCTATGCCAAAATCATCTATGACCGGTGCAAGGCAGCCGCTGATGATGGTAAAATCTACGATGGTTTCTGGGATGGAGCCAAAGAACTCACCTTTGAACAAAGTGTCAAAGTGATTAACAAGAAGCAAGACCGAAAGACTTGTTCGCTATATTACTATCACAAGGGCATCAAACGCCAAGTGGATATCACGGAGCGCCAGTTCAAAGAATCGGGCCTTTTCGGTTCGCTCTTCGTTCACATGAGACGATATCAATATTAATCATTGATGGCATACGCAAACGTGTATGCCATTTTTGTTATATCCTTCCGCCAAATAGTCCTCTCCTTCTGTATTATATACTTTGTATATAATACTAACAAAATTGCACTACAAATTTAGTGCGTTATAAGTGCGTTATAAGTGCGATATAAGTGCGATATAAGTGCGATATAATCGAGACATTCTGCTACCAGTCTGCCTATCCCAACCTACTTCTTGGGCACATAAAACTTCCCCTTTTTGACAAAAAATATTCAAAAAAAACGCACACGCACTTGCGTATGTGAATTTTTTGTTGTAATTTTGCACCGGATTTTAGAAATAGAGTCCGTTTCTAAGTAATTTCTTATTTAATTTTATGCAATACGATTTACAAAAACTCGAGCGTATGTCGCTCGACGAAGTGCGTGAGGTAGCTGAGTCTATGGGACTTCATCCTCGACGCAGTCAGTCTATTAGAGAGATCAGTTATGCCATTCTCGATGCTCAGGCCGATCACCGCGCAGCCGTAGTAGAAGCACGCGAGGCTGAGAAAGGAGCCAAACGTGAGCGCACTAGGGGCGTGAAGCGTACGGCCAAGAAAATCAGCACCGCTAACATGAAGAGCGAGCAAGTGGTAGCCACCGTAGGCACCGAGAAGGAGCAAATGGCTGAGATGCAAGAGCAACTCAAGGCCAACAACCACAAGCCAAACAAAACCGTTCAGCGCAACAATGACTGGACCAAGTTGGAACCGGAAGCGCCTGTTGCTCCAACTCTCTTCGAAGAGGAGAAAGTTGAAAGAGAAGAGCCGAAAGTAGAAATTCAAGAGGTCAAAGTGGAAAGTGCCGAGGCACCCGCTCCTAAGAAACGCGGACGCAAGAAGAAAGAGGAGCCGGAGGCTAAAGGCGATGAAAGGCTAGAGGCGAAAGGCGAAAGTCAAGAGGAGACTGTTGAGAGTCCAAAGGCGAAAGCTAAGAAAGAGGACGAGGAGTTCCAATTGCCTAGCTTGGGCGAGAACGTCATCGCGCTCGGCACACTCGAGTGTGCACCGGACGGTTACGGATTCCTCCGTTCGGCCGACTACAACTACCTCTCTAGTCCGGACGATGTATATGTCAGCAAGGAGCAGGTGCGCCAATACGGACTCAAACCCGGCGATACCGTAGAATGCTCTATCCGCGTCAATCCGCAGCCGGACAAGTTCTTCCCGATGGACAAGGTGATTCGCATCAATGGTCTGGCACCGGAATTGGCTAAGCAACGCGTAGCGTTCGAGAACCTGATTCCGCTCTTCCCGGATGAGAAATTCAAACTCTGTACAGGCAAGAACGACCCGCTCAGCGTGCGTATCATCGACCTTTTCGCTCCTATCGGCAAAGGTCAACGCGGACTGATTGTCGCGCAGCCTAAGACCGGTAAGACCGTGCTTCTCAAGGAACTGGCCAACGCTATTCTGAAGAATAACCCGGGTGTGTATATGATTGTTCTCCTCATCGATGAACGTCCGGAGGAGGTAACAGATATGTCGCGTAGCGTAGATGCAGAAGTGATAGCATCTACTTTCGACGAACCGGCAGAGAACCATGTTAAGGTGGCCAATATCGTTCACGAGAAAGCCAAACGACTGGTGGAGAGCGGTCATGACGTAGTCATCCTGCTCGACTCAATCACTCGTCTGGCTCGTGCATACAACACCGTTGCGCCATCCAGTGGCAAAGTGCTGAGTGGTGGTGTCGAGGCCCAAGCGCTACACAAACCCAAACGCTTCTTCGGTGCTGCACGTAACATCGAGAACGGCGGTTCGCTTACCATCATCGCAACGGCCCTGACCGAAACAGGTTCGAAAATGGACGACCTCATCTTCGAGGAATTCAAGGGTACGGGTAACATGGAATTGCAACTCGACCGCAAATTGGCGAACAAACGTGTCTTCCCCGCAGTAGATATTCCTGCTTCTAGCACACGTCGCGACGACCTACTGCTGCCGCAAGATATCCTCACTCGCATGTGGCAAATCCGCAAACAACTGAGCGATATGAACAGCCAGGAGGCAATGGAAAAACTGAAAGCCTACATGGAGCGCACCGAAGATAACGATGAGTTTTTACTAGTTGTCAATGGGGCTCGCTAATAAAAAAATTGAAATTTGAAATTTGAAATTTGAAATTGAAGATTTTCATTCTCAACGGCCCAAATCTGAACCGGCTAGGCAAACGCCAACCGGATATCTACGGATCAACATCTATGGCACAGATTTTGCTGCAGATTCAGCAACGATGGCCGGATGTACACTTTGTGTATCGTCAATCCAATCATGAGGGAGACCTGATTGACTGGATCCAGGAGGCCAACTTGGATACGGAACCGGCGAAAGGTATTGTGCTCAACGCAGGCGGTTACACCCATACCAGTGTGGCTCTCCGCGATGCCGTAGCAGATAGCGAACTGCCCGTTGTAGAAGTGCATATCAGCAATATTGCTCTGCGCGAACCGTTCCGCCGAACCAGTCTGCTGACAGACGTATGCGCCCACTCCATCATCGGTCACGGCACAGACGGATACTCGGAAGCAGTAGAATGGCTCATACAGAAACAAAAATAGATGAAACGAATCACTCTTATACTATGCCTTGTGGCGATTAGCATGGCTACATGGGCGGCCAATGCCCTCACGGGAAACGTGATTGACAATGGCACCAAACAGCCTATCGACTTTGCTAACGTCAGCATTACGCGTTCGGGCGAATCAACGCCTATTGGTGGTACTATCACCGACACCAACGGCCATTTCTCTATCGAACTGGCCGACGGCAAGTATACGGTGGTCGTTTCGTTTATGGGCTACGGCGAACAGACACGCGAAGTGACTATGGCCGGCAAGCCGGTCAATCTGGGACGTATCGCGCTGAAAGAAGATACGCAGACACTGAGCGAAGTGGAAGTCGTAGGTCAGAATAGTTCGATGCGGTTCGAACTGGACAAAAAAGTCTTCACGGTGGACCAGAACATCGCTTCTGCCGGTGCTAGCGTGACTGATGTATTGGAGAATATTCCGTCCGTCGATGTGGACCAGGAAGGCAACATCTCGCTTCGCAACTCTGAGGATGTCGAGATTTGGATCAATGGCAAACCTGCAGGCCTCACTAGCGAAAACCGCGCACAAGTACTGCAACAGATGCCGGCCGGCACTATCGAGAAAATCGAAGTCATCACCAATCCATCGGCAAAATTCTCGCCCGAAGGTTCATCCGGCATCATCAATCTGGTGATGAAGAAGGACAGCAAGGCCGGTTTCTACGGCTCGCTGCAAGCGGGTATTCACTATTCGCTCGCCGCGCCATGGAATGTGCCGCCCGGAGGAAACGTCGGATTTAGTATCAATTTCAACTCGGGTGTGGTAGATGGTTATTTCAATATCGGTTACCGTTACCACGTCAGCAACGGAGGAAGCAAGACTGATCGATATAATCTCTCTGGTGAAGGAAGCAAAGATCTAGACTCTACGCTCATCCAGTCGCGACTCTTGCAGGACGGACAACAGACTCATCGCGGCGGAGGACTCTTCGCTCGCGGTGGACTCAATTTTCGCGTAGCCGAAGGACATACGATCGGTATTTCGGGCTTTGGTATGGTCAGCGAACCGAAAGTGATGAGCGGTCAGAACACCTACACGCGTACCTATACTCTATTCAATCCCGCCGGCGATACCTTGCGTTCCTACACGCGTCTCCAGAGCGGTAAGAACTGGCATCCGGGCGGAAACGCTACGCTCGACTATACCTTTGAGATGGATGAGCACCGACTGATGCTGAGCGGTACGTACAATAATTTCGGTTGGTACCAACTGACCGACTACATCCAGATTGAGGAAGGAGTAGACACCGCCTACCAGTCGCAGAACAGCTACAATGGCAATCAAGGTATCGAGGTGAAAGCCGACTACGAGTGGAAACCTACGCCGCAGAGCCGACTGGAAGCCGGATACGACTATACACGCAACTGGAGCAACAGTCTGAGCGATGCGTACGATATCATCGGTGGCACGCCACAAGAGATAAACGCCTACTACGCTTCGTTCAACGGACTGACACAGAACCACGCGTTCTACGTCACTTACGGCAACCGTTTCTGGGACAAACTATCCATCCAAGTGGGTCTGCGTGGCGAATACTACATGCGCCACCTGGAGTCCTTCTACAAGGATGCCAGTGGCACCGAGCAAGATTCGTATGCGGCGTTCCCTAACAAGAAAGATACGGCTTATTTCCAAGTTTTCCCGAGCGCATATATCAGTTACGATTTCGGCAATGGACACGAACTGCAACTCAACTATACGCGTCGTATCAATCGTCCGTGGGGTCATCAGATCAACCCGCGTATGGATTTCAGCGACTCTACCAACATCAGTTATGGTAATGTAGACTTGCTACCCGCCTACTCCAACAATCTGGAACTCAATTACCTCAAGACCTGGGAACGCCACACCCTTTCGGCCGGCGTGTTCTGGAAATATCGCGAAGGTGCGGTACAGAATATCAAGTACATGGATGCTGACGGCAAGACGATGAAGAACACTTACCTCAACGTTTCTACACGCCAGGAACTGGGTATCGAAGTGGTGGCTAAGAATCGCCTGTTCGGCGAGATACTCCAACTCACCACTAGTGCCAATTTCTACTGGAACAACATATCGCCTATCGACGAGATGATCCTGCACCAAGACACGACAATCCATGTCAACCTACCCGGGCAGAATATCTTCGCCGGTTCGGTACGACTGAATGCGCAATTCATGTTCACTAAGAATTTCACAGGTCAGATCTCGGCTAACTACCGCAGTCCGCGCGTAGTAGCACAAGGTACCACCAGTCATAGTTATTCCATCGACATCGGTCTGCGCCATACTTTCCTCAACAAGCAGTTGGCTTTGGCGCTCAACGTACGCGATCTGTTGGACAGCCGTGCGCGCCGCAACACCACTTGGGGCGACGGATTCTGGCAGTTTAGCGAGAACCGTTGGCATTCGCGTAGCATCAGTCTGACACTGACCTACAACTTTGGTAACAACCGTCCGCGCCGAGGCGAACGAGGCGATATGCAAGGCGGAGCAGACGATATGGACGATACAGGCAATAGTGCAAGTGAAGATTAAACGATATATATTGATATTGAGCGGCTTGTTGCTGGCATATGCGGCACAAGCGCAACTGGCGATGAATAGGCCTTACGTGGATGACAAACTCTTCCACTTCGGCTTCCAATTGGGATTGAATTTCGCTTCGTTTGGCGTGACCGACTCCGAACTGCCTATCTACAACGAGATAAGTGGTGAGACAGAGATCTACCACGCTCGTGTTAGTAGTGTGATGCCCGGATTCCACGTGGGGTTTGTTAGTGACGTGCGTCTGTGCCGTTACCTGAATCTGCGTTTCTGTCCCGGCCTACAGTTCAGCAGCCGTACGATTAGCTACAAGACCGAGAGTGGCAATCCCGTAGTAGGTACGCCCGGCAAGACCGGTGCTACGGTGGATGTACTCTCTATTCCTGTTTATCTGCCGCTCTACCTCAAATGGTCTGCCGCACGTGAAGGTAACTACCGCCCGTATGTTATTGCCGGTGGTGGTGCCAGTTTCAATGTCAGTCGTGACCGCGACAAACCTGTACTACTCAACCTGATGGACTATTTCTGCGAAGTAGGTTTTGGTGTTGATCTGTATTTCCAGTGGTTTAAGTTCTGTCCGGAGATCACCTATCGCATTGGTTTTGCCAATCAGCTCTGCCCGGCAGACCAACGTATGGAATTGCCGCCACAAGATGCATTCTACACCAATGCTATCTCACGGCTCACCAACCATTGTGTTTGTCTGACCTTCAATTTCGAATAAATGCGTCGTCAGTGGCTATACATATTATTGTTCGCGCTTGTCTGCGTAGGTTGCCGCGAATATAAGGTCAGCGACGATCCTACGCTGCGCTTGGCTTTTTCGCGAGACACGCTCTCGTTCGATACGGTCTTTACCGAGCAAGGTAGCGCCACGTTGCAACTGATGGTGTACAATCCCAATCGCAATGCATTGGTGATCAGCCACATAGATGGGCTAAAAGACAGTTCGGCTTTCCACGTCAACATCGATGGCGAGCAGCAACTAAGTCGTCTGCGCGAGATTCAACTCAACGGAGGCGACAGTCTCTACGTCTTTGTGCGTGTTGATATCAACCCAACTTCATCTAATCTGCCGGTATTGGTCACTGATCTGCTTTCTTTCCATCTGCAGTCGGGTGCCACGCAATCGGTGGTACTGGAAGCCTATGGCCAAGATGTCACACGCCTGAGTGGCGAAGGAGGAAGACTGGTTTTGAACGGATATACTTTTACTGCGGACAAACCCTATCTGCTACGCGACACCATCATCATCAATGGCGATTTAGTGCTCGATGCCGGTTCACGACTCTATATGCACCGCGATGCTGCACTCTATGCGCTCAAGAACGTAACCGCCAATGGTTCGCTAACAGAACCTATCATCATCAGCGGCGACCGACTGGACCGACTATTCGACTCGGTGCCTTATCGCTACGCTTCCGGTGGATGGAGTGGCATCTATCTGCAATCGGAAGATGCGGGCATTGCTTACAATCTCTCGTACGTAGATATCTTGTCCGGCAATGTGGGTCTCTATGCCTATAGTACTCGCACCGACCAACTGCCTATGCTTCGCATGGATGGATGCCGAATCCATAATCATGCGCTCTACGGACTGGTGCTGATACACACCGACGCACTGGTTACCAATACCGAGATCAGTAATTGTGCGTCCTATTGCGTGTACTGTTCCGGCGGACATCAGCGATTTATTCACTCCACTATCGCCAGTTACTACGGTTCCACCAATATCCGTATTCACGCAACCGGAAAAGAAACTGTCTCGGCGGTCTATATCAACAATCTGAGCAAACTACAACCGCAGACCAACTGCGAGTTCTACAATAGTATCATCACCGGTTATCTGCGCAACCAGATAGTAGTAGCGACACCGTTCGATCGCTACTATCCCGGTGCGTTTGTCGGCAATTATCTGAAGACCGACACACTGCAGATACCTAATGCCCGAGCTAATACCTATTGGCAATCGACCGATACGGCAGAAGTATTCCGCAACACTTTCTACCGCTACAAGGAATACGAATACTACGATTTTCGTCTGGACTCACTCAGCCCCGCTATCGGCATCGCCGACAGTCTGACTGCCGTAGATTACGACACGGACAGATTGGGCCATACACGCGCTCTATGCAAACCCGATGCCGGATGTTATCAGCACGAATAGACTCGCAAGCGAATGGGCAAAAAACTGCTGATATTATTTCTCTTGGCGCTAGTCTGTTTTCCTGTACTGGCTCAGCAGAATATCACGGGAAAAGTGGTTTCTGCTACGGATGGCGCTATACTGGAGATGACCACTATTCGCCTGTTCCGCTACTCGGGCCAGGACAGCGTCTTGGTGCAAGGCGGCCAAACGGGTATGGATGGCCAGTTCACGCTACGTGCCATACCGGACGGCGAGTACAAACTGTATGTCTCCAATATCGGTTTTCGCGAGCATCATCAGTCGCTGCGCGTTCATGGACAAGACCTGAATCTGCCCACTATCCGACTGACGGAAGATGTGCAAGCCCTCAAAGAAGTGCAGGTACAGGGCCATGCGGCCGAGATGACTGTCAAGGGCGATACCATCGAATATAATACCGCTGCCTATCAGGTCAGCGAGAATGCGATGGTGGAAGATCTGCTGAAGAAGATGAATGGCGTCACGGTGGACAAGGAAGGCAACGTGACTGTCAACGGCGAGAACATCACGGCCATACGTGTAGATGGAAAGAAATTCTTTGGCAACGACGTGCAGTCGGCCACCAAGAATATCCCTGCCGATATGATTGACAAGGTGCAAGTCATTGACGAGAAATCCGACATGGCCAAACTGACCGGTTTTGATGACGACGAAGGCGAGAAAATCATCAACCTGACGCTCAAGAAAGACCGCAAACGCGGAGTCTTTGGCAAATATACCGGTGCTCTGGGTGCTGATATGGTAACCGACAACGGAGGATGGTTTGATTATGGCAACCCCGCCTATGGCGCTACCGCACTAGACCGAACACGCCATTTCTTTGAGAACGATTTTCGCTACAACCTCAACCTCTTCACCAATATCCTGTTGGGTGAAAGCCAGACCACTATCATCGGCGGAGCCAACAATACCAACGAAGTGCGTATGGGACGCGGTCGTCGCGGCTTTGGTCAGTCGGCCAACTCGGGTATCACTTGGTCCGAGTCGCTAGGTATCAATACCAACCTGGATCTGAATAATCGCATCACGCCTAAAGATAACGAGACCGATCTGCTCTTTGGTGGCGATGTAGCCTTCAACCACTCCAACAACAATACTCTGTCTGAACAAAGAAAGACTGAGTATGCAGGAGAATCGACCTACGAAAGCTATCAGACCGCACAAAAACTGTCACGAGCATGGGATGTCAACCTGCGTCTGGAGTTGGAGTACCAGATAGACACTCTCAACAAAGTGCTGATACAACCTAACCTATCCTACTCCACCAATTCGTCCGGTTCGAACCAGGACTATGAGTATTACCAGGACTCTGTCCGGATCAACCTGGGTAATCAACAGAAGATAGACACGGCGCGCGAAGTGAATGCGGGAGCAAAACTGACCTACAACCATAAGTTTCTGCGCCCTGGACGCTCCATCACCCTGACCGGTAATTACAGTTTCTCCAACAGCACCGGATACAATCGCACACTGGCCACCGGAACCAATAGTGTGGACCAGTTTACCAATTCAGGCAACACCGGTCACAACTATTCGCTACGCGTATCGTACGTTGAGCCGGTCTATCAGACCAACCATCTTCTGGAGATAGCGGCAGAAGTATCCGGACGCAACCGAAGCAGCTACAAAGATCAGTATTCGATGGATAGCGTCAGTGGCGATTATGCGTTCGACTCGACCTATTCAAATCAATTGCACAACCACTACTACACCGAGCAGCTCGACTTGAACTACCGTTGGATCAACGAGAAAATCGACCTGACGGTGGGTATCCGTGGCTTGGCCACACAAACGCTCACGAAGACCTACTACGGAGGCATTCTGCTGCGCGACACCACGGTCTATTCGTACAACGTAGCTCCTAGCGTCAAATTCAAATACAAATTCGGCAAACGCCAGTTTGCCCGCATCAACTACAACGGCAAGTCCACGCAACCGAGCATCAATCAGATGGAACCGGTGCGTAACAACTCGAACGTGATGAACGAGACTGTAGGTAACCTGGGTCTAAACCCATCGTTCACGCACAACTTGCGGTTCATGTACAGCAATTTCAATCAGGACCTCTTTTCATCCATCATGACCGGTATTCGCGCCAACATGACGCAGCGCGCCTTGGTCAACAACTCCATCTACGACGAAACCGGCAAACTCTATCAGCAGACTGTCAATGCCGAGACATTACCCTGGAGCGTAGGAGGCGACCTGATGTACAATATTCCTTTCTGCAACAAGATGTTCCAACTGAATACCCGCACTACGCTATCGTACAACCAACGCGTGGCATACATCCTACGCGGCATGACGGCTACAGAGATTGCCGATATGATTGCTAACAATGCGTTCGTACTGGGCAACCGGTCGCTGACGGGCAATCTGATGGCTTCGGAAGACCTGAGTCTGCGTTTCACTCACTCGATAGTAGATGTCGGCGTACGGGGTAATTTCACCTATAGCCGTACCACCAACAGTCTGACTACGCACAGCGCCTCTAATGTGTTCAACTGGGGTGTGACGGGCGATATCGAATTTCATCTGCCTAAGGCATGGACTATCAGTGCCGATTGCGGCTATACCGCACGCTACGGATACAACCTAAGCGATGTGGACGAAGTGATACTGAATGCAGCGATAGAGAAAACATGGAGTATTGCCACTCTCTCGCTGAACGTATACGATATACTCCACCAGAAAAAGAACATCGTACAAGTGGTGAGCGACAACTCGATCTCGTACGCCAAATACAATACGCTCCCAACCTATTTCATGTTGACCTGCACGTTCAAACTGAATAAGATGGGCGACCTGAAAGCCAAAGGTGCTGCAGGATTTATGCAAGAGATGATGGAGAGTGGATTTGATCCAACCAAAGGTCCTCCTCCCGGTGGTCCTCCTCCCGGTGGTCCCCGTCCCGGTGCAGAACCGCCTATAGGTCCTCCGCCTGGCATATAACCCTAACCACTAACCACTAAAACCACTAACCACTAACCACTAACCACAAACCACTAACCATTACACATTAAACGGATAGCTACCATAGGATTTTTCGACGGAGTACACCGCGGTCATCAGTATCTGTTCGACCAACTTCGTCTGGCTGCGCAGCAACGCGGCCTTGAGCCGTTGGTAGTGACCTTCCGCCAACATCCGCGTCAGGTACTGCAGAGCGATTATATTCCCCAACTGCTCACTACGCCGGACGAGCGCATCGCGCTGATTCGCTCCTACTCTCTGTCGCTGAATTGTGAGGTGTTCGATTTCGCAGAGATACAGCAACTCACCGCTGCCGAGTTTATGCGTCTGCTACGCGACCAATACGATGTAGCAGCACTGCTGATGGGTTATGACCATTGCTTTGGTTCGGACCGGATACAACATATACGCGACTATCAGCGCATTGGAGCAGAAGAAGGCATAGAAGTGCTCTCTCTCAACGAATTTACTGACGGCGAGATGCATATCTCTTCCACCGAGATTCGCTTGGCTCTGGAGCGAGGCAATATACTGATAGCCAACGAACTGCTGGGACGTCCGTACCGGATAACCGGCACCGTGGTGCACGGCAAGGCCTTGGGACGTACTATCGGTTTCCCGACGGCGAATATCCAACCGGACGATGCGTACAAGATCATTCCGAAACCGGGTGTTTACCGCGTCAGCACGCCTAGACAAGGTATATGCAACATCGACGCGCGGCACACGATTGAGGTTCATCTGCCTCAGTTCGAGGGAGATCTGTACGGTCAACAAATGACGATTGAGTTCGAGCGTTTCATCCGTGATGAACGTCCCTTCCGCAGCCTACAAGAACTACAGGCACAGATAGAGGATGACCTAACACATTTGCAATAAAAAAAATGAGACAAAATTTGCACATGTAAAAATTTTGTTGTATCTTTGCACTCAAATTCAGAATAACCTTTTAAATCACACACATATGACACTGACTATCAATGCTGTTAATTTTGAAACAGCGAAGCCGTTGGAAGACTTCATTGACAAGAAAATCAACCGTTTCGGTCGCCATCTGAACGCGGATGACAAAGTGGAGATTCGTATGTCGGTCATCAAACCGCAAACCAACAACAACAAAGAAGTGAAAGTGCGTATCGGCAACCTCTTTGCAGAGAAGACGGCTGACACCTTTGAAGAAGGTATTGACGCTTGCCTCAATGCGCTGGAAGGCCAACTGGAGAAACGCAAAAACGGATAACGTATCACGTACATACAACGAGGAAGGATTTGACTGCTTGCAACCTCGATAAAAGAATGCTAAAACTTGTGCCACAAGAGCAAACAGTCACTTGTGGCTTTTTTGTATCAGTTAACTATAGAGAATGAATTATCTTTTTACATCCGAATCGGTGTCGGAGGGACATCCTGACAAAGTCAGTGACCAAATATCTGACGCCATCCTGGACAATATGTTGGCCCAAGACCCACAAGCGCACGTAGCATGCGAGACACTCTGCACCACAGGCCAGGTGATTATAGCCGGCGAAGTGACATGCAACGGTTGGGTGGACGTACAAACCATTGCCCGCAAGACGATAGCCGAGATTGGTTACACCAAATCGGAATACAAATTCGAGGCCGAGAGTTGCGGTATACTGACCGCGCTGCACGCTCAGTCGCAAGACATCAATCGCGGTGTCAATCGTGCCACAGAAGATGAGCAAGGTGCCGGAGACCAAGGTATGATGTTCGGTTATGCCACAGACGAGACCGACAACTATATGCCGCTTACACTAGATCTGGCACACACCTTAGTATATACGCTCGCACGTATACGCAAGGAAGGTCAGCAAATGACCTATCTGCGTCCGGACAGCAAGAGCCAAGTGACGATTGAGTACGACGAGCAGAATCGCCCCGTACGTATCGATACGATTGTGCTGAGCACGCAGCATGACGAAGGTGTAACACCGGAACACATTAAGAAGGATATCATCGATATCTTGTTGCCACGCGTAGCTAAGCGTGACTCGCGTTATGGCCATCTGCTCCACTCTTTCTTGGAGGACCCAAAAGCCAAACTACTGGTCAACCCGACCGGCAATTTCGTGGTAGGTGGTCCTCACGGCGATACAGGTCTGACCGGTCGTAAGATCATCGTCGATACCTACGGAGGTCGTGGCGCTCACGGTGGCGGTGCTTTCTCCGGCAAAGACCCGTCTAAGGTAGACCGTTCGGCAGCCTATGCTGCACGTTGGATAGCCAAGCACCTGGTAGCTGCAGGTGTAGCGCACGAGGCACTGGTGCAAGTCAGTTACGCCATCGGTGTAGCCGAACCCGTATCGCTATATGTCAACACCTACGGCACGGCACAAGTGCCACTGAGCGATGCAGAGATAGCTCAACGCGTCAGCCAACTATTTGACCTGCGCCCGGCAGCTATCATACGCGACCTGAAACTGACGCAACCTATGTACCAAGAGACGGCTCGCTACGGACATGTGGGACGCACCAACGAAATAGTAACCAAGACATTCATTGACGCAGACGGCAATGAATATAGTCGTGAAGTAGAATTATTCACATGGGAGAAACTCGACCGATTAGCCGAAGTAAAGGCCAAGTTTGGCTTGTAGTAGGCATCGTGCTGCTGGCGGTACTGGCCGACCAAGCGCTGAAACTATATATTCATTCGCATTTCGCGGTAGGCGAATCGCGAATACTGACCTCGTGGTTCTGGTTGTGCTATGTAGAGAACAACGGTATGGCGTTTGGCATCGAGTGGTTCTCCAAGTTGGCACTCACCCTATTCCGCCTGATAGCCGTAGGCCTATTGGGATGGTATGTCCATCTGCTCATCTACAAGCATCAGGCCCGCACCGGATTTATCGCCACCATCGCCTGTATCATAGCCGGAGCGCTAGGCAACCTGGTTGACTGCGTATGCTATGGCAAACTGTTCGGCTACGCCGGATGGTTCTACGGACGCGTGATCGATATGTTCTATTTTCCGCTAATACACAACAGTGCAGGCGAAGTGATTTTCTTCCGCCCGGTATTCAACTTGGCTGATTCGTTCATCACTTGCGCCGTAGCAGTTATATTTCTCTTCTATCTGAAAGAACTCAATCGCACCCTGGATAGCAAAAAGGATGAACAAGCCTAGCAGACATAGTCTGTGGCTGATAGCAGCCATGCTGATGACGATAACAGTATGCTTATCAGCCTGCCGTCCGCGCGAAGTACTCTCGTCGCGTCAGATGCGCCGTGTATTGGTCGATCTGCATAAGACGGATGCCGTACTCCAGGCTAACGGTCTGCAGCACGGTCATGATGCGCAAGAGGACGCATGCTATGCACTGGTGCTGGAGCGTCACGGGATTACCCAAGCACAGTTCGACAGTTCGCTGGTATGGTACACCAACCATCCGCAGATATTCGACAAGATCTACCCAAAGGTGGTAGCCGAGTTGGAAAAAGAGAAAGAGGAGTTCGCTGCAGAGCACGCAGCAGAATTAGCTCATTTGCTCGGTGGAACCGATAGCGACGAATCGGCCAAACGCAACCAGACACCGCTACGCGATCTACGCGCGGTGGAGCAGACAGTGGACAGCCTCATCTGGGTGTCGCTGCACGGTGCACCTAACAGTTGGAACGAGATGCCGATGCCGGAACCGGAACCGAATCAGTGCATCATCTTGTAGATCAGTTCTTTCCAGAGATCCGCTTCCTTAGCCGAAGGATTGTTGATTCCTTTTAGTCGGGCATCTGTATCACGCAGATAGCCTATGATGAGGAATGTCTTGCCGGCATTGTAACGACGTGCTGCATCGGCATAATCACGCACGAAATAAGGGTTGATACCCAGTTCGCGCGCCACTACATCCTTGCTCTTGTCGGGCAGATAATGGTACATCAGCAGGTTGGAGAAGAAATTGAACAGCGGAGCCAATTCGCGAATCATAGGATGGTCTTTGGCACTGGCGAAATAGCGCGTGATACGGTTCGCCTTGACCACATCGCCCTGGATGAGTGCTTTCTGCAGTTCCAGTGCGTTATAGTCTTTGGATATACCTATATTGCGTTCCACCAGCGCTGCATCTATCATGTGTACGCCTTCCGGACGACCGTCTATCAGTTTGCGCAGTGCCCCGACGATAGCCGACAGGTCGGTACCTATATGGTCGGCCAGTACGGATGTCACGCGTGGATCTATCTGCACATTATCGCCTTTCGCTTTCAGCTGATTATTAGCCTCGACGATATAGTCGGCTATCCATTTCTCTACCTCGTAGTCGCGTAGTTTATCGCTCTGCATCCATACGCACTGCGGATGGTCCGCCAGCCGTTTCCATATGCCTTGCCGCTTGTCCGGCTTACCATTGTAGCAGATGAGCAGCAATGTCTCCGGCATCAGATTCTCCAGATAGGCAGCCAGGGCGTCCCATTTCTTGATAGCCTGTGCCTCACGCACAATAATCACCTTCTTGCCCCCCATCATCGAGTAGCCTCTGGCGGCACTGATGATAGGCGCAATGTCAGCTCCCTGCACATCACGACCATAGACCACCTGCTGGTCAAACTCACGCGCCATAGGGTCCAGCACATGCTCGGCTATGTACTGATAGACACGGTCGATATAGTAGGGTTCTTCGCCGCAGAGCAGATAGACCGGTGCCAACTGCTCAGCCTGGAGCGAACGCATAATGTCATTGTATTTCTGTGTCATGAGGAGGGATGTAAATGATGTACTTGTATTTGGTTCTATCTATCTGGCTATACCCTTCGTCACGCAGCATATCTTCCAGCGCACTGTGACCATCTTTGTACTGCGGTTTGGTCTTGAATCCGGGTGCGAAGGAGCATATGACTATAGGATGGTCACGCTCGATCAGTTCACGATATTTCTTGGTATATACCGCATCGAAGATATTCGACCAGAACTCGTTGTAGTAGGCGGCATGGCAACCCGTCAGTTGACGTATGCGGTGCATCTCACGTCCCACTACCCATACGGGGCCTTGCGCCGATAGGCTGTCGTAGTCGGCCACTACCTGCTCCATCCATTGGCACTCTTCGGCACGCACATAGATGCCCTTGTACGGCGACGTCGTGGACTGAGTATCGGCATATTGCATATTGCCGGAGCCAATGCTATTCATATGGAAACGCACCATCACCGTGATAGCGAATCCTAAGGCCAGAGGCCATATATAGCGCCGCCATTGTGGGGCGAACTGCACCGCAGCCACAGGCAGCAGACAGAGCACAGCGGGGAACAGTTTCAGCCAACCGGTATCAGTACCCAGACTGGCGACTACCAGCACTGCTGCACCCCATAGCAATGTCGGTTGACGACTCCAGAGGGCGAGTAGCAGGCAGAAGGCCGATACCATATACGTGACGTCAAAATTGTACCATTGGGTCATCACCGGCACAAACGTGATGTAGTAGCCCACTATCAGTCCGGCCGCTATACCCGGCACTATTTCTCTCCATCGTCCCCAACGTTCCGGCAGGCGGCGAGAAGCCACATAGCCGACGCCCATCAGTCCGCACCAGAGCAAGAGCATACCTACCATCATCGCTCCTTTCTCCCATAGCAGGGTGAACATAGCGCCGAAATGATGGCTGTTCATTGCCGGATCTACATAGGTAGGCACGATCAAGTGGTAGCCTACTCCGTAGAGAACGCCGGCCGTCAGAGCGCATGCCAACAGCATCCACAGAAGGTCCAGCCACTGGTGTAGAGACGGCACTCGTTCCTGGCGTATCAGCATAGCCGCCAAGAGCACAGGGACCACCAGTATATTGGGGAATCGAGCAAACACCGCCAGAGCAGCGACTGCACCAAGGGCGATAGCCAGCCCCGGACTCTGTTCCCTACGCCGATAGAGCGCCAGTAGCACCCATAGCAACGATAGCAGGGGAACTGTCAACGTACCGGGACTGAATTCCTGGAACGCACCGTAACACATCAGCGCGTAGGACAGCATCAGCCAATGCAAGTTAGCTCGCCGTTCGTCACGCGACAGCAGGCAACAGTATGGTAAACCGATAGCCACCACTACGCATAGCCATGCCAGCACACGCAGCCCGATCAGTTCCGCGCCGAAGAGTCGCACCCATGCGCCACCTACCAGGATCGTACCGATAGACAACCAACCGGTTTCCAGCGTGCGATACTTATGCAGCCAGTAGCAGGGGTCTTGCGGATTGCCAAAACCCTTGAAGATATAGAGCATAGTCCAGCCGATGGCGAAGAGCAACATCAGCCATGAGGCAGACCGCAGAAGCCATATACGCGATTTATCCGACATGAGCAGTAAAATATTGTTCTATCAATCGGCATATATCGTCTACCTGCTCTAGCGACAGGTCATAGAACAGCGGAAGGCGTACCAGGCAATCGGCAAACCGATCGCACTGAGGCAATACACGTCCGTCGTGCTTAGACTGATAGTAGTCCGAACTATGCAGACTCAGGTAGTGGAACACCGCCAATACGCCGTGCTCCTTCAGATAGGCAATAAACTCGGTGCGGGTCTCCAGCGATGGGAAGACCAGATAGAACATATGTGCATTGAGCGTAGCATAGCTAGGCAGATCCGGAAGGGAGAAATAGCCCTTCTCCGCCAGCGGTTTGAGCGTCTCGTAATAACGCAGCCATAGCTGTTTGCGCTTAGACTGAATATCTTCTATATTCTCCAGTTGTGCCCAGAGGAAAGCAGCATTCACTTCGCTTGGCAGGAAACTGGATCCCATATCGACCCAACCGTACTTATTGACTTCGCCACGGAAGAACTCAGCTCGGTTGGTACCTTTCTCCCAGATGATCTCCGCACGACGTACCAGCCGTTCGTCGTTGACTACGAGCAGACCACCCTCTCCTCCGGATGTGATATTCTTGGTCTCATGGAAAGAGAAGGCAGCCAGATGACCTATGCTACCCAGCGGGCGTCCATTGTAGTAACCGTCGATAGCTTGTGCCGCATCTTCCACCACCAGCAGGTTGTGTTTCTCTGCCACGGCCAGTATAGCATCCATATCGCAAGCTACACCGGCATAGTGAACCGGCACGATGACACGGGTACGAGGTGTGATGAGCGACTCCAGCAGGTCCGCATCCAGGTTAGGATTGCGCTGCATAGAGTCCGCGAAAACCACTCGGGCTCCTTCGCGCAGAAAAGCCAAGGCGGTAGAGACGAAGGTATAGCTAGGTATGATGACTTCGTCGCCCGGCTTCAGGTTGCACAGCATGGCGCACATCTCCAGTGCATCGGTGCCGCTAGTAGTCAGCAGACACTTGCGAAATCCGTAGCGCTGCTCAAACCAGGCCTGGCAACGCTTGGTGAACTTACCGTTGCCCGACAGTTTGCCTTCGTACACAGCTTCGTACATATAGTGGGCTTCTTTGCCCGTCAGATGAGGTTTGTTAAAAGGAATCATATCTTTTTTTTAATAATAATTTTGCGTTATCAAATAGCGTATCAAATACCATATGCCGCAAGCGACATGGAACATATACAACCCTATCATCAGTTTTTCTCGTTTGGCTATCCCACTCCACTTGACAGCCGTAAGACGAGGATATATATGCTGTACATTGCGTACAATAACCTTCAGTATATAATAGTAGATAAACCACATAGCAATGTACATTTGCCATGCGAAATTGCCATGAGAGGCTCTGATGCCCGTTTCGGCACATAGCAGAAATATCCCCACTGCCACAGCCAGCATTCCTACCAACGCGTAGAATTCCAGGTCTCTGCGTATCTCTTTCTTATACAGGGTAACGAACACTATCGGGAACAAGAGAGACACCAGCCATGTCTGCCAGCGTATCTTCCAGAATGACCAGACGGCCAGACGGCTCAACGATATCACGACACCGTCCCCTTCGTTGGACGGATATAGCAGAAAAATAGTAAGATATTCGTACAGAACAAAGAACACACCAATAAAGATTGGCAACATCAGATGCCAAAATTCCTTGCTGAAACGATAGCGAATCCAGTAGATAACAGGAAATACGACGCCATAAACGAAATAGAAACTCGGCTTGATCAATATGCTGACAATCAATGCCAGACCTATATAGATATTGCGTTTGGCGTCATAGTGTTCCAATTGCTTGAGTGACAGAAGATAAGCCACAATAGCAAAAGGCATCATACACAGCACTGTGCTGTTATGCCATACGTTGGGTACGATGTAGCCCAACAGCATATTGTCTATCTCCGGCCATATACCGCCGAAGAGATATAAGAGCGGGAAGATATACACAAAGAGCAGTGCTGCTGCCGCCATGCGCGCCCACCGCTGCTCTACCTCCAAAGCAAAGGCATTACGGACAACCACATATTTCGCTGTGTTGCACAGAGCTATAAACAGAGGAAACACGATAGCTATAGCTAATTGGTTACCGGAGAAAAGGGTCAGCAGGTTAACTGTGAAATACAATATGAAATTCCCCGAAAACATGTGTGTTCCCTCCACCGCCACTTTCTTCCATACCGCATAGGCATGTTCGAACATATCGGTAGTTTTCTCTCGAAAGGTAAACATCATAAATGTGAAGATTGCCGCCATTACAACAAAGACAGCTATCACATCCCAATGCTTGCAAATACTATTTACGAATCGGTTCTTCATTTACAAAAAGAATACTACGACGCCGGTGATGATAAGGGCTATCGCCAGCGCTTTGCGTATGGTTATTGATTCATCAAAGAGGAACCATGACAGTGTCGGAACGAATAGGTACGAGGTGCTCTCTATGATACTCAGTTCCTTCAGTTGCAAGCCGTTATGCATACACCAAATATTGATTACCATCGTCAGGAACATAACTGCGTAGCCGGTTATCACCCATCCGTTGACATACTGGCGCCACCAGTGTTTGTGCTGGTAACGGGTGGCACGCTTGAGCAGCATCTGAGCGCAAGCCGCCATAAAAACGGATAATAATGCGATAAGGATATAAGTCATGAGCGCGCCAGAATAACTATTCCTATGATAATGATTACCGATCCGACTATATTCGGTATCGTGATTTGCTCACCGAAAAGCAAGGCGGCAATGAGCATAGTAAAGACAAGCGTTGTGCCCTTGAACATATACGCCGTACTCAGTTCGATACGCTGCAACACCTGTTGCCATAACAGCGCATACACCCCAATGATTGCAACTGCTCCGCCAAACCATAACAGATACGGCCAGGACATCGTTGCCTGCTGCGAAGCCATTTTCGTACAGATGGCTACGCAGGCATATATCATATTAACGCCTATCAGCGCCAGGATTCCTTTCCAGTTTATAGATTTGCCGGCATTCATAATCACTCTGCTTTGCGTAGGAACTTAGCCGGATTACCGACCCATATCTCTTTCTCTCCCACGTCCTTGGTCAGCACAGCTCCCATGCCTACCGTTGCATAATCACCGATAGTAATATTCTCGCGAATAGTGGAGTTCAGACCGATATGCACGCCACGGCCTATTTTCAGGTAACTTCCGACACAGGCTTGCGCGGCAATATGCGTAAACTCGCCTATCTCGTTATCATGGCCAATCGTGGCCGCCACCATCACCAAACATCCTCTGCCGAAATGTGTACCGGGCGAAACGCATACCTGCGGCATGATAACCGTTCCGGGCTCCATCGTCACATTGGGTGCCACATAGGCCATCGGATGAACAAACGTAGCCAGATGAGCATCGTCAATCCCCAATTGAGCGAACAAATCCAAACGCTCGTTCTGACCGTCTATACGCAGAATAGTATTGATAAACATATACCCTTCTTCTTGAAACTTAGGCGCATCGGCCACCATCCCAACCACAGGATAGTCGTCTATATATTCGCCTATCGGCGTGCGGTCATTCAGAAAACCGGCACACTCCAGATCCGTAGCGCCTAGACGCTGGGCATGGGTGATGGCATTAGCTATCACCGAACCGTTTCCCAACCCGCCTAATATAAGTACTTTACGCATAATCAACAGATTTTTTCAATAATATAATTCGGACGTTGTTTGGTCTCAAGAAATACCTTCCCCAGATATTCGCCGAGTACACCGAGAAACGCGAAGTTCAATCCGAAAAGGAACAACATCAGCACTATCGTACTGGTCCAACCGGTCACCACATTGCCGAATATCTTATAGAATATCAAACCTATCCCCACCAGAAAACTGATTAGACTCATCAGTATTCCCATATACGTCACCACGCGGATGGGAAACATCGAGAACGAGAAGATACGCGCGAAGGTAAGTGCGAACATCTTGCGCACGTTATAACCGCTTTTTCCTGCAAAGCGCGCATCGCGGTGTAGGGGTACGATAGCATAGTTGGCTCCTATATAATAAAGCAGGCTGAGCGTTGTGGATGTTTTTTCAGGAAATTTCTTCAGTTCGTCCACCACGCTGCGTCGGATAGCACGGAATACTCCCAGGTGCGGCTCAATATGAATAGCCGTGATGGTATTCGATACGCGGTTGAAGATATTGGATACCGTACGTTTAGCCCACGTGTCCTGACGCGTCTGCCATTGGGCGATTGCCATCGAAGCACCGCTCTTCTGCAGCGTATCTATCAACAACGGAATATCCTCCGGCCTGTCTTGCAAATCACTGTCCATCAGAACGATAATATCGCCTTTTGCGATATGCAGCCCGGCGGCGATGGAATTTTGCTGACCGAAATTACGAACCAGCTTAACAGCCACGATATGGTTGTCTTTCTCCCGCAATTTCATGATTTCTTCCCATGAATGGTCCTTACTGCCGTCATCCACCAGCACCACTTCATACTGCGCTGCTATATTCTCCAAAACCGGTGTGAGGCGGCGATGCAGTTCCTGTAATACTTCCTGGTCGTTATATACGGGAATGACTACCGACAGGTTCTCTACTGTTGCTGTTGTCTGTTTCATTGTTTGGATTGAATCATCTGATGTTTATCTAGTATATTACGCGCCATCTTCAGCATGGGCGGGCCGATAAATTTGCCTTCTTTGACAGCAACTCCCTTCCCTTCCCGTATCGCTTCTTCGGACAGCTGCACCATCTCTTGTGCCCATGCTACTTCCTCGTCCGAAGGCGAGTAGTAACGGTGTACAAGCGGCAACTCTTTGGGATTGAGAACCAGCATGCCTTCGAATCCCAGTTTCTTGCTTAACTGCAGATTACGCTCCAGATCTTCCAGGTCATGCACCTTGATATGTACTGTATCGATAGGCTGCACACCGCAAGCTCGGGCGCCCATAGCTATCATCGTGCGAGCGGAAAGAATGGATATCCCTTCCTCGTCATGTTTGCCTTGCAGGTCAGTCACAAAATCTTCGCAACCGAAAGCCACTGCTACCACACGCGAACAGGCCTGGCAGATAGACTGGATATTCATTACCGCACCGGTTGTCTCAATCAGCGGAATCAGTTTGAATGTACCGATAGGCAATCGTTTCTCATACTCGATTGTCTCCAGCAGTTTGCCGATGAAATAGATATCCTCCGCTTTGGTAGCTTTAGGATACATAAAGCCGGTTATACCCGGTACAGTCAACTGGTACACATCGCGCAACAATTCACCGCTCTCCCGGTCATTGATTCGCGGATAGACGGCACGCCCGGCGAAACGGCCTTCGCGTATATAACGCAATATATTGTCCCGCGCCACTTGTTTGTTCTCGTACGGCTGCACCGAATCTTCGATATCCAACAGCAGCACATCCGCATTGCAACGCGTTGCTGCGCTCTCCATCAGACGCTCGTTATGCGCCGGGACAAACATCAAACTTCTAAACAAATGATCCATTAGATTTCTTGTTTTTTGACCAACACATTACGACGGAAAGAAATAACGTCCTCTCCACGCTGATTGTATCCGATAGTTTCTACATACACGATACCACGATCCGGTTTCGTCTGTGACTCGCGTTTGCTGAGAATACGTGTCTTGGCGTAAATCGTATCATTCACAAATACCGGTCCGAGATGCTTAACATCCTCATAACCTAAGTTAGCAATTGCCTTTCCGCTGATATCCGGAACCGTCATCCCTACTACAATGCTGAATACCAGCGTACCAACCACCAGCAGTTGACCATGCTGGTTCTTTTGCGCATAATCGATGTTGGTATGAACCGGATGATGGTTCATAGTAAGCAGACTAAAGAAATTATTGTCGCTTTCAAAAATCGTTTTCGACAGGCTGTGATGAATCTCCTGTCCCACTTCGAATTCCTCGAAGTACATTCCCAATTTGCTCGGTTCCATATATATAACAGTTATTTTATTTCAAATCGTTTGTCAGCGCAGTAGATGAAGTATCCGCTTCGGTCGGCGCTGCAGGTCAGCGGACGCAGTTCTGTATCGGTCTGTTCGGCAGCCACTATCTGCGGATAGCGGTCAGCATGCTGTATGTACGGCAGCACTTCCGGTGTCTCGCCGCTGAGAAAATAGACTCCGCTGTGGGCGATGGTCCTAGGTTGAGGATGAATCGTCTCACCCAGGGCTACCTCTATCACACCACGTAGAAAATCGTAGCCCGTGCTGAGTTGCACCAAATGGCTGCCGATGAAGTCTCCTCCCATTCGTCCGCCTATCTCCATCACGGCTATGCGTCCTTCCGCAGTGATCTTATACTCCGCATGACATGCGCCTTCAGTCAGTCCCAGTGCATCCAGCGCACGGCGTGTCAGGTCGAAGATATGGCGCTGCATGTCTGCCGGCAGATCGGACGGCTGATGGTGGGCCAGTTCGACAAAATGCGGAGCCTCGGTGGTCACCTTGTCGGTTATCTGGAGTGCATAGTGCGTACCACGACAGGAAATCATCTCCACACTGATCTCGCGTCCCTCTATATATTCCTCCACCATGGCTTCGTGGCGGAACGACACCTCTTGGGCATGGCGTATGGCCTCGTCCAGTTGGTTCCATTCGGTCACTTTCTGCACTGCAATACTGCCGGAGCGATCAGAAGGTTTTACAATCAAAGGCAATTCTAATCCGCTAACCTCTAATCCGCTAACCTCTAACCCTTTTATGCAAACATACTGAGGACAGGGCACTTCTGCGGCATCGAGCGCTTCGCGCATCAGATACTTGTTGTTCGCACGCAGCGCTGCCTCGTAGTTGTTGCCGGTCAACCCCATCCTATTGGCCACATAGGCCACAGTCGGTGCTGCCACATCGCTGGCGATAGTGCATATGCCGACTATCTGTTCTTGCTGGCAGATGCGCAGTATCTCTTCTTTCTCAACGATGCTGACGGGATAGAACCAGTCGCATAGGTCGCGGCACACGGCCCCTTCGGGCCATGCGAAACAGATAGTGCGCAGCCCCATCTCGCGGGCTTTCTCCACTAGCGGCCGCTGCAGGTAACCTGCTCCTATGATAGCTATCGTCTTCATTCTGCTCTCAACTGAATCAATGCGTATTTACCGTTGTGACAAATCGGATAGACATAGGTAGCTATCCCATAGTGTTTCTCCATCTGCCCTTGGATACGCGAAACGACATTCTTCTCATGAGCGTAATCGGTGGACGTAAATATATACATATCCGGCCGGAGCAATCCTCTATGGCTGCTGGCTATGGGAGTATTGAATGGGATCCAGGTCATCCACCCCAGCACATATTTATGGAACGGATATTGCCACACATGCCATGGGTTGACAGCCTCCATATTCATGTATGCCCCCAGCGTGACAACATAGGCATCGTCCGGTACATAATCGAGTATAGGTTGCTGCAGACGGGTCCAGTTATAACGGGCATAGTATTTCTCTATCGATGTCTGCGTCGTCTGCCATATATACTTGCCGCATAGGAGCAGCATAACGATGATGATTCCCCACTTGCGTTTCTTGCCCGTGGTGCTGGGCAGTAGCATAAAATCGGTCATCAGTACAGGCAGTAGCATACAGAGAAAAACGCGATTCTTAAGGAATCCGTCCAGACTGACATGCACTATCAATCCTACCACGAAGATGCTGTATACTATCAAGAAGATATACTTGCGTCTATTGCCGGTGGTCATGATCATCAGCACCAGCAGGCCTAGCAATATACTTAGTTCGACCGCATATTTGTCCAGGCGGTGGAGGTTGCGCCATTGTTGACGGTAGGGCACGCTATCGACCATAGCATACAGTTGACGTATCCTGACCAAATCTATCTGTTCCGGATCGGGAATAAAGCCCATCAGCAGACGATAGTCATTCACATCTACTCCTTCAGGCAACTGATTCGGGTACAGACGATACGCATTCGGATTGTCGTTGAGTTGTGCACGCAGTTGGTTATACTCACGGTAGTTCTTCCATTCTATGTCGCTATCGTAAACATAATTGTTGATCGCGCGACATCCTACGACCAGCACCAGCATGACCACAATGGGGATGTAGGTGCGCCAGCGGCGTCCCAGCGTATAGATGATGATAGGCGCCATCAGCAGTCCTACCAGTCCGGCGGCCATGAAGCGTATCAAGGCGGCTATGACTACCATCGCTGCACCGGTCCACTGGCTGCGCGGTGTACCGCGAAGCAGCAGCACGCAGCCTGCCAGACACACCAGTCCGGCGGTGGTGGTAAACTGTAGAGATACGATAAAACGCGCCCACAGCACATACACCAGCACCAACCACAATGCTCGTTCCCAACGAGCGCGATTAGGAATGGTAAGCAGATTGTAGCATAGCACGCTCATCGAGAGTATCTGCAGCACCACGAACGACAGTGTGTACCATTCGATGGCGGTAGTCTGTCCGTACAGCCATGCCAGCACATAGCCGTAGATGACGTTGATATAGACCAGATGGCCGTCCGGAGTTCCGCTATAGGTGCCATTGGCTATCATGCACATCATGACATCGTCATTGACATCGTACTGCATAGGCAGAACGAGCGCCATCAGCGTGAAATACGCGATGTTGCACAATAGCACCACCGCCATCAGTATGTAGCGGTTCTGCAGCCATCTATGTATATCTTCAAACTTCAAATCTCAAATCTCAACTTCTTTAGTTTATAGGAGCTGCGCTCCGTGTAGTGCCTTTGGCGTTTACGCTTTGCTGTTTAATTAAACGTTGCCTAGCAACACTAAACCTCTAAACGCGACGCAGTCGCTCTCCCCCCCCCCATACCTCACGCACTATGCGTCTTGCGTGTCAGGATTGATTTCATCGTCAGGAAGAAATACCGCCAGTCGGTCCGGAACGGGTGCTCCAGATAAGCCGTCAGGTAGGTATCTTCGTTGGCAAACAGTTCGTCGAAGGTCTCCGGGTGGTCGATATAGAACGGCGGTATCAGGCCGGGTTTGCACCGTGTACGTTTCTCTTGCAGCCATTCGGGATAGGTATCGAACATAGCCTTGCTCAGCGGTCGTACGCCCACCAGTTTGACATCGCCCTTGAACCAGTTGATCAGCATAGGCAATTCGTCCAGCCAGTAGCGACGCATGATACGTCCCCAGGTGGTAATACGCCAGTCGTCGTTCGACTTGTCGGCTATATCCATCCCGCCGCGGCTGTCGAACACATACTGCTGGATATACTCGGCATACGGGTGCATAGTACGGAATTTGTAGAAATAGCGCACCTCGCGGTCCTTGCATATACGCGGCAACTTGATCAGCGGTCCGTAGAGCTTCATCTGCTCCTGCGGATAAGGCTGCGAATGACGATGGGCGAAGATATACTCGATGTGTCCCATCGGCACGATCTCGTCTACCACAAATCCGCAGTAGTAGAGTCGTCCCAGCACTTCGGTCTTGCTCAGCATACGCTTGCGGCCGTTGGTGACGTCGTAATAGAGACGACTGGTCAGCAGCAGACGTGGTATGACGCGCTTGCGGAGGAAATAGAACGAATAGACCAGATAGTTGATGCCACGCGGATAGCGCGTCATGATCTTCTGCTTGATATACTCCTGCGGACGATAGCAGCATACGTAGCGTCCGTCGTCCGGCAGTTTCTGATTGACCATACAGAGCCGCTTGTTGATACCGCGTGTATCGTTCAGCAGCGTCAGGTCGACGATGGTGGCATACTGGTAGTTAGGTATCTGCAGCATGCTGAATCGGTTGCGATCGCATACCACACGTGTCTGCATTGAGTTGAGTCGTGCCTTGTCGCGCAACATGAGGTAGTCCTCTTCGGTCGTCACCGACAGCACCGACTGGTGAATCGACTCGACCGACTCGACTGTACGCGGTGTGTCCTGACGGGTGACAGTAGCATTCGAGCGCTGCTCTATCTGCATAGGAGGCACCATCATGTTGGTGGCATATTTCCAGTAGTGCTCGCCTATGACAACAAAGAAATCCATTGCCCCGACTATCAGCACCATCCATATAGCCACCTTGGGCGAGAACTGCCATGGCAGCAACGGTAGTACCCAGTAGCACAGGGCAACCATGATACCCATGGTCAGCAGCAGCGACATCACCGACTGCCACAGCCATGTGGTACGGTACGAACGGTAGAGTTGCGCCGCCCAGGCTATCAGCGTCCACACGACAGCCATACCGGCAAACAGCAACAGATAGACACCCACCTCGTACTTAGCATCCAGCCATCGCCACAGCATACACAGACCTGTAGCTATGCCCCAGATAATCCAGTCGACCGACGAACGTCGCCACCAACGCACCCATCTGCTATCTTCTGCGGAAACAGTCATTCGCACCCATCTTTACAAAGTGGGCGCAAAGGTACAATAAATTTTGCATATATGCAAATTTATCGTAAAAAAAACGAAATATGCGTGCAAAAAGACTCTTTTAGCCTCTATACTTCTCGACAAAATCGACCAGAAAGGCCGTTACATCGATTTTCTCGCCCAGCATTTTCCTGGCTCTGTCGTGCATCTCTTCCGCCAGCTGCACGGGATTCTGTGATAGCAGTTCAACAGCTTTGGCGATAGCCGCCCGCTGGTCAGCCTCCGACTCGGTGTAGCACCAGCACAGACCGTATCGATCCTGCAGGTCGCGGGTGTAGAAACGACCCGTATTGTCGATGTAGATACCCGGAACACCCAGCATAGCGGCCTCCGAGACCATCGTAGCCGATTCGCCGAACACCAGGTCGGCATGAGTCATCACATGGCCTATCATCTCCGGACGTGTAGGTAGGCGGTAGGCCTGAAGTTGCTTAGGCAGATTGGCTTCGGAGGAGATGAAGACGCGTGCATAGCGGCTCATCTGCTCTACCGCAGCTATCTTGTTGCTGAGCGACACCCCTTTGTGACCGCGGTCGTGCGTAGCGTGCCACGATACGAACCGAAGCACTACGTATCGCTCTGAAGGCTTGATTCCCAGCAGTTTAGCCACTTCGCTACGCGACTTAGGCGTGAACCGATTGGGGTGCATATAGAGCAGTTCGTTGTAGCCTGCGTAGCGTCTCACCTTGGCGGAATGGAGCGGATGGTCATAATCGCTCGTCAGGACCACGGATGTGAAGGGCAGATAGAGTTTGACCTGCTCCATGTTGAATGTATCTTCGAATGCAATCACCGGTTTGCGCATCAACCATCCTACGTGAGCGGCTACTATCGATCCGTGACTGAGGAACACATCCGCCCCAAAGCGGCGTGCCGTGCGCCATAATCGCCACTCACACAGCAGGTTAAACCGAATCTTGCCTAGCAGCGTATCGCGTTTTCTGCCCAGATTGACATACGGCAGTTGTTCCGCCTCCAGCAGCGAAATCTCAAACTCCTTGTCGCGTGTGGAGAACAGCACTTGGTGTCCGCGTGCTATCATCTCGTGCGCAAAGCAGCGGAACATGTGCACATGGGCAGGATGAGCTATGTCGATTAGAATATTCATTCTAGAAATCTTCAATTTGCAATCTAAAATTTTAAATGCTTCAAAATCCGTACGCCAATTGTACCGATTTTGAAGAGCATCGGCCTCAGGACGCACATATAGCGTCCGTGCTCCACTTCCTTGCCTCCGAATTTGGCCTTAAAATCGCGTACGCCGTAGTCTTTGCCAGGTTTGCCGGCGCCCATCATGTCGAATCGCGGACAGCCGTGTTCAGCCGCATAGCGGATACCTGCATAGGTAGCGTAGCACGAAGGGAAAATATGCGGATAGACGCCGTCTTCGCCACAAGCGAACCACTCGTAAACTACACCGGCGGGTGTAGTATTTGTAGATTGGAGATTTGACATTGGAGATTTTTGAAATGCCACGCAGACCGTTCCGCCGATGATGCGACCTTGGTATTCCGTCAGCAGGAATCTTCCGTCCGGATGTTTTGCGAGTGCCTGGAAGAATGACAACGGGAATAATGGTGTCTTGACTTTCGTACGATACAGCCGCTGCAAAATAGCGTAAAATTCACTCACTAACTCACTAACTCTCTCATTCCCTAATTCCTTCACTCGTTCATTCGTCAATTCGACTATCGTCACTCCTTCGCGAACGGTAGTACGTATATCGCGTTTGCGGCTCTTGCCGAGGTTAGTTTCTACTATTTCCGGCGAAGAGGTATCGACATGGAAATTCAGGTGAGGCTGATAGGCGAAACCGGCCGTCTCAAACGCCTCGCGCCACTGCGAGTAATCATTGAAATTGCGGGTTTCGATGTAGATGGGAGTGCGCAAAGCGCATTGCACATTGAATATTGAAAATTTATTATTTTTGCCTCCTCCCATTCTGCAATCTGCAATCTTAAATCTCAAATGGGAGCGCACTGCCCTCATCAGTGTCTCTACTTCCTCCAGAGTGCAATCGTCGGCCAGGCACGGTCCGCCGATGATGATAGCGCGTCGGGTGAAGAACTGACGAAGCGCGTTCTTCTCTTTCGTCACATACCCAACGCAGATAGCACGGAGCTTGCAATCTTCATTCTTCAATCTGCAATCTGCAATACCGACGGCGAAGACGTCGAATAGCTCCGGCAGGGAAGCAAAGAAATCGTACGCATCGGGCGACTGAAACCATGTTCCCGTCTGGCTCTCCGCTACCAGCCGGCTCCAAGCGCGGCGGTCGATATCCTTATCACACACTACATGCAGCATTGTTTCTGACCTTTGCGACTCAGCAGAGTCGCTTTTTTCTCCCTTTAACCTCTCGTCCTTTCGCCTTTCTAGACGAGTTCATCATCTTGCGAAGCGCCGGGAACGTATTTCTTCAGGGCGCGAGCCACACCGGTTGTCCAGTTGTTGATCAGATCCGAGTCCATCTGCAGGCCGCTAATCATCTTCACCACCTGGTCGATAGGCATACCGTAACGCAGCACGCCCGATATCAGCTTGGCGTAGTTCCAATACTCGCGGTCAAACTTATAACTCAGTCCCTCCACAGTGGTTTTGAATCCGCGTGTGTTGACAAACTGGAAATCGTACTGATGGCTGCCATCTTCGCGCGTCACCTTGATGATCTTACCTTTCGTGACCGACTTAGGCAGGGCTATACCTTCCTCGTCGTCTGCCAGCCCCGTGAAAATCTCATACGGACGCCCGTCGAGCAGCCCGACGAAGGCAATCCATTTGTCCTTCTGGTTCTGAAAGCGCACCACGTCTGCCTCCAGTTCTGCCGGCCGTTTCAACGGCGCGTTATTTTCTTGAATATCCATATTGATTGTTTAATGAATTAGTGAGTTAATGATAGTTTGACAAAAACAGTTTTTATTAACAATTCATCTCGTGCTTCTCTTCTTTTTCTCCCTCTAACCTCTAACCTTTAACCTCTAACCTCTAACCCCTAACCGTTAACCGTTATCTTCGCTGAACAGCTCGTTTCGCCATCTTGGTTCTTCTGCTGATACTGCACGCCATCGTCGGTGACCAGATAGAGCGTCTGCAGCTCATCGCCCTCCATCACCTCTTTCTGGTAGTTGATGTCCAGTCGCACACGCTTGCCGATATAGTCCGGTCGATAGGCATTGAGCATTGTCTCCAGATACTTGCAACTGTTGCAATGGCCGTTGTAGTCGAGGTCGGAATACGTGATTCGATGAGGTACCATGCCCGTTGGTTCGGGCAGCGTAGTCATACGTATACGTGCCATGTCAATGGTCTCACCATCCACGGCATTGGCAAACATAGGATGGTCGAAGATATTGGCCACCTCGCGCTTCTCCAGGTCCAGTATGGCCCAGACGCTCTTGCATTGACCTATTAATATCTTCTCCTCCCTTCCTTTCAGGGAAGGGTCGGGGTTAGGCTTGTAAATCCTAAAATCACGCGTGCTGAGCATGTGTACGTTGCTCTCGATCCATGTCTCGAACCATATCCGGTCGCCATGGGTCGGCAGTTCGTACATCTCCACCGACAGACGCGAGAGGATCCATGTCAAGCCCATCGGATAGAGGGTGCGGATGCCGAAGCCGAGCTCGTCGGCCACATCACCTGCCGTCTCGAGGAAATAGTTCTCCAGGTTGTAGAGTCGCAGACGACGACGATCGTCCACGTCCTGGTATTTCACCTTATATTCTCTCCAATACTTCATGTTTCGTTTATTATTACAAAAATAGTAATGATACCGCTTCGCGGCGAATAATATTAAAAATAAAACAAAAACATTAAAAACACCCTTGTTAATCAATAACTCTATGAGTTCCCGCGTCTCCGCCCCAGCAGTCCTACTTGTAAGTAAACTTCCCGTAGTCCGTTAGGACGTAACCGCACCTCCGAGGGAGGTAATTGCTTAACAGCGGGCAAAAACATTTTATATTCTCTAATGGTTAATGAGTTAGTGAATTAATGAATTAGCGAATTAACGATTTCAAAATTATAATTAATATTTTTCGCTGACGTGGAGAAGTGCTGTGACTTAGCACTTTGAAAAGGGAAGGCAGGCGGGGAGCCTGAGCCGACCGAGAGTAAACAAGTGATTTACATCCCATGGATGTGAGGGTATGTCCTAACGGACTACGTTAAACTTGTTTATAAGTAGGCTGCT
>JAEEGH010003229.1_pt1 | contig 43162 bp, 41 predicted proteins | sample 9134181 | NCBI WGS metagenome assembly JAEEGH01 (sample SAMN16246544, study PRJNA631951) | gut metagenome | biome: gut microbiome; feature: rumen; material: DP-attached | host: Bos | place: Iran: Karaj | collected 2018-10 | reverse complement strand
GGCGGCGTACCCTCCGCTCTGCCTCATTTCGGCGCGGCCTACAACGCCGAGGCCTGCATCGACCACGGTTATATGTTCGACTTCATCAACGGCGGCGGCCTGAACATGACCTGCCTGGGCCTGGGCGAAGTGGACGTGGACGGCAACAACAACACCAGCTATCTGGGCAAGATGATGACCGGCCCGGGCGGCTTCATCGACATTACCCGCTCTACCCCCAAGGTGCTCTTCTGCGGCACCTTCATGGGCCATGCCAAGTTCAAGGTGGGCGACGGCAAGCTGGAGATCGTCCAGGAGGGCGATATCCGCAAGTTCGTCAAAAAGGTGAAGCAGATCACCTTCGCCGGCCAGTACGCCGAAAAGGGCCAGACCGTCCTTTACATCACCGAGCGGGCCGTGTTCCAGCTGATCGACGGCAAGGTCACCCTGATCGAGATCGCGCCGGGCATCGACCTGGAGAAGGACATCCTGGCCAATATGGACTTCAAGCCGGAGATCAGCCCCGACCTGAAGACCATGGATCCCTCCATCTTCTGCGAGACCTGGGGCAACCTGGCCACCACCTTCGAGAAGGAATAAGCGAATAAGTAAACAAAGCAGGGACGTTGCTTTTGCAACGTCCCTGCTTTATATCGGGCTTTATGCCGAGCCGGTTCGTTGTCCGGCAATGCGCCGGTTTCGCTCTCCGACTGCGCGCATCAATGCGGCATACTGCTCCGGCGTTTCGACGGGATCGATCGGGGGATTGTCCTTGTCATATACTTCGGGCAATTCCCGCGCAGCTTCAATCATTGCGATCTCTTCTTCGGTCAGCCGTCTGTCACGTTCCAGTACATATCGGATGTCCTTGCCCATTCTTTCCCCTCCAATCCTGTTCAATACCTGCCGATGATATTGTTGTTGTATGCGTTTCGCTCCAGCTTCGTGGCCAAACGCGCAGAGATGATGCGGATGTCGGTTTCCCCCGTAATGCTGTTCTCACGGTCGCAGTAGACGACGGTCAGCACGTCGTGGACCAGTCCTATCGTGCGATAGCGAGCTTCCTCCTCGCTGTGGTCGGGATCAGGGTATTCCAACCGCAGATCATCATGGAAAACCAAAGCTGCGGTCTTAAAATCAACACCGTGCTTTTTGATGTTGCTCCTGTTCTTTTCCTCGTCCCAAACAAAGGTAAAGGGCTCCTGGAAATAGAATTGATCGGGCATCCTGCTCACCTCATCCTAATTATAGTATAACCGAAAAGAAGGTTATGAGCAAGAGCTTTCATGGAGACAGCCTTTTCAGCAGCTTGAAATACTTTCCGTTCTCGTCTTCCCCGAGGAAAAGGATCTCCCGGAAGCCCAGGCCAGTGTAGAGCCGCAGGGCGCCATAGTTGTCCATGTCCACGCCGATGGACAGTTCAGAATACCCCATTTCCGCTGCGCGGGAGACTGCATACTCCACCAGCGTTTTTCCGATGCCCTGCCTGCGGTTTTCCTTTCGGACGATCAGGCGGGAAACATAGATGCGGCGTCCCGGAATGGTGTAATCCGGGTCGGGTGTGTCTTTGACCATGGAGATTTCCCCAAGGAAATGCCCGTCTTGCTCATAGACCCAGGTTAGCCGGTTTCCACTTTGCAGCTCGGAAAGGAACCGCTCGGCCAGGTCGGCGTGCCGTTCCATATCCCAGATATCCCTGCATTTTGGGAACTCGCCAAGCGTCAGCCGACGGATGTGTTCATTCATATCGTGTTCCTTTCCTTGTCTTTGGCCTTTCGCCCCTCGTCTCCCGCTGGGGACCCAATGGGGGCGGAGCCCCCTTGAGATCCCCGGGAGTTTACGGGGGACGTGGGACGGTGGTGTTGTGGTCGTTATGCCAGCACCGACGCAAGATACTCCACGTTTTCTTCAATAGGCCGTGTCCCGTCCACACGGATCACCGGACGATCCACCGTTTCCAGCCACTTTTCGACATAATCCTCCGGCCTGCTCTCCACCAGCGCAAACCAGGCGTTTTCCCGCTGGGCCAAATCGCCGCCCGCAAGGATCCGATCACCAAACTTCTGCAAAGATCGCTCCCGTACCCGCGCAAGACGTATTTCCCTGGGCACACTTACGACGATGATGCAGTCCAGAAGGGAAAGCAGCTTGTCCCCGTAATCTCCCTTTACGGCGGCAAAGACGAAACGGCGGTCCTTCTCTATCTTTTCCTCCAGAAGCCGGATGACTTCCTCTTTCCCTCTGGGGGCGGAATAGGCATATTTCGTATCCGTCTTCGGGAAATACAAATCCTCGTTGTCGATGAATTGCCAGCCCAGGCGCTCCGCCAGCCGCTTCCCCAGGGTGCTCTTTCCGGCTCCGTTGAGCCCGCAGATCAAAACTCCCATCGCTGCCTCTCACCGGGACACATACGGGTCGCCTTTGACGGTGAAGCGCCAGAGGTAATCCCTGGCCTCCCCGGCGTAGTCGATGCCTATACGCTTCGAGCGCTCGATCCTGTCCTCCGGGACATCCTCTCCCGGCAGGAAGACGAAATCCCCTTGCGTCATGTCCCGCTCATTCAGCTCCCGGTCGATGTCCAGGGCCATGCACAGCTTCCCCGGCCCCCGGCAGAGCTCCCTTTCCGGCCTGCCTCCACGGCGGGCGGCCATAGCCTCCAGGCCCAGCGTGGGCCGCAGGGCCCGGATCAGCACGCATTGGGGCTCCCCCGGCAGCCCTGTCACCACGTTCAGGCAGCAGTACAGCCCGTAGATGAGATAGACATAGGCGTGTCCCGCCTCCCCGAACAGGGGTTCGGTGCGTTTGGTGCGCCTGCCGCCGTAGGCGTGGCTGCCCCTGTCCCCGGGGCCGATGTAGGCCTCCGTCTCCACGATGATCCCGCCGGCAAGTCCGTGGAGCAGGGTCTTCCCCAGCAGTTCCCGGGCCACGGTCAGCGCGTCCCGGGCGAAGAACGCCCGGGACAAAACCTGTTCATTCATCTTTCTTTTTCGCCCTTTTCCGTTTCCGAAGGATCAGCAGGATCACCACGACCACGATCACCACCGCGGCTACCGGCAGAACGAGGAGCCAGAAGCTAAACAGGACGGCGGAAATGGGGTCGAGGATCGCGTCATAGAGCTTCAAGCCCTGGTTCATACACTCGTCCCCTTCAGCGTTTTTCCTTTTTCTTCCGGCGCTTCCGCAGCACCAGGATCAGCACCACGGCTGCGATCACCACCACCGCGATCAGCACAGGGATGGGCCAGACGGCCCTGCGCACGATCTCGACGGGCTCATAGGCAATGTCATAGAGCTTCACTTGTGTTCCGACCTTTCGTTTTTGCCTTTCCTGCCGCCCTTGCGCCGCCTGCGCAGCACCAGCAGGATCACCCCGGCCACGATCACCACGGCGGCCACCAGCACCAGCGCGTTTACAAGGTTATCCGCAGTCTCGTTGATAACGGGGTCAAAGGCAGCGTCATAGAGCTTCATACCGCATACCTCCCGGGAAAAAGGAAGCCCGGCGGCTGCCGGGCTTCCGCAGTTTTTTATTTCCGTCCGAAGGCGGGGCCTTCCGGCTTTTTGAAGAGATTGGCCTGCTTCTTGGTGACTTCCTCCAGGCTCCAGGCGTCCCCGTCGGCAAACATGGCGCCTTCCACGGCGGGCAGGGCATAGCGCCCGATGAACTTGCCCATGGTCATGAAGACCTGGCCGGTCACGTCCTTGGCGTCCTCGCCGCAGAGCCAGACGATGAAGTTGGCGAAGGTCTCGGGGGCGGCGGTGCCGTCATAGCTGATGGGATTGCCGGAAATGACGCTGTGATCGCCCTCCAGGACATTGTGGATCTCCATGTCCACGCTGGCGCGGGTCTTGGCGGCGGGGGCGAAGGCATTGGCGGTGATGCCGAATTCCTGAAGCTCGGCAGCCAGCCCGTAGGTCATGCCCACCACGCCCGCGTTGGCCGCGCAGTATTCGCACTGCCGGAGGTTGCCGCCGGCCCAGGCGGGGGAGGCGCAGTTGACGATCCGGCCCCAGCCCTGGTCGATCATGTGCTGAACGGCCTGACGGATCACATAGAAGTGGCCGGTAGGCTTGACGGTGTTGACCCGGTCCCACATCTTCTTCGGCATATCCTGCACGGGGCTGAAGCCGAAGGCGGAAGCGATGTTCACCACGATGTCCAGCTTGCCATAGGTCTTGATGGCGCACTCGGTCAGCTTTCCGGCGGCCTCATAGTCGGAGATGTCACCGAAGCAGGCGACGGCTTCGCCCCCCGCGTCCCGGATCTCCTGGGCCGTCCGCTCCGCGTCGCCGTAATACTTGGCGTATTCGGTCATGGCCCAGTCCTGCATTTCCTTAGAGAGCTTGCTGAACTTTTCCTCGTCCACGGGGATGACCCCGTCCCAGGGAGCCCGGTTGTTGGTGACGACCTTGCAGCCCTCGGCTGCCAGCGCCTTGGCCACCGCCCGGCCGATGCCCATGCCCGAGCCGGTGACGATGGCGACTTTGCCCTTCAGATAATCGCCCATGAAGAAACCCTCCAATTTGTCAGTTTTATGATTTGATAGGTTAAAGATACCATGCTTTGCGCGGGAAGTCAAGGAAGTCAAAACCCTTGCGGCAGGGGAGGGAGGGTGCTATAATCCAGGAAACGGCAGCGCGGGAGGGGAGAGGACATGAAGCTGTATATCGTGCGCCACGGGGACCCGGATTATGCTCTGGACAGCCTGACGGAGCGGGGGCGGCGGGAGGCGGAGCTGCTGGCGGAGAAGCTGGCAAAGCTGGATTTCGCCGCCGTTTACGTATCCCCGCTGGGCCGCGCCAGGGAGACTGCCGAGGCCACGCTCCGCCGCCTGGGGCGGCAGGGGGAGACGAAGGAATGGCTGCGGGAATTCGCCCCCCGCCGTCTTGACCCGGATACGGGCTGGGAAACGGTGGTCTGGGACTGGCTCCCCCAGAGCTGGACGCGGGAGAAAGCCTTCTATGACCGGGAAGCGTGGATGCATGTGCCCTCCATGGAGGCAGCGGGCGTGCCCGCGGAAGCAGCGTGGGTGGCCGCCGGACTGGATGAGGTGCTGGAAAAGCACGGCTATGTGCGGGACGGGGAAATCTACCGCGCCCTCCGGCCCAATCGGGACAGCCTACTGTTCTTCTGCCATTTCGGGGTGGAGTGCGTCATGCTCTGGCGCCTGCTGGGCATTTCCCCCATGCCTCTGTGGCACGGGACCTGCGCCCTCACCAGCAGCGTCACGACCCTGGTGACGGAGGAGCGGCGGCAGGGCGTCGCCGCTTTCCGCATGAACTGCTTCGGCGACGTCTCCCACCTAACCGCCGCGCAGCAGGAGCCCAGCTTTTCCGCGCGGTTCTGCGAGACCTGGGACTGTGCGGAAGAACGCCACGATTAGCACAATTACTATAGGATACAGACGGGGAGAACCATAGGAAATGCATGACGAACTGACGAAAGTGGACATTCAGAAGATGCAGGAGGAGATCGACTACCGGCTGAACACCCTGCGGCCCAAGCTGATCGAGGACGTGCAGACCGCCCGCAGCTTCGGGGACCTGAGCGAGAATTTCGAGTATAAGGCGGCCAAGCAGGCGAAAAACCGCAACGACAGCCGCATCCGCTATCTCCAGAACATGATCGCCACCGCGGTGGTGATCGAGGACAAGCACGCTTCCGAGGAAAACGTGGCGGGCCTTTTCGACTTCCTGACCCTCTGGTTCGAGGAGGACGAGGAGGAGCAGCGCATCCGCCTGGTGACCACCCTGCGGGCCAACGCCCTGGAGTGGCTCATCAGCAAGGAATCCCCCCTGGGCAAGGCCCTCATGGGCCGAAAGGCAGGGGAGCGGGTGCTGGTGGAGGTGGAAAACGGCGCAAGCTACCATGTGGTCATCCGCGCCATCGAAAAGGGCGAGGACGACGCGAGCCTGGAAATCAGCAGATATTGAATTTTCATGGGACCGGCCTCTTTTTTCGGGAGGCCGGTTATGCTATAATGATAAAAATATGATAACTTTCAGGCAGCCGTGCTGCCGGAGGGAGTGGAGCATGGAAAAGATCAGCGCGATATTTCAGCCCTTGCAGGTGGGGCCCCTGCGGGTCCGCAACCGCATCGAGGTCTCCCCGGCGGAGCCCTTCCTCTGCTCAAAGGATGGGCTGGTGACGGATGAATTCGTGGATTTCACCGCCCAGTTCGCCAAATACGGGGCGGGCATCGTCACCGTGGGGGACAGCCCCGTGACCCAGGCCTACGCCGACCAGAACCATTATGTGGTGAACCTGGCGGACCCCATGGTGGTCCACGGCCTCACCAAGGTGACCGACGCCATCCACCGCTGGGGCGCCGTCGCCTCCATCGAGCTGAACCTGCGGGACGACCGTCTGCCCGCGGACTTCACCGTGGAGGAGATCCACGGCATCCAGAAGGCCTTTGCCGACGCGGCGGAGCGCTGCCGCAAGGCGTCCTTTGACATGGTGATGCTCCACTTCGGCCACGGGCACACCGCCGCTTCCTTCTATTCCCCCCATGTGAACAAGCGCACGGATCAGTACGGCTGCGGCACCTTTGAAAACCGCATCCGCTTCGCCAGCGAGCTGGTGGATATGGTACGGCAGCGCATCGGCCCCAATATGGCCATCGAAGTGCGTATGAGCGGGGATGAGATCTACCCGGAGGGCGTCCATGTGGAGGACGGCATCCGCTTCGTCAAGGCCCTGGAGGATCGGATCGACATGGTGCATATCTCCGCAGGCAGCATGTACGATATCCGCACCATGGACTACACCATCCAGTCCACCTACATGCCCCGGCCCACCAACCTGCATATCGCAGCACAGTACAAGGCCGCCGGGCTGAAGATCCCGGTGCTCAGCGTGGGCAGCCACGATATCCTCTCCGCGGAAAAGGCCATCCGCGAAGGTCAGTGCGACGCCGTGGCCATGATCCGCGCCTTTTTGGCCGATCCGGAGCAGCTTATCAAGGCAAAGCAGGGGAGAGTGGAGGAAATCCGCCCCTGCCTCCGCTGCAACGTCTGCACCGGGGACGATCCCCACGGCTGCCCCAAGCCCCTGCGCTGCACCGTCAACCCGCCCCAGGGCCGCCAGCCCCTCTTTGACCGCATCGAGCCCGCGAAGGCGGGGAAGAAGGTGGTCGTCGTGGGCGGCGGCGCCGCGGGGATGGAGGCGGCGCGGCGTCTCGCGGAGCGGGGCCTCCGGCCTGTGCTGTTCGAGAAAGCGCCGGAGCTGGGGGGCAGTCTCCGCACCGCCGGAGCAAACCCCCTCAAGGGGGATGTGCGCCGCTATGCCGACTGGAGCGTCCGCATGACCCTGAAGGACCCCCGTATCGATCTGCGCCTGGGCACCGAAGCCACCAGGGAGCGCATCGAGGCGGAGAAGCCCGACGCGGTGATCCTGGCCGTGGGCGCTGCGCCCATCATCCCGCCGGTGGAGGGCGTGCACGGGGAGAACGTCTGCCTTGCCCAGGATATCGACAAGGGGCTTTATAAGCCCGGCAAGCGGGTGGTCATCGTAGGCGCGGGCCTCACCGGCACGGAGACCGCCGTCACCCTGGCAAGGGAGGGCCACGACGTGCTGGTGATGGATATGCTGACCCTGGCGGAGGTCCGAGCCAGGGACAAGGCGGTGATGAAGGCCCAGCGCCTGGCCCAGCAGGCGGGGGTGGAGTTCAAGGAACGGCTCCGCCTGAAGGCCGTCACCCCCACCGGCCTCATCGCGGAGGACCAGAACGGGGACATCACGGAATTCGAATGCGACACCGTGGCCCTCAGCCTGGGCGTCCGGCCCAGGAAGGACGTGCTGGAAGCCCTGGAGGGGGTCTGCGGCGAAATGTACGCGGTGGGGGACTGCGCCCTCCGGCAGGGCAACATCACCACCGCGGTCCGGGACGGCTTCTATGCCGCCATGAATGTTTGAGCGATCGTCTGAACAACGGTAAGGAGGAAGGAGAGCAACCATGTACCAGCTGAAACCCATGACCCTGCGGGTGCAGCGCATCCGGCAGAAATACCGCACCACCAAGCCCAGGATCGACATTAACCGCTATCGCCTGGTCACGGAATTCTATATGCAGAATCCCCAGCTGACCGGCATCCTCAAGCGGGCGAAGAATCTGCGCAACCTCTTTGAAAACATGCCCGTCCTCATCAATGAGGACGAGGTGATCGTGGGCTGGCAGGGCACCAGCTACCGCTGCTGCGCCCTCTATCCCGAAACCAGCTTCAACTGGTTCATGAAGGAGCTGCGGGCGGACAACATCCGGGAGCGGAGCGTGGACCCCTACGACATTGACCCGGAGGACGAAAAGTATCTCCTGGAGACCGGGGATTTCTGGTCCAAGAATTCCATGAGCGCCATCACCGACGAATATATCCCCCGCTACTACCGGGATAAGCTGGACGGCAACGGCTCCGTCTGCTTCTCCGCCCATGACAACTGCGAATCCCCCGTGGGCCACTTCGTCGCCAATTTCTGGACCGCCACGCAGAAGGGCTTCGGCGCCATCCGGGAGGAAGCTCTGGCGAAGCTCCAAAAGCTGGAGGAGGAGGGCATCTACGGCGACAGCATCTACAAGTATAATTTCTACCGGGCGGTGGACATCGTCTGCGAGGGCATCATCCACTGGTCCGAGCGCTACGCCGCCGAGGCGCTGCGCCAGGCGGAGGCCTGCGCCGATCCGGAACGGAAGAAGGAACTGCTGGAGATGGCGGACTGCCTGAACTGGATCATGAAGAACCCCTGCCGCAATTTCCACGACGCCGTTCAGTGCATCTATCTCTACCAGCTGGCCCTGTGCATGGACGGGCAGCTCCACGGCATCAGCTACGGCCGGGTGGACCAATACCTGGGCCGCTACTACGATCAGGATATCGCAAACGGGACCATCACCCCGGAATATGCCCAGGAGCTGATGGACCTGTTCTACCTCAAGGTGGCCGAGTGCAACAAGATCTGGTCCGAGGGAGCCACCAAATCCGGCCCGGGCTACACCTCCGGCCAGCTCATGACGCTGGGCGGCGTGGACAGGGACGGCAACGACGCCACCAACGCCGTGACCTATATGATGCTCCAGGCTTCCGGCCGCCTGGTCCTCCACGATCCTCCCCAGGCCCTGCGCATCCACGAGGGGACCCCCGACGAGCTGTGGGAGGCCGCCATCGAGACCACCAAGATCGCCGGCGGCGTGCCCACCTTCGAGTCCGACAAGGTCATCATCAAGGCCCTCATGAAGCGGGGCATCCCCCTGGAGGACGCCAGGAACTATTGCCTCAACGGCTGCGTGGAGCCCTCCGTGGGCGGTTACGAGTGGGCCCAGCCCGGCGGCACCGGCACCGAGAGCTATCTGAACATCGCCAACGCGTTCCTCATGGCCATCAACAACGGCTATGCCTTCACCGGCGGGGAAGCGCGGCAGTTCGGCCCCGCTACCGGCTTCCTCTACGATATGCAGAGCATGGACGAGGTCCTGGCTGCGGTGAAAACGGCCTTCGATTTCTTCTGCAAGTGGCAGTGCTCCTGCATCAACGCCTGGGAATCCATGAGCGCCTTCCACAACCCCCTGCCCCTGCTCTCCGCCACCCTGGAGGGCTGCATGGAAAACGGGAAGGACTGCCAGGCGGGCGGCGCGAAGTACAATTCCACCGGCAACAGCTGCATCGGCCTGGGCAACGTGGCCGACAGTCTGAATATCATCGACTACTGCTGCTTCCGGGAGAAGCTCTGCACCACGCGGGAGCTCTACGACGCCCTCATGCACAACTGGGAGGGCTATGAGGAGCTGCGGCAAAAGATCAACGGCATCGTGCCCCGCTACGGCAACGGCAATGCCGAGGCGGACAAATATGTGGATTTCACCGCCTCCACCTATGCCAACGCCATCAATTCCGCCACCGGCCCCCGGGGCAACCATTTCGCCGCGGGCTGCTATCCCGTCACCGCCAACGTCCTTTTCGGCTATATGACCTGGGCCACCCCCGACGGACGCAAGAGCGGCGAACCCCTCACCGACGGCATCTCCAATGTGCAGGGCATGGACAAAAACGGCCCCGTCAGCTTCCTGAACAGCGTGCTGAATTTCGACCAGAGCCTCTACGGCAACGGGACCCTGTGCAACATGAAGTTCCATCCCACGGCCCTGAAGGGGGCCGACGGCCTGATGAAGCTGCGCAGCATCATGGAAACCTATTTCGAGGAGGGCGGCATGGAGCTGCAGCTGAACATCGTCTCCTCCGACACCCTGCGGGACGCCCAGAAGCACCCGGAGAATTACAAGGACCTGGTGGTCCGGGTGGCGGGCTTCTCGGCCTATTTCGTGGAGGTCTTCAAGGGCTGCCAGGACGACCTGATCCGAAGGACGGAAATGAATTTGTAATATAAAGGCAGCACCCCACGGCCCCGGCACACATCTCGCTTGCATATTGTTTTGCCATATCGCCCGAAAATCCTCGGCAATACACAAAGCATTCCCTGCGGTTTTCAGACGATCTGACAAAAAATCTGTCTGCGCGATCTGCGCACCGGGACTGTGCGGAGCTGCCTTTTTGCACATCTCTCGAGAGCGGAAAGAAGATCACCCTCCGGTAATGATAAAAGGAAGAAGGATATGGACGAAAAGAACCTCGTTGGCCGAATCTACGACATCCAGGGCTTTTCCGTGCAGGACGGGCCCGGCATCCGGACCACCGCCTTTTTGAAGGGCTGCCCCCTCCGTTGTCCCTGGTGCCACAGCCCCGAAAGCCAGGCCTTCTATCCCCAGCTGAGCTGGGTGAGTATGCGCTGCCAGGGCACGGCCCTCTGCGAGAGCCGCTGCATCAAAGCGTGTGCGAAGGGGGCCATCGAGCCGGCGGAGCAGAGGGAGGACGCCAAGACCGGCGAAATGCTGCAAATGATCCATGTGAAGCGGGATATCTGCGACAACTGCGGCGACTGCGCCCGCGTCTGCTACCCCAAGGCCCTGTATCTCTGCGGCGAGGACTATACCGTGGAAAAGCTGGCGCAGCGGCTGCTGCAGGATAAGAAATTCTATGCCCGCTCCGGCGGCGGCGTCACCATCTCCGGCGGCGAAGCCCTGAGCCAGGCGGATTTCACCGTGGCCATCCTGAAACGAATGAAGGCGGAGGGCATCCACACCGCCCTGGACACCACCGGCTTTGCCCCCTGGGAGACCCTGGCGCGCACCCTGCCCTGGACGGACCTGTATCTCTATGATCTGAAGCATATGGACTCCGAAAAGCATAAGCAGGTCATCGGCGTGCCCAACGAGACCATCCTGGATAACGCCCGGAAGCTGGCAGCGGCGGGAAAAAAGCTGCAGGTGCGCATCCCCGTCATCCCCATGTTCAATAACGACGTGGAGAATATCCGCGCCACCGCGCAGTTCTGCCGGGAGCTGGGGGAGGCGGTGACGGTGGTGCAGCTGCTGCCCTACCACAACCTGGGAGTCGCCAAGTATCTGCGCATCAGCGACAAGCCCGTGGCGGAGGCCACGCCTCCCTCCGACGCCCAGATGCAGAAGCTCAAAGCCGTCATGGAGGAAGCCGGACTGAACGTGACGATCCACTGAAGGCAAAGACGACAAAAACGCCTCCTTCGTTCGCCGAAGGAGGCGCTTTTTCGGATGGTGGACAGTAAGGGACTCGAACCCCTGACCTTCCGCACGTCAAGCGGAAGCTCTACCAGCTGAGCTAACTGTCCGCAAAGCAAGAACTAATATAATGCAGGACGGATGGTTTGTCAAGCCCGGAATTGGGAAAAACGTGAATTTTTCTTTGCAAAATAAACCCCGGAAACCCCTTGTTACCGGCTCCGGAATCAGGTATAATTTCTTTTAGAAGTCCCCAAACAAAGAAAAGGAAGGTACGAAGCATGAGAAAAAGATGGCTGGCTCTGCTGCTCACTCTGGTGATGCTGCTGGGCCTCAGCGTTCCCGCCCTGGCCGCGGAGACGCGGGAAACGGATTTCTTCACCGATCAGTGGCACAGCGACATGAATTATGAGGACATGGAATATGTCCCTGTGGATACGGAGGCCGCTCTGGCCGAAATGGAAGCCACAAGGGCCCTGGTGGAAGACGAGGCCAACAAGGACGCGGTCCTGGAAGGCTTCAAGGCCGCCTGCGATCTGAGCACCAACGCGAGGACCATGTACACCCTGGCGAGCATCCGCTATTCCCAGGACTATACCAGCGAGGAAAACTTCACCAACATGGTTGAAGCCCAGCAGGCGGCGATGATCGTGGGCGACGCGCTCTACGGTCTTGCCCGCGACATCCTCAATTCCACCTGCGCCTCTGCTTTGGACGGGATCGTCACCGAGGAGGATGCGGAGTATCTGCGGGACTATGAGAACATGACCGACGAGGAGCTGGCCATGCAGGCGGAGATCACCGATCTGGAAAACGAATACCAGAATGCCGCCTATGTGCCCTATGTCGCGGTGGTGGACGGCGTGGAGTGGACTGACGCCAGCGCCGAGGAAGCCTATTACAACGAAGAGATCAGCTATGACGAGTACATCGAAATCACCCGCGCCGTGGCGAAGGAAATGAACGCCGTCCTGGGCGAAATCTACCTCCGCATCGTGGACGCCCACAAGCGGGAAGCCGTCATTGAGGAATACGAGAGCTACGCGGACTACGCTTACGAAAACGTCTACAACCGGGATTATACGCCCCTGGAGATCCGGGATTTCCACGCCGCCGTGAAGGAAGACGTCGCGCCCTTCAGCGACGTGCTTTACCAGCTGTTCTACAATCTCGTGGACATCGACGTCTATTACGGGGATTACACCGGCGACATCGCGCTGGATATCATGGACCCCTATATCGCCTCCATGTCCAGCGAGTTGTATGAGTCCTTCAACTACATGCGGGACCACCATCTCTATGACAGCGGATACAGCGAGACCAAGGACGGCAGCGGCTTCAGCACCATCCTTTCCGCCTACCAGGCTCCCTTCTTCTTCAACACCCCCACCGGCACGCTCTATGACCTGACCACCGCCGTGCACGAATTCGGCCACTACAACAACTTCTATTGGACCGACGGCAGCTGGTACAACGGCAGCAAGGGCTACGACATCGACGAAGTCCATTCCCAGGGCCTGGAGCTCCTGTTCACGGAATTCTATCCCGAAATCTTCGGGGATTCCGGCAACTTCGTCACCGTGTACATCCTCTACAACATGGTCAGCGCCATCGTCGAGGGCTCCCTGCACGACGAGCTGCAGCAATATGCCTTTGAGACCGAGGGCGTGACCCTGCAGCAGATCAACGAAAAATACTGCCAGCTGTGCAAGGAATACGGCGTGGTGAGCGAAGACGACGAGCGCACGGAAATGTACGGCTGGGTGGAGATCCACCACACTTTCGACCGCCCCTTCTACTACATCAGCTATGCCACCTCCGCCGCCGGCGCCCTGGAATTCTGGCTGGCGGCCAAGGAGGATTACTTCACCGGCGTCGACGATTACCTCCGCTTCACCGCGCAGAAGATGGATGAATACGGCTTCCAGGAGGGCTTTGAGGCCATCGGCATGAAGTCCCCCCTCGACGCGGAGTATCTGGACGCCCTGGCCGGAGAGCTGTATGCCATCATCATGGGCTTCCTCAGCCCCGCCCCCGAAGAACCGGAAATCCCCGAGGAACCCGAAGTGCCCGAAGAACCCGAAGCGCCTGCGGAACCCGAGCTCCGGTATTACACCGTCGTGGCCGGGGACACCCTCTGGAAGATTTCCAAGCTGTACTACGGCACCGGCTTTATGTGGGGCGTCATCTACGAGGCCAACACGGACGTCATCCGCAATCCCAGAATGATCTATGTCGGCCAGACCCTGGTGATCCCCTACGTCGACTGAGCGGCAAGGGCAGAGAACTGTTCCGAATAACGAAAACGGACGCCTGGATTTCTTCCAGGCGTCCGTTTTTTGCCGCAAACAGGGTTCCCCGGCGCGAAGCCGCGTCACCCTGGCAGCTTCGCGCCGCATTGGGTGCAGAAATCGGCAAAGAAGGGTCCGAGCTTGCCGCAATGGGGGCAGGCGCGGAGGCCGGGCGCGCGCAGCGTCTCCGCTCCCGCTTCCAAACAGGTCCTCATTCCTTACGCCTCCGCAGAGTCATACAGTACCGCGCCGAAAAAGGTGAGGGTATTCTTCCCGTTCATATAGGGGATGCCCGCCTGCTTTGCCAGCTCCGACACGATGAAGCCGAAGCCCTCGATGGAGGGCTGCAGCTCCTCCGGAAAACGGCAGGGGGCGTCCGGCCAGGTGCAGCTTTGGCAGCGCATGCAGGATTCGTTGGAGAGGATCAGAAGCCTCGGAAGCTTTGACCGCAGCTGCTTCCCCAGCTCCAGGGCGCAGTCCTTGAAATCCCGCATGGCCTTGCCCACGGCGGAAAAATCCATGCTGTCGGCGAGAAGATAGGCTTTGGAGAAAAGCTGCATCTTCTCAAAGCCCAGCACTCGCGCCCGACATTCCTCCAGGCTGCCCACGGCGGGGGGACAGGCCCAGCTGCTGCCGTAGCCGCGGCAGCGGTTCCCCTCGCAGGTATCCCGCACCTCCCGGTGGAAGGAAAGCGCGCCCGTCTCCAGAACGCCGCTGTCCTGGAATCCGGCGCGGAAGATCGCACGCTGCACCAGGGCGGAGGTTTGCCCCGCACTCCGCTCCGTTTCCGAAGCCAGAGCTTCCCACTGCGCCTCCAGTTCACTCAGGGACTCCGAAAGGCAGAACTCGCAGACGCTGCCTTCTCCCGGCTCCCGGGCCGGACAGAAATACCGGGCCTTCCCCTCCCGCACCAGGCTGCGATAATGCGCCTTTTCCGGCGGATGCATGGGCTTTTCCCAGAGAAAGGTCATGGCCAGGCAGACGGCGGTCACATATTTGTGCGCGCCGGGCTCCTCCGGCCAGTACCGCCGGAGGTAGCCTTCCACGGTCTCCCGCAGTGCGCGGACCCGCGCGTCCGACGCCTCCCCCGGAAAATCCTCCCGTTCCCTCAGGTCCAGCAGGGTTTCCCGGTTGAAGGGACTCACCGGCGCCGCCGGCTGCCCGGAGACCAGCGCGTCCCACTCCGCTTCGGTGAAAGCGGAGAGTATTTCCTTGCGCAGCACGCTCTTCAGCAAATCGCATCACTTCCTTTACCTGTACTCTATCACATCTGCAGCAGGTCTGACAAGCCCGCCGCCGCGGCGCAAGGCCCATTGACTTTTTTTCAAAAAGTAATAAACTAAAAATACTAACAAGGAAGACCGGCGGCCGCGGCTCTGCCGGTCCGAAAGGGAAGGTCTGTATGAAGGTAAGGTTAGAGCATCTCACAAAGCGCTTCCCCAACCGCAACAAAAAGATCAAGACGGAGGTGGTGGCCGTCAGCGATTTCACCTTCGAGATACCCGACGGAAAGCTGATCGGCCTCCTGGGTCCCTCCGGCTGCGGCAAGAGCACCGCCCTGAATCTGATCTGCGGGCTGGAAAAGCCCACGGAGGGGAAGGTCTTTTTCGGCGACGACGATGTGACCGACCTGCCGCCGGAAAACCGCGGGGTGGGTCTGGTGTTCCAGAACTATGCGCTGTATCCCCACCTGACGGTGCGGCAGAATATCCTGTTTCCCCTGCAGAACCTGAAAGGAGAGGCCCGGCCCACCAAGGCGCAGATGCTGGAAAAGGCCACGGAAGCGGCAAAGCTGGTGCAGATCGACGAGCTGATGGACCGGAAGCCCAGCGAGCTTTCCGGCGGCCAGCAGCAGCGGGTCGCCATCGCCCGCGCCCTGGTCAAGATGCCCAAGGTCCTGCTGCTGGACGAGCCCCTGTCCAACCTGGACGCCCGGCTGCGCATCCAGACCCGGGAGGAGATCCGCCGCATCCAGCGGGAGACGGGCATCACCACCGTTTTCGTCACCCATGACCAGGAGGAGGCCATGAGCATCTCCGATCTGATCGTGGTCATGAAGGCGGGGGTCGTTCATCAGATCGGCAGACCGCAGGACGTCTACAACAAGCCGAATAATCTCTTCGTGGCGAAATTCCTGGGAACGCCCCCCATCAATGTGTTTGAGGGAAAGGTGCGCGGCGGCGTCCTCACCATTGGGGAGGACGCGGTGCTGAAGCTGGCGGGCGTGGACGACCGGGATGTGTGGGTCGGCATCCGGCCTGAGGGCTTCCTTCTGCAGGCCGACGGCCCCCTCTGCTGCAAGCTCATCGGCGTGGAAGTCATGGGCAGGGATGTCAGCGTGGTCGCCTCCAACAGCGCATGCACCGCCGAGACCCTTCGGGCCATCATCAGTTCGGAAACGCAGGTGGACAGCGCTGCCCATGAGGTCCGCTTCGCGCTGAGGCCCCGGAAGGTCTTCCTCTTTGACCGCGGGACCGAGGAGCGCATCCCCTATGATGTGCGGTAAAAAGGGGAGGGAAACATGAAGCAGTCGAATCTCAAGGCCTGGCTCTATCTCCTGCCGGCCATCCTGTTCCTGGGGGTCTTCATGGTTTACCCCCTGATCGACGTGTTCATCTATTCCTTTGAGGAGGGCTATAATTCCGCCTCGCAGACGGTGTTCGGCGTGGGCTGGTACAATTATTCCTATGTCCTCCACGATCCCTATTTCCTCCGCGCGGTGAAGAACACCCTCATCCTGGTGGTCATCACCGTGCCCCTGAGCACGGGCATCGCCCTGCTCATCAGCGTGGGGCTCAACTCCATCAAGCCCCTGAAGGAGCTGTATCAGACGGTCTTCTTTCTGCCCTATGTCACCAACACCCTGGCCGTGGGCCTGGTCTTCATGATCCTTTTCAAGAAGACCGCCTACACCGACGGCATGGTGAACCTGCTTATCAATTGGTTCGGCGGGGAGAGCGTGGACTTCATCGACGGCCCCTACTGGGCCAAGATGTTCGTCATGTGCTTCTACACCATCTGGGTGGTCATGCCCTTCAAGATCCTCATCCTCACCAGCGCCCTGGCCAGCGTGGACGAGACCTATTACAACGCCGCCAGGGTGGACGGCACCGGAAAATGGCGCATTTTCACCCGGATCACCCTGCCCATGATCTCTCCCATGATCTTCTACCTGGTCATCACCGGCTTCATCGGGGCCTTCAAGGCCTACAGCGACGAGGTGGCCCTTTTCGGCACCAATCTGAACGCCGCGGGCATGAACACCATCGTGGGCTATGTCTATGATATGCTCTATGGGGACAGCGGCGGCTACCCCTCCTATGCTTCGGCGGCCGCCCTCATCCTTTTCGCCATCGTGCTCACCATCACCTGCGTGAACCTCCTGGTCACCAGGAAGGGCATCCGGTATTGAGAGGAGGCGGAAGAATGGAAAAACGAACGGATTTTGAAAGCATCGAGCGCTCCGCCCGCATCCGGCGGCGCACGCTGAAAACCGTCACCTATGTGCTGCTGACCGTCTGGGGCCTGATCGTCCTGTTCCCCTTTTATTGGATGCTCCTTTCCTCCGTGAAGAGCTACAGCGCCTACAACGGGGAATACATCCCCAAATTTTTCACCCTCGCACCCACGCTGGAGAACTATAGGGAAGCCTTCACGGCGGTGCCCCTGGCCCGCTATTTCCTCAACACCCTGATCTTCACCGTCTGCACCACCGCCGTCATGCTGGCGGTGACGGTGCTGGCCGCCTTCGCCTTTTCCCGCCTGTCCTTCCGGGGGAAAAACGCCGCCTTCGCCATCTTCCTCAGCCTCATGATGATCCCCGCGGAGCTGGTCATCATCACCAACTTCGTCACCATCACCGACTGGCATCTGCGCAATACCTTCTGGGGCCTGATCCTGCCCTCGGTGACCAGCGTCTTCTACATTTATTTGCTGAAGGAGAATTTCGAGCAGATACCCGACGAGCTGTATAAGGCCGCCAAGGTGGACGGCACCTCCGATATGAAATACCTCCTGAAGGTGATGATCCCCATCTGCAGGCCCACGGTCATCACCATCACCATCCTGAAGGTCATCGAGTGCTGGAATTCCTATGTGTGGCCACGCCTCATTACCGACGACGCCAATTACTTCCTGGTGTCCAACGGTATCCAGACCATCCGGGAGAGCGGCTTCGGCCGGGAGAACATCCCCGCCATGATGGCGGCGGTGGTGGCCGTCTCCGTTCCTCTGATCGTCCTTTTCCTGATCTTCCACAAGAAGATCATGGACGGCGTTTCGAGAGGGGGGACCAAGGGATGAAGCTTCGGCGTTTCCTTGCCCTGGGTCTGCTGCTCCTGACTGTCCTGCTGCTTTTCGGCGGCTGCCACGGCTCCCGGGAGCGCAGTATGTTCGAGATACCGGAGGAATTCGACGACAGCCGGGAATATGAGATCACCTTCTGGGCCAAGAACGACACCAACAAGACCCAGGTGAAGATCTATGAGCAGGCCGTGGCGGATTTCCAGGCGCTGTACCCCAATATCCACGTCACCATCCGCTTTTACACGGACTATTCCAAAATCTACAACGACGTCATCACCAATATCTCCACCAACACCACCCCCAATGTCTGCATCACCTACCCGGACCATATCGCCACCTATCTCACCGGCGAGGACGTGGTGGTGCCTCTGGACGAGCTGCTGACGGACCGCGCCTACGGGCTGGGGGGCAGCCGGGTCCGGTTCGACGCCCCTACCAAGGGAGAGATCGTGCCCCAGTTCCTCCAGGAGCTCAGCATCGGCGGCCATCTCTACGGACTGCCCTACATGCGCTCCACCGAGGCCCTCTATGTGAACAAGGATATGCTGGAGGCCCTGGGCTACACGATCCCGGAGAAGGTCACCTGGGATTTCGTCTGGGAGGCCGCGGAAAAGGCCTTGGAAAAGGGCCCCGACGGAAATTTCCTGGTCAACGGCCAGAAGGTGATGATCCCCTTCATCGACTATTCCACCGACAATATGCTCATTCAGCTGTGCAAGCAGAAGGGCAGCGGCTATTCCACCGCCGCCGGGGAGATCCTGCTGTTCAACGACGATACCAGGGAATTCCTCTATACCATCGCGGAGCACGCAAAAACCGGCGCGTTCTCCACCTTCAAGATCTCCAGCTACCCCGGCAATTTCCTCAATGCCGGGCAGTGCCTCTTTGCCCTGGATTCCACCGGCGGCTCCACCTGGATCGGCACCCATGCCCCTCTGATGGACATCAGCCCGGACAAGGTGGTGGAATTCGAGACCGCGGTGCTGCCCGTGCCCCAGCTGAACCCCGACGAACCCTGGATGATCTCCCAGGGCCCCTCCGTCTGCATCTTCAACAAGGCGGACCCCCAGGAGGTGCTGGCTTCCTGGCTTTTCGTCCAGTATCTGCTGACGGACAAGGTGCAGATCGCCTATTCCCAGACGGAGGGCTATGTGCCCGTCACCACCAGGGCCCAGAACGCCCCGGAATACCTGGATTACCTCAGCCGCGCAGGAGAGGACTACAACGAGCATTACGACGTGAAGATCGCGGCCAGCAAGCTGCTGCTGGCGAACCTGGACCGTACCTTCATCACCCCGGTGTTCAACGGCTCCTCCTCCGTGCGTTCTGCGGCGGGCCAGCTCATTGAGAATGTGACGAAGTCCATGCGCCGCAAGGAGACCGTGGACGACGCCTATATGGATAACCTCTATGACAGCGTCACCTCTCTCTACCGCCTGGATCAGATCAGCGGGACGGAGGTGGCGGGCAAGTCGGAGCTGGGTCCCCTGCCCAGGCAGGCGGTGACCCTGCTGACCTGCCTTGCCGTAGCCTGGGTGCTGATCGCAGCCTACGCCGTCTGGACGTTCCTGATCCGGAAAAAGAAATAGGCGCTGCGGAAATGTTGCTCCGGCGCTTGATTTCCGAAAGATTCAGGCTATAATAAGTGGTATGTTCTCAGAAAACCATTGCGGAAAACCATAGAAAAGGAGAAGCGAAAATGAAGAAAATATTAGCCCTGCTTCTGGTCCTGGCCCTGGTCCTGGCCTTTGCCGGCTGCAACAAGGGCGGCGGGAACGCCAGCCCCGGCAATGCCGCCACCCCCGCGCCCACGGCTGCGCCCACGGAAGCGCCCGCGCCTACGGAGGCCCCTCAGCCGACGGAAGCTCCCGCTCCCGCCGCCGTCATGAGCCACGCGGAGTATATCGCCGCGCCGCTGGACAGCGCGGTCACCGTGGAGACCTACGTGCAGGATAAGCAGTCCTGGTGGGACGACAAGGCAAACCTCTACTGCCAGAGCCCCGACGGCGCCTATTTCATCTATGAGACCTACTGCACCGAGGAAGACTTTAATAAGCTCCTGCCCGGCACCAAGATCCGCGTCAGCGGCTTCAAGTCCGAGTGGAGCGGCGAAGTGGAGATCATCGACGGCAGCTTTGAGATCCTTGGCGGCGATTCCTATGCGCCCCTGCCGCTGGACGCCACCGCCCTCCTGGGCACCGACGCCCTGGCGGATCATATGAACGAGCTGGCCGACTTCATCGGCCTGACCGTGGAGCCCAGCACCGACGCCGACGGCAATGTGAAGCCCTGGCTGTATAAGTGGAACGGCTCCGGCCAGGACGGCGACGACCTGTATATCAACGTCAGCCTTAACGGACAGACCTATTCCTTCGCCGTGGAATCCTATCTCCGCGGCGCGGGCAGCGAGACCTATGAGGCCGTGAAGCAGCTGCAGATCGGCGATGTGGTGGACATCACCGCTTTCCTCTATTGGTATGAGGGCCCCAACCCCCACATCATCGGCATCGAGACCCATTCCGGCAGCATGAGCCATGCCGACTACATCGCTGCCGAGCTGGATACCCCCGTCACCGTGGTGACCTTCGTCCAGGATAAGCAGTCCTGGTGGGACGACAAGGCAAACCTCTACTGCCAGGGTCCCGACGGCGCCTATTTCATCTACGAGACCTACTGCACCGAGGAAGACTTCAATAAGCTCCTGCCCGGCACCAAGATCAAGGTCAGCGGCTACAAGTCCGAGTGGAGCGGCCAGGTGGAGATCATCGACGGCAGCTTTGAGATTCTGGATGGCAGCTATGTCGCCCAGCCCTTCGACGCCACCGCGCTCCTGGGCACCGACGCTCTGGCGGACCATATGAACGAGCTGGCCGCCTTCAAGAGCGTGACGGTGGAAGCCAGCACCGACGCCGACGGCAACGAGGCTCCCTGGCTGTATAAGTGGAACGGCTCCGGCCAGGACGGCGACGACCTGTATTTCAACGTCAGCGTGGGCGGCGCGACCTATTCCTTCACCGTGGAATCCTACCTCCGCGGCGCGGGCACCGAGGTCTATGAGGCCGTGAAGCAGCTGCAGATCGGCGATGTGATCGACGTTGTGGGCTTCCTCTACTGGTATGAGGGCCCCAACCCCCATGTCATTTCCATTGCCCCCGCCGGTGCGGCGGAGCCCCTGCCGGAGGGCGTCATGAGCCACGCGGACTACATCGCCGCCGAGCTGGACACCCCCGTCACCGTGGAGACCTATGTGCAGGATAAGGAATCCTGGTGGGACGATAAAGCCAACCTCTACTGCCAGAGCCCCGACGGCGCTTATTACATCTATGAGACCTACTGCACCGAGGAAGATTTTGCCAAGCTCCTGCCCGGCACCAAGATCCGCGTCAGCGGCTACAAGTCCGAGTGGAGCGGCCAGGTGGAGATCATCGACGGCAGCTTTGAGATCCTGGAGGGCAGCTACATCGCCCCGTCCTTCGACGCCACCGCCCTGCTGGGCACCGACGCCCTGATCGACCACATGAATGAGTTTGTGACCTTCACCGGCATGACCGTGGAAGCCAGCACCGACGCCGACGGCAACGAGGCCGCTTTCCTCTATAAGTGGAACGGCTCCGGCCAGGACGGCGACGACCTGTACTTCAATGTCAGCGTGAACGGCGCGACCTATTCCTTCACCGTGGAGTCCTATCTCCGCGGCGCGGGCACCGAGGTCTATGAGGCCGTGAAGCAGCTGAAGGTGGGCGACAAGATCGACCTCGCGGGCTTCCTCTACTGGTATGAGGGTCCCAACCCCCACATCATCAGCGTCAGTCCCGCGGCATGACAGCGTAAGAACAGACCGGGCGGCTCCGCGGAGCCGCCCGGTTTTTGCAGGCAAAGGAAGGAGCGGCGCACTTTCGTGCGCCGCTCCGCATATCATCGCTTGCTTTTAGAAGGGACCGCCGGCAGCGGGCGCCGCAGGAGGCGCGCCGAAGGAGGGGGTCTTTTCGGGGCCGTCGAAGGCGGGGCCCTTGGTGCAGAAGACCATGGTCATCTCCATGTCGGAGAGCCTGTGGCCGAAGCTGTTGCCCTTGGGCGCGGTTTCCGGCACGGGATAGGGGAAGTCCATGGCGCGGAAAGCGTCGCTGATCAGGAACCCGGAGCCGTTGAGCTTGTCGGCATTCAGGATGCTGTAGACCATGCCGGCGCCGCCCGCTTCGGGGGGGATCATGCCGTCGAAGCCGGGCATGCCCATCATCTTGCGCATCTTTGCCGGGTCGAACTTCGGACGCGGGGGATCGCCGGGCTTGGGTTCGGGCATGGGAGGCAGCTTACTGAAGTCGATGCGGCCGATGCCGGCGGGGGTCAGGCAGAAGCAGTTGACGCCCTTGCCCTTGACCTCGTTGGCCAGGCTCATGATCAGGCTGGTGGCGGAAGCCTTGCCGGCCGTGTAGATGGTGCCGCCGGCCATGCCGGGAAGATAGTGGAACTGGGTGGCGGAGTAGGTGACCACGCCGTAGCCCCGCTCGATCATGCCGGGCACGAAAGCCTTGCAGGCCATCATGACGCCCTTGCCGGAAATCTCGAAGGAGGAGACCAGGTCCTCCACCGGGCTGGAGAGCATGGGCCCGTTGAGGCGCATGTTCATGGCGTTGTTGAGGAGGATGTCCACCTTGCCGAACTTGGCGAAGGCCTGGGCGGCCAGGTTATCGATATCCGCCTGCTGGGTGACGTTGGTCTTCACGAAGAGGCAGCAGTCGCGGCCGTTCTCTTCGTTGATGACCCGCTGGGTTTCGACGCCGGCCTTCTCGTTCAGGTCCGCCACGACCACGTTGGCTCCGCACCAAGCCAGGGCACGGGCATAGCCCAGGCCCACGTTGCTGGCGCCGCCGGTGACCACGGCGGTCTTGCCCGCCAGGCAGTCCTCGGTGATGCCGCGGTCGTTGAGGTAGCTGAGATCGATAGGCACGATGTTCAGGATCTCGCTGGTGACAGCTTTCTTTGCCATAAGTCTTTCCTCCATATGTTTTATTTTTACCTTGCTCAGATAAGTGATACCAAAAGACGGGATAAAAGCACTGTCTTTTTGTGGATTATGCTCATATTACCACGCCGGAGCCCATTTTGCAAGGGCGGAAAGACAATTTGTTTTCCCCGCGGGCGGCGGCGGATTTGCCGCCTTGACGCAGAAGCCGAGGGTGCTGTAAAATGTTTTTGGAAACGGAAGCAAAATGCGGAAGCGAGGTTTGCGTATGAAAAAGAGACTTGCCCTCCTGTTGGCGATCCTGCTGCTCCTTTGCGTCCTCCCCCTGCCTGCCTTTGGGGCGGCCGAAGGACCGGCCGCCGTCTGCGCCATGACCCATCTTCCCTTGGATGCGGTGCAGCTGCAGGTGCTGGAGCTGATGGAGGAAGCGATCCGCGCAAGGCAGGAGGTCCTGGATCTGAGGGATTGTCATATCCTGCTCAGCGCTTTTCTCGATGTGGTCAACGAGATCAACCGCCGGCCGGAATTCTTCTATTTTGACAGCGCCTTTCCCAACTTCGCCATCTCTATCGAGGATCTATACTCCGACGACATCTCCGATGCGAAGGTGACGACCGTCGAGCTCTCCTACAAACCGGAATACGGCGAGGCGGAGGTGGCCGCCTTTGAGCGGAGGGTGCAGGAAGCCCTGGAGGCCGTCCTGCCGGGCATGGACGAGCTGCAGAAGGCCCTGGTACTCCATGAATGGCTGACGGGGAACGTCGCCTATGATTATGAGGATTACATGGCGGGAAGGGAGTCGCCCGATTCCCACAATGCCTACGGGGCGATGGTCAGGGGCGTCGCCGTCTGCGAGGGCTATGCCAAGGCCTATGAGGTGCTTCTGGGCCGCTGCGGCGTCGACGCGGTTGTGGTGTCCAGCCTGGGGATGGACCACGGCTGGAACCTGGTGAAGCTGGGGGACAGCTGGTTCCATGTGGACGTTACCTGGGATGACCCCGCCCCCGATACCCTGGGCGAATCGAACCATACGTTCTTCCTGCTGAGCGACGAAGCCATGCGCGCCAGGGAAAGCAGCGGCGGCAGCCTCCATTACGGCTGGGACGGGGACATCCGCTGCACCGACACGAGCTATGACGGCGCGTGCTTCTGGAGCGACTGCCGCCAGAGCCTGATCTTTACCGACGCTTCCACCCTCTGGATGATGCGCTTCGAGGGACAGGGGTCCTCCATGACCCTGCATCTCGTGAAGCGGGGCTGGATGGGCGGCGCGGAGACCGTCGCCGCGTCGGTCCGGGATTACTGGAGGGTCTGGGGCGCAAGCGCTTACTGGAACAACGCCTACAGCGGCCTCTGCCTTTGGGACGGCCGGCTGTACTTCAATGATTCCCTGCATATCTACGGCTATGATCCGGCTTCCGGCAGCCTGTGCACCGTGCTGACTATCGACGGCAGCGACGGCTGCCTCTACGGACTGAGCGCCGCGGAGGACGGTTTGCGCTTTCTGGTGAGCAAAGGCCCCGATGAAGCCGGCGTTGTCCGCAGCTTCCTGCCGGATCCGGCGGGCTCGCCGGAACCCGCGCCGGAGCCGACGCCGGAACCCGCGCCCGAGCCGACGCCGGAACCCGCGCCCGAGCCGACGCCGGAGCCGACGCCGGAACCTACACCGGAGCCGACGCCGGAGCCGTCGCCGGAACCAACACCTGAGCCTACACCTGAGCCTACACCGGAACCGACGCCCGAGCCGACGCCCGAGCCGACGCCGGAACCCGCGCCGGAGCCGACACCGGAACCTTCCCCCGCCCCGGTTCCCGAACCTTCCCCCGCTCCGGCCCCGGAGGGGGAAAACCCCTTCACGGACGTCTCCGAATCGGCCTATTACTATCCGGCGGTCCTCTGGGCCTTTGAGACCGGCGTGACCACCGGGACCTCCGCCGCGGCGTTTTCCCCGGAGGACACCTGCACCCGCGGCCAGGTGGTCACTTTCCTGTGGCGTGCCGCCGGAAAGCCGGAGCCTGCCGGCAGCGATAACCCCTTTACGGACGTGAAGGAGAGCGACTATTTCTGCAAGGCGGTGCTGTGGGCCGTGGAAACGGGCATCACCAACGGTACCGGGGAGAAGACCTTTTCCCCCAAGCAGACCTGCTCTTATGCCCACATCCTCACCTTCCTCTACCGGGCGGTGACCGGCAATCTGAGCAGCGCCGGCGCGTGGTATGACGACGCTTTCCGCTGGGCCAGGGACGGCGGTCTCCTCACCGGCACCCTGGTGGGCAGGGACGCGGGCCGCGTCAACGCCGGCTGCCCCCGCTGCGACGTGGTGACCTATCTCTGGCGCAGCGCCATCACTTGACGGCAAGGCCGAATCGTGTTATTTTCTAGGGCAGCGCCGCATCATGCACGGCAGGCATCCTGTTCCGTCATATCGTCCAAACATCCCCAGTAATACACAAAGCATTGCCTGCGGTTTTTGGCCGATCTGACGAAAATCCTGACTGCGCGATCAGCGCACCGGAATCATGCGGTGCTGCCCTGAAATCAACAAGAAAAAGGAGGGAAGTCCCGGCATGGCGAAAACGGAAAACAGAAGCATATGGAACCGGGGCTTTACCTGCGCCTTTTTTGCCAATCTCCTCCTGTGCCTTTCCCAGAACACGGCCAACACCCTGATCGCCACCTATGCCGGCTTCCTGGGGGCGGGGGCGGTGCTGGTAGGCGCCATTTCCGGCCTCTATTTCGGCGTGGCCTTTGCGGCCCGGCCCATCTCCGGGCCGGTGATCACTCTTCTGGACAAGAAGAAGATCATGATCGCCACCTATATCGCCGGGATCGTCACCAACGTGGCCTATGCCTTGGCGGGCAGCGTGCCCTTCTTCATCCTGGCGCGCATCCTCCACGGGCTGGAATTCGCTTTCGTGGGCTCCCTGAATCTGACCATCGCCAGCGACAGCCTGCCCCGTGAAAAGCTGGGCAGCGGCATCGGCGTCTTCGGCATCGGCGGCGCCCTTTCCCAGGCGGTGGGGCCCAGCATGGGCATCGCCATCCGGGATTTCGGCGTTTCCCGCTGGGGCGAGGGCGGGGGCTACACCGCGGTGTTCCTCACCTCCGCACTGTTCATGCTCATTGCCCTGGTACCCTGCTTCCTCATCCCCGGCGGCAAGCCCACGGAGGAGCAGCGAAAGGCCATCGGCAAATGGTACCGCAATATCCTGGCAGGGGAGACCGTCACCTCCGCGCTCCTCCTCTGCCTGGTTTCCGTCTCCGGCATCCTCTGCACCACCTATATGGTGCCCTATGCGGAGGAGTTGGGCATCGGCAGCATCGGCATCTTCTTCACCGTCTATGCCGTGGTGCTGCTCTTTTCCCGCCCGGTCTTCGGCAGGCTCAGCGACCGGGTGGGCATCAGCACCGTCATCATCCCCAGCCTCCTGGTGTATGCCCTCAGCTTCCTGGTCATCGGCCTGGGACGCAGCCTGGGCGTGATGCTCCTGGGAGCGGTGCTGGGCGCTCTGGGCTACGGCGCCCTGAACCCCATCATCCAGACCCTGTGCATCCGCACCGTGCCGCCGGAGCGGCGGGGCGTCGCCAGCAACACCCAGTATTTCGGCATGGATCTGGGCTATTTCCTGGGCCCCCTCATGGGCGGATTCCTTTACAGCGGCTTTGGCCGCTACGGCGGCATGTTCCTGGTGGGCGGCATCGTGCCGCTGGCCCTTGCCCTCGTGCTGTTCCTCCTGATCTGGGGGAAGCTGAAACAACGGTTATATTGACAATTCGGAGCGATCGCCTATGAGAATGCGGAAAAAACCGAACCTGCTGCCAAGAATGGAGCGGGCCTCCGCCGTGCTGACGGCTTCGCCGGAAGCCCTGCGGGGAAAGTGGCTGGCCTCCTTTCCCGGCCACAGCCGCCTCCATCTGGAGCTGGGCTGCGGCAAGGGGGGCTTTACCTGCGCCGCCGCCGCGGCCATGCCGGATACCCTGCTGATCGCCGTGGAGAAGGTGCCCGACGCCATGGTGGTGGCTATGGAGCGGGCCGTGGCGGCGGGCCTCAGCAACGTCCGCTTTCTGGACGAGGACGCCCTGCGCCTGCCGGAGCTTTTCGAGCCCGGCGAGGTGGAGCGCATATACATCAACTTCTGCGACCCCTGGCCGAAAAAGAAGCAGTTCAAGCGGCGGCTCACCGCCCCCGGCTTCCTGGCCCTCTATCGCCAGGTGCTCGCCCCCGGCGGGGAGATCTGGTTCAAGACAGACAATCAAAGCCTGTTCGACTGGTCCTGCGAGACGATGGCCGAGGCGGGCTTTCAGCTCAGCGAGGTGACCCATGACCTCCACGCGGGGGGGACCGTGGGCATCATGACCGACTACGAAAAGAAATTCGTGGGGGAAGGAAAGCCGATCTGCCGGCTGGTGGCGAAGCTATGAAGCTTTTGAGTTGGAATGTGAACGGGCTCCGGGCCTGCATGGGCAAGGGCTTTCTGGATTTCTTCCGGGCGGAAGCGCCGGATTGCCTCTGCCTTCAGGAGACGAAGCTCCAGGCGGGGCAGATCGAGCTGGATCTGCCCGGCTATCTTCAGTATTGGAACTATGCGGAGAAAAAGGGCTACAGCGGCACCGCGGTCTTCACGAGGACGGAACCCCTCAGCGTGCGCTATGGCATGGATATCGACCGGCACGACGCCGAGGGCAGGGTCATCACCCTGGAATTTCCCGATTTTTACCTGGTGACGGTCTACACCCCCAATTCCCAGGACGGACTGAAACGCCTGGATTACCGCATGGATTGGGAGGACGCCTTCCGGGAATTCCTCTGCTCCCTGGACCGGACGAAGCCGGTGGTGGTCTGCGGGGATATGAACGTGGCCCATGAGGAGATCGACCTGAAAAACCCCGCTACCAACCACATGAACGCCGGCTTCACGGACCGGGAGCGGGAGAAGATGACGCTGCTGCTGCAAAGCGGCTTCACCGATTCCTTCCGCAGCCTCTATCCGGACAGGACCGGGGCCTATTCCTGGTGGTCCTACCGCATGGCGGCCCGCAGCCGGAATGCGGGCTGGCGCATCGACTATTTCCTGCTGTCCGACCGGCTGCGGCCCCGGCTCAGGGACGCCTTTATCCTGGATCAGGTCCTGGGCTCCGACCACTGCCCCGTGGGCGTGGAGCTTCAATGGTAAGCATCGGCGGCATACCCATCGCGGGTAAGCTCTGCCTGGCCCCCATGGCGGGGGTGGCGGACGCAGCCTTCCGGGTCGTCTGCCGGGAGCAGGGCGCGGCCTACGCCGTGAGCGAAATGATCTCCGCCAAGGCGCTGATGCTCCAGGACGGCAAGACGAGGACCCTGCTGCGCCGCTTTCCTTCGGATACGCCTCTGGGGGTGCAGCTCTTCGGCAGCGAGCCGGAGACCATGGCCGATGCGGCGAAGAAGGCCAGGGATATCTCCGGCTGCGAGATCATCGACGTCAACATGGGCTGCCCCGTGGGCAAGGTGGTGCGCAACGGCGAGGGCAGCGCCCTTATGCGGGATCTGCCCTTGGCAGGGAGGCTCCTGGAGGCGGTGGTGAAGGCCGCCGGCGTGCCCGTGACGGTGAAATTCCGCAAGGGCTGGGACGGGGGCAGCGTCAACGCCGTGGAGCTGGCGAGGCTGGCGGAGCAGGCGGGGGTCAGCGCCCTCTGCGTCCACGGCAGGACCAGGACCCAGTCCTATGCCGGCCGGGCGGACTGGGAGATCATCCGGAAAGTGAAGGAAGCCGTTTCCATCCCCGTGATCGCCAACGGGGATGTGTTCGAGCCGGAGGATGTGCCCCGCATCCTGAAGGTCACCGGGGCGGACCTGGTGATGATCGGCCGGGGGGCCATGGGCAATCCCTGGCTCTTTTCCAGGGGACAGGCCGCCCTGGAGGGGCGGGAGGTGCCGCCGATGCCCAAAGCGCGGGCGCGGGCGGACACGGCGGAAAAGCAGTTTCGCCTGGCCCTGGAGATCAAGGGGGAGAAGATCGCCTGCCTGGAGGCGCGAAAACACCTCTGCTGGTATCTGCGGGGCGTGCCCTACGCCTCCTATGCGAAGGGCGAGATCAACAAAGCGGAGACCGTGAAGGATGTGGAGCGCTGCCTCGACCTCATCCGAAACGAACTCTGAAGAAAGGCGGGGAGGACTTGACGAGAGAAGAGGAAGCCAAGATCATCCGCGCCGTCGTGGACGGCAACACCAACGCGTTTGAAGACCTGGTGCTGGAATACCAGAAGCAGGTTTACCATATCACCCTGAAAATGACCGGCAGCGAGGAGGACGCCTTCGACCTGAGCCAGGAGACCTTCCTGAAGGCCTACCGGACCCTGGGCAGCTTCCGGGGAGAGGCGAGCTTCGGCAGCTGGCTCTACCGCATGGCCGCCAACCTCTGCATCGATTTCCTGCGGAAGAAGAAGCGCTATGGCAGCGAGAAGATCATCTCCCTGGACGAGGACGAGGAGGAGGGCCGGCGGCCTTTGGAGCTGCCTGACCTGCGCTATGAGCCGCAGAGCGCCCTGGAAAAGAAGGAGACCGGGGAAAGGGTGCGCGCCGGGCTGGCAAAGCTGCCCCATGAGCAGCGGCTGATCCTGGTGCTGCGGGATGTGGAGGGCTTCAGCTATCAGGAGATCGCCGACGCCCTGAAGATCGAGCTGGGCACCGTGAAGTCGCGGATCTACCGGGCCAGGGCCCATCTGGCGCAGCTTCTGACGGAGGATGGGAACTTTTTGAAAAAAACCGCGTCAGAAGAAACGGAACGGAGGTGAGCGGCTTGCAGGATTGCTCCAAATACGATATAATGATCAGCGCACGGCTGGACGGGATGCTGAGCAAAAAAGAGGCCAGGGAGCTGGAAAAGCATCTGGCCGAATGCGCCGAGTGCCGGAAATACCTGCAGCTGCTGGAGACCGTGAAGGACGGTCTTCGGGAGGATCTGCCGGACCCGCCGGAGACCCTGCGGGAAGGGATCATGTATAAGATCGGCCTGGAAAAGGGCCGCAAGCGCCATTTCGGGGCCATCGGCCGCTGGACCGCCATCGCCGCCGTGCTCTGTATCGTGACGATCGGCGTGGTGAAGCTCAACGGCTCCGGCGTCATGGGCGCGGGCGCCGCCGCACCGGAGGCCGCCCCCGTCATTGAGGCCAACAGCGCCGTCCGCTATGCCTCCGACAACGTGGTGGAAGCGCCGCGGGAGGGAGAATTGGAAAGCTCCAAAATGGCAGCGCCCGCGCCCACCCTCTCCGCGCAGGCGTTCGACGCCCTCAGCGGCGGCGGGAGCAAGGCCGGCGGCGCAGCGCCCGACACGGAACCGGGAGAGAGCGCCGACGGCGGCATACCCGACGCGGCTTACGAAAATGGAATGCGGGAGGAGCCGGAAAACGGCAGCGTCTATGCCGTGGGTTCCCTGCCGGGCTACGATGTGGCCCGCGCCGCGCTGGACAGCGGGGATTACCGGGGCGTATGCCTGTTCTACGACTGCCTGCCGGAGGGGCTTCCCGACCGTTCCTGGCAGACGAAGATACCGGAAGACGGGGAGGAAGCGCGCTGGGAGCTCTCCGCCGAGGCGCTGACAGTCCTGGAAAGCGGCGCGGAATGGAATGAATTTTATTACGGCGACCTGGATTCCGGCCTGGGGCTGGTGATCGTGATCGCCGGTGAGGAGGAATAAGCATGGAATCTATGACTCTGGAAAAAGCAACGACGCGCCTGTTTGAGGATAATTTCGACTGCGCGCAGACCGTCTTCTCCCATTTTGCGGAGGAGCTGGACCTGGACGAGGAAACGGCCCTGAAGATCTCCGCGGGCTTCGGCGGCGGCATGCACAAGGGCGATATGTGCGGCACCGTCACCGGCGGCCTCATGGTCCTGGGCCTGAAATACGGCTTCTGCGAGCCGAACGACGCCGTGGGCAAGGAGCTCATGAACAAGAAAGCCATGGAATATGAGCGGCGCATCCAGGAAGCGGACGAAGGCTGTCTCCGCTGCCGGGAGATGCTGGGCGTGGACCCCTCCACTCCCGAGGGCAAGGCCCAGGCGATGAACATCATCCCCAAGAAATGTCCTCAGCTGGTGGTCAACGCCTGCAGGATCCTGGAGGAAATGCTTCAGGACTGATCCCATCGATGCAATCGGAAAACATGCCCTTGCGGGACCCGGTGTCCGCAGGGGCATGCTGTTTTTCGTTTCCGGGAATTCCCGTCCGTTTGCAGTTGCGGGATGGGGGGAGACCTGCTATAATCCTTTACGATAGGCAGTCTGCGCTGCCAGCTCCCAAGACCTACATATACGGAGAACTAAATGAAGCTGATACGTAACGGTATTTTTGCCCTGCTGCTGGGGCTGCTCTGTCTGCTGCTCCTGCGCTCTGCCCGTCCCCTGGAGGACCCCGGACGGATTTGGGTGGGCGGCGCGGAGCTGACCTGGGGCGGGGAAGCCCCCACGGAACGCGGTACGGCGGTCTATGACGCCGTCACCCGGACCCTGACGCTGACGGACGCGGTCATTACCGGCGAGTTCCGCGGCGCGGCCATCTATGCGGAGGGCGACCTGACCGTTTTCCTGGCAGGCGACGGCGACGCGGCGGGCAGCGTCAGCGGCTGCACCGTTTTGGGGGACCTGACCGTGGCGGGCCAGGGCACCCTGACCCTCGCCGGCAGCAAAAGCGGCGCGGCGGTCCACGGCTGCGTCACCGTGTTCGACAGCGCCCAGCTGGACCTGCATGGCCGCAGGCCTCTGCGCTGGGGCAAGCTCCATGTTTCCCCCCTGGACACGGTATTCCACAGCGAAGAACGGATGCAGGTCCGCGCGCCCAATACCGTTTATCTTACGGACGGAAACGCGGACGCGGCGGGAAATCCCCTGCTGGGACAGACCCTGTTCGAGTCCTTTGCCCTGAAGCTGGGCGAGGCGGTTCCGCAGCCCGCACAGCCGGAGCGGGAGGGCTACTGGTTCGGCGGCTGGTATGCCGATGCGGAGCTGGCAGAGCCCTTTGATTTCCAGCTTCAGCGAAACGCCCCCGTGACCCTCTATGCCCGATGGATACGGATCGTCACCCTCAGCTTCGACAGCTGGGGCGGCGAGGAGGTGGAGCCGGCGCTTTATGCCTGGGGAGATGTGCCGGACCGGACGCCGGAGCCCCAGCGGGCGGGCTATCGCTTCCAGGCCTGGTATGCCGACGAGCGGCTGCGGGAAGCCTATGACTGGACCCAGCCCCTGACGGGGGACCGGACGGTCTATGCCAAATGGGAGAAAAACGCGGATATCACCCTCCGCGGCATCGACGCCGCCCGCTATCAGGGCGAGGTGGACTGGGAGGCCTTGAAGGCCGACGGCGTCAGCTTCGTCTTCCTGCGCCTGGGCTACCGGGGTTATACCAGCGGCAGCCTGAACAAGGACGATAACTTTGAAGTGAATTACGAGGGGGCCGTTGCCGCCGGTCTGGACGTGGGGGTCTATTTCTACTCCCAGGCCGTGAACGAGGCGGAGGCAGCGGAGGAAGCCCGCTATGTCCTGGCAGAGCTCCAGGGGCGGGCGCTGGCGCTGCCCGCGGTCATGGATTTCGAGCTGGCATCCGACGCTTCCGGCGGCTTCCTGGGGCGGCTCTACGAGGCGGGGCTCAGCAGCGAGCAGTATGCCGCCGTCTGCCTGGCTTTCTGCCGGGAGGTGGAGGCCGGCGGATATACCGCCGCCGTCTACGCCGGGCAGAGCATGCTGCGGGACGGCGTGGGCGACGCTCTGACGGCGGCCGGCTACCCCGTGTGGCTTGCCCACTGGACCGTGCAGACCCGCTACAACGGCGCATATGAATACTGGCAGTATTCCGGCTCCGGCAAGGTTGCCGGCATTGGGACGGACGTGGACCTGGACATGCGCTATGTCACCGCGCCGCCCCAGGTCGGCGGCCTCACCGCCCGCCGGGAGGATGGGCGCAACGTGCTCCGCTGGGACAGAGCGCCCGGCGTCGCGGGCTACATCGTCTACCGCAGCGCGCCGGACAGCGGTTTTGCGGAGATCGCCCGCCTCAGCGGCGCAGGCAGCGTCAGCTTTGCCGACGCCGGGGCCGACGCCCGCTGCCGCTATATGGTCTGCGCCGTGGTGCGGGTGGAGGGAAGCGATCTGCGGGGCGTCCTGTCGGATATCGCGGAAGTGGAAAACTGAGAAGAGGAAGAAAACAGAAATAACCATCTCCGAAAGGAGCGGATGCAGTTGAGATTCGGGATCGTCATCGCATTGGGCCTCATCGCCGTAACGCTGTGGCAGATGTTTGCAAAACGAAAGGAGGCGGCTCAGTCAGCCGTGGACGGATTTGAAGACAAGAGCAAGGTGATCCACCTTCATCCCAAGCCGGGGAGGGGCAAGTTCATCGTTCCCATCGTGATCCTGGTGATCCTGCTGGCCGTCATCGGCAGCTCGGTCTACCAGCTCCATGAGGATGAATTCGCGGTGGTCACCACCTTCGGGGTGCCCCGCGTGGTGAATACCTCGGGCCTGAAATTCAAAGCGCCCCTCATCCAGAAGAAGACCATCGTCAGCAAGAATGTGCAGGGCTTCCCCATCGGCTACAACATCCACACCAACGAAAGCGTGGAAGACGAGAGCGTCATGATCTCGGTGGACTTCAACTTCGTCAATGTGGATTTCTATGTGGAGTACCGGGTGATCGACCCGGTGAAATATCTCTACAACAGCCAGGACCCGGTGGGCATCCTGAAAATGCTCTGCCAGAGCTATATCCGGGATACCATCGGCCTTTACAACGTGGACGACGTGATCACCACGGGCAAGTCCGAGATCCAGGGGGCCATCAAGGAGAAGATCGTGAACCGCCTGGAAAAGGAGGACCTGGGCCTGGAGCTGGTGAACATCGCCATGCAGGACGCCGAGCCCCCCACCAGGGAGGTGCAGCAGGCCTTCAAGGCGGTGGAGACCTCCAAGCAGGAGGCGGAGACCGCCATCAACAACGCGAACAAATACGCCAACGAAGAGCTGCCCGCCGCCGAAGCGGACGCGGACGAGATCCTGCGGCAGGCGGAAGCCTACAAGGCCGCCCGGATCGCGGAGGCCAGCGGCCAGGCCACCCGTTTCAAGGAGCTCTATGCGGAGTATTCCCGCTTCCCGGAGATCACCCGCCAGCGCCTTTTCTATGAGATGGTGGCGAAGATATTCCCGGGCATGAAGGTCGTCATCCTGGGCGAGGACGGCAGCGAGCTGACGACCGTTCTGCCGCTGGACGATTTCCTCGGCGGAGGAGACAGCGAACCGGCAGCCGACACTTATGGGGAGGAGGTGAACGACCTTGGCTAAAACAGGGAAAACGGGCGGCAAGGCCCGCTGGATCCTTCTGGGCGTCGTGGTCGTGCTCATGCTGATCCTTATCGGCACCGGGACCTTCGTGGTGAAGCAGAATGAATACGGCGTCATCCTCCAGTTCGGCGCGGTGAAGGACGTGAAGGACAGGCCCGGCCTCTATCTCAAGGTCCCCTTTGTTCAGACCGTCACCACCCTGCCCAACACGGTGCTGCTCTACGACCTGCCCGTGAGCGACCTGCTCAGCGCGGACAAGACCAGCCTCATCGCCGACTGCTTTGCCATCTGGTCCATCGACGATCCGCGGCTCTTTATCGAGACCCTTTCCGGCAGCATCGAAAATGCGGAGAGCCGCATCAACGCCAATGTCTATAACGCACTGAAAACCGTCATGAGCTCCATGACCCGGGATCAGATCATCTCCGGCCGCAGCGGCGCGGTGGTGGAAGCCATCATGGCCAATATCGGCGATTCCTTCAGGCGCTACGGCATCGCCCTGGAGGCGGTGGAGACCAAGAAGATCGACCTGCCCGACGACAACAAGAGCGCCGTCTATGCCCGCATGATCTCCGAACGCAACAACATCGCCGCCGCTTACCTGGCGGACGGGGAAAAGCAGGCCAAGGAGATCCGCAACGAGGCGGACAAGGAAGTGGAGATCCGCGTGGCGGAGGCCAGAGCCCAGGCGGAGATCCTCAAGGCCGAGGGAGACGCGGAGTATATGCGCATCCTCAGCGAGGTCTACGACACGGAGGACGAGGCGGAATTCTACAGCTTCATGATCGCACTGGACGCTCTGAAAAGCTCCATGACCGGGGAACAGAAGACCCTGATCCTGGACGCCTCCAGTCCCATCGCGCAGCTGTTCTATTGAGAAAAAGAGGGAACGATATGCTGCTTGTGTGTTATCCCGGCTGCACCACCTGCAAAAAGGCGGAAAAGTGGCTGGAGGACCGGGAGATCGCCGTTGAGAAACGCAACATCAAGGAAGCGAATCCCACGGAGGCGGAGCTGCGCGACTGGCATGCGCGCAGCGGCCTCCCCCTGAAACGCTTCTTCAACACCAGCGGGCTGAAGTATAAGGAGCTGGCGCTTTCCAAGCGGCTGCCCGCCATGTCGGAGGAGGAGCAATTCAAGCTCCTGGCCTCCGACGGGATGCTGGTCAAGCGCCCCATCCTGGTGGGAGAGGACTTCGTCCTGGTGGGCTTCCGGGAAGCCGAGTGGGAAAAAGCCCTGGGCTGATATGCTGTGAACCGAAAAAGCACTCACCTTGTGATCAGGTGAGTGCTTTTTGATTTGCCGGAAAAACCGAAAGGGCCGTTCAGCGGGCAAACCGTATGACCTGCTTTTCCGCGTCCACAACGGCTTCGACCCCGAAGGGGATGATGCAGCGGGGCTTGGCGTGCCCGACGTTCAGATTGAAAACCACAGGGAGCTCCGGGCGGTCGATGACCTGGGTCAGCAGCTGCCGGTATTCCTCCGCATAAGTCTCGTCCATGGGCTTTCCCGCCAGCACGCCGGATACCGCGCCGAACACGCCGGCTGCTTTCAGGTATTCCAGCGCCTTCCGGTACTGGTCGGGCGTCGGCTTTTCCTCGCTGGTTTCCAGCAGCAGGATGCGTCCCTTCCAGTCCTCCGCCTCCGGGAACAGGCGGTATTTCCGGCACAGGACCGGCATATCCGCGTACCGCCCGCCGTCGAACATGTCGAACATGGAGTCTATGCAGCCGCCCAGGATCTTCCCTGAAAATACAGGGGCGCCCTGCAGCAGCTCAAAGCCCCGGTCGGGATGGGGCGGAAGCTCTGTGCCGACCTGGTCCGGGGTGAAGCGCTCCCTTTCCTCGTACCAGACGTCGCTGGGGGTGATCTCCCGGATCCCGCCGGTGGCAAGGAGCTCTTCAAAGTACCGCCGGGTATAGGGCAGCATCTCCGGCCCCAGCTCGCAGAGGTCCGGCAGGAAGGCCTGCCCGTAAAAGGTGTTCAGACCCACCTTGTGCAGCATCAGATGATTGATGGTGGTATCGGAAAAGCCGAGAAACACCTTGTCCGTCACTGCGTCGGCCAGCTCGCCATGATCGAACAGGTAGGGGAGCAGCCGGTAGGTATCGTCCCCGCCGATGGCGCAGAGGATCATATCGATCTCCGGGTCGCGGAACGCAGCGAGCAGGTCCTCCGCCCGTTTTTCCGGGTGGGCCTTGACGTATTCCAGCCCCTTCAGCGCATGGGGCATAAAGCGCGCGTTCAGGCCGTATTCCTTCAGCCGACGGATGCCGATCTCCGTTTCAAAACGGATGGACTCCTCGCCGATGATCCCACTGGATAGACTGACGACGGCGACGTTTTTGATCGTTCTTCCACGCATGCTCTTATCCTCCGTAAACGAAGCGCCTGCGGATGGCTTCGTCGCCCTTGGCGACGTCCTCCGGTTCCAGCCCGGCGGCGGCCAGGAGGGTGTGCTCGATGTGGATGCCCCGGTCCGGGGGAACGTTCACCGCCCCCGCGTCGGAACCGGCGGCTATGAGAACGCCGAGGCCCTTCGCCTTTCGGATGTTCTCGCAGGCGTGGCGCAGGTTCGCTTCCGCCACCCCCTGCGTGAAGCCGGGCCGCCCGGCGAAGCCCGCCGTGGCCGCCAGGGTGGGCACCCACACAGCCCCGGTCTCCTGGAGCAGGGTCAGGCACTCGTCGTCCATGAAATAGCCGTGCTCCACGCTGTCCAGCCCGGCTTCCAGGGCGGTCTTGATCCGCGCCGCGCCGTTCACGTGGGCCATGACCCGGAAGCCCTCCCCGTGGGCGATTTTGATGAGCTCCGGTATCTCAGCCAGCTCCAGCCCGCCCCCCATGAGGCCGCCGAAGGACTGGAAATCCATGATGCCAGAGATCATCAGCTTGATGAAATCCGCCTTTTGCTCCTTCGCCAGGGCCACCAGGCCCCGGAAATCCGAGGCCGTGTCGAAGGGAAGGCCCACCAGGCCCCCGTATTGATGCCGCTTATGGGTGCCGAAGGCGCAGGTGCGGTATTCGATGCCGTATTCCGGCGCCCGGCTGCGGGCGTAGAGGGATGCGCCCAGCTTGTCCCCTCCGTCCCGGTAGTAGGTGACGCCCGCTTCCCGCAGCAGCCCCAGCCTTTCGTCGATGACTTCCCGGACCACGCCGCTGCGGTGAAGCTCCATGGCTTCCCTGAAGACGTGACCGTCCATAAAAATGTGCCCGTGGCACTCGCTGTAGGACATTCTCTCCGCCTTACAGCACCGTGGAGAAGCCGCCGTCCACCTTGATGTCGGCCCCGTTGATATAGTCGCTGGCCTTGCTGGCCAGGAACACGGCGGTGCCCATCAGGTCTCCCAGGGTGCCCCAGCGGCCCAGGGAGATGCGGTCGGTGATGTGCTTGTAGAACACGGGATCGTCGGAGATGGCCTTGTTGACCTCCGTGTAGATGAAACCCGGGCAGATGGCGTTGCACTGGATGCCATATTTGCCCAATTCGTTTGCAAAGCTCCGGGTGATGCCGATGACCCCGTGCTTGGCGGTGATGTAGGCGGGGCATTTGGCGTCGCCGGTGTAGCTGAGGGCGGAGCCGATGTTGATGATCTTGCCGTGGCCCTGCTTGGCCATGACCTTCGCCACCTCATGGCCCAGAAGATACACCGCGTTCATATTGACGGCGATGACCCGGTCCCAGCCCTCGTCGGGGAATTCCAGGAAATCGGCAAAGCAGTTGGTGCCCGCGTTGTTCACCAGAATGTCGATCTTGCCGTAGGCCTCCAGGCATTTGCCGGGGATGCTGCGGAGATAGTCCCGGTCCTGCAGGTCGCCCCGGTAGAATTCCACCCGCCGCCCTTCGGCCTCGATCAGCGCCTTGATATCCTCCACGTCCTCCGTGTAGTGGGGGATGAAAAGGTCCGCCCCCGCCCGGGCGAAGGCCAGGGCATAGCCCATGCCCAGCCCCTGGTTCGCGCCGGTGACGATGGCCACCTTGCCCTTGAGGCTGAAGAAATCCATGGAGAAGCCGGAAATCTGTTCCACATTGGTCATGTGAGAAACCTCCCATTCATTGACTTTCCCTCAGTGTAGCACAGATTTGCCCCTGCGGGAAGCGCCGGAAAGTTGTAAATGGGAAAAAACTGTGATAAACTACCTCTATTGTATTACAGAACACGGGAGAAACGCGATGTCAGGCGGAAAAAGCGGAAAAAACTGGACAGCCGGGACGCTGAAAAGCCGGGGCTGGACAGAGGCGTTGGTGAAGGAGCTGCTGCCGAAGCCGGTCTACCGGCATTTCAGCGGCCGCAGCGTCCGCACCTGGAATAAAGAGACGGTCATCGAGGCGGAGAAGACGGAGCGCTTCACCGCCGCTGCGGAAGCGGCGAAAAGGCAGCGCACCGAGGAGGAGATGAAGGAGCAGGAGGAATATGCCTCCCTGCTGGCAGGCTCGGTGCGCCTGCTGGAGGAGAGCTGGCGCCTGCCGGAGGATGCCGGCGGGGAAACGGCCCTGCTGGCCGGGCACTATCACCGGGGCATCCTGAGCATGATGAAGTCCGGGGCCCAGCGCTCCCTGCGGGAGGGCAAGGCCATGAGCTACGTGGGCCACCTCCTGGCCCTGAGGCAGCACGCAGCGGACGGGGACGCCTCCCCCTCCACGGAGATGAAGCGCTTCGCCTCCGCCGGCTACTGGATCGGTAAGCTTCAGGGGGAGCAGCGCAGCCGCCTCGCGGATGGCTATGCTCCGGCATTGCTGGCCGCGGCGGAGCGGGCTATTTCGGATTTCACCGCCGCCCAGCCGGAATCCGACGTCCATGCGCTCCTGACCATGGAGGATTTCCCCGCCCAGGAGCTGCTGAACCACCCCTTGGCCTACCTCTATTCCGTCAGCTATGTGCCCAAGGCCATCCGCAGCAGCCTGGAGGTGCTGGTGGCCCTGAACCCCAAGGACGAATACCCGGAAGCCCGCGCGCTGCAGCGGCATTTCGTGGTGCATATCGGCGGCACCAATACCGGCAAGACCTACGCTGGATTCCAGCGCCTCATCCGGGCGGAGACCGGCGTTTACCTGGCCCCCCTGCGCCTCCTGGCCTTGGAGGCCCAGGAGACCCTGCTGGATTACGGCGTGAATTGCAGTCTCACCACCGGCGAGGAGGAGGACGTGCGTCCGGGGGACACCCACGTGGCGGCCACGGCGGAAAAGCTGGATATGAAGCGGCATTTCGACGTGGCAGTGATCGACGAATGCCAGATGATCGCGGACCGGGAGCGGGGCTACGCCTGGACCAGGGCCATCCTGGGGGTGCTGGCGGAGGAAGTGCACCTCTGCGCCGCGCCGGAGGCAAAGAGCCTGCTGCTGCGCCTTATCCGCAGCTGCGGCGATACCTTTGAAGTGATCGAGCACAAGCGCAAGACCCCCCTCATCTGCATGAACCGGGTGGTGGACTACCTGGATATCCAGCCGGGGGACGCCCTCATCACCTTCTCCAAGGTGGGTGTCCTCAGCGTGGCGGAGGACCTCAGGATGCACGGGAAGGAGCCCGCCATCATCTACGGTGCCCTGCCCTACGCCACAAGGCGAAAGCAAGTGGAGGGTTTCCTCAATCATGAGCGGCAGTATGTGGTTTCCACCGACGCCATCGGCATGGGCCTCAACCTGCCCATCCGAAGGATCATCTTCATGGACACCTCCAAATTCGACGGACGGGAGCGCAGGCCCCTGAAGCCGGAGGAGGTGCAGCAGATCGCAGGCCGGGCAGGCCGCTACGGCATCTACGACAAGGGCTACGTGGGGGCGACGGAGAACCTGAGCCATATCCAGACCTGCATGGAGACGGTGGTGCCCCCCCTGACCTATGCGGTGGCGGGCTTCAGCGACCTGGTGCTCATGGTGGATTTCGACCTGCTGGAGGTGCTGGAGGTCTGGAACCGCATGCCCACGGTGGAGCCCTATCACAAGCTGGATATCACCCGCTACATCACCATCATCTCCCAGATGCGGGAGCGGGGCTTCCATTTCCCCAAGGAACAGGAACTGGCGGCGGCCAACATCCCCTTTGACGAGACGGACGACGAGCTCATCATGCTCTTCTACCGCTTCCTCCGGGCCTATATGAACGGCACGGAGCCGGAGCAGCCGGTGCTCCAGGAGAAGAAGACGGCCTACACCTTGCCGGAGCTGGAGCTGTATTACCGGAAGCTGGACCTCTATTTCTCCTTCTGCAAGGCCTTCTCCTGCCCCGTGGACAGCGACGCCCTCCGGGACGAGCGGGAAAAGACTGCCGACCTCATCAATATGATCCTGCTGCACAACCTGAAGAACAACATCCGCTTCTGTGACCGCTGCGGCGCGGCCATGCCCCTGCACCATTCCGGCCGCCTGTGCAACGACTGCTATGCCCGCATCCGGCGGAGTTATTCCAGAAAGGGAGGCTGAGCCGTGGAGTGGCTGGAAATCGGCATCGACGCCCCCGACGGGGATACGGAGGTCCTCTGCGCCCTCCTGGATTCCCTGGGGGTGGAGGGCCTGGTCATCGAGGATGAAAAGGATATCGAGAGCTTCCTGCGGGAAAGCGGACGCTTCTGGGACGCTCTGGACGAGGATTTCCTGGCGGCGCGAAAGGGCGTCAGCCGGGTGAAGTTCTACCTTTCCGCCGACGGGGAAGGGGAGAAGGCCCTGGAAGAACTGCGGCCAAGGCTGGCGGACGCCGGATATGCGCCTTCCTGCCACCGCCTGCGGGACGAGGACTGGGAGAATAACTGGAAGCAGTATTACCGGCCCATGGAGGTTGGACGGCGGCTGCTGATCCTGCCGGAGTGGGAGCCGGTGCCGGAGGATGCTTCCCGCGTGCCCCTGCGCCTGGACCCCGGCCTCATCTTCGGCACCGGGTCCCACCCCACCACCCGCATGTGCCTGGAGGCCGTGGAGGATCTGGCCCCCGGAGCGGAAAAGGTGCTGGACCTGGGCTGCGGCAGCGGCATCCTGGCCATCGCCGCCCTGCTGCTGGGTGCAAAAAGCGCCCTGGGCTGCGATATCGACGAAGCCGCCCCCCGCATCGCCGGGGAAAACGCCGCCCTGAACGGGGTGGAGGACCGCCTGACGGTGCTGGTGGGGGACGCGACGGCGGATGAGGGTCTGCGAGCGGCCATCGGCGGGGAATATGACGTCGTCTTCCTCAACATCGTTGCAGACGTGATTCTCCGGCTCCTGCCAGATATCCCCCGCTGGCTGCGCCGGGGCGGCGCCCTGGTCGTCTCCGGCGTCATCGAGGGCCGGGAGGGGGAAGTGGCCGACGCCTTGAAAGCCCAGGCCTTCACCTTTCAGCAGCGCCGGATGGGGGATTGGTTTTCCTTTGTCTGTCGGGGAGGTGAAACGGCATGAACATGACCCTCTGCGTGCCCTGCCTCTTTGGCCTGGAGGGGCTGGCGGCGGACGAACTGCGCTATATGGGCATGGAGAATGTCCGCAGCGAGACGGGCCGCGTACTTTTCGACGGGGACGAGCGGGCTTTGGTGAAGGTCAATCTCTGGCTGCGCACCGGAGAGCGGGTCTACGTGCTGGTGGGGGAATTCCCGGCCCCCAGCTTCGACGCCCTCTTTGAGGGGACGAAGGCCCTGCCCTGGGAGCAGTTCATCGACTACTACGCCGCCTTCCCCGTGAAGGGCAGCAGCCTGGACAGCGCCCTGAAGTCCATCCCCGACTGCCAGCGCATCGTGAAGAAGGCGGTGGCGGAGCGCCTGGGGCAGAAGTACCGCGCTCAGCGCCTGCCGGAGACCGGAGGTACCTGCCAGATCCGCTTTGCCCTTATGAAGGACCGGGCCAGCCTCTATCTGGACGCCAGCGGCCCTAGCCTCCACAAGCGGGGCTGGCGGGCAGAGGCTACGGAAGCCCCCCTGCGGGAGACCCTGGCCGCCGCCATGGTGAAGCTGAGCCGCTTCAAGGGCAGGGAGACCTTCCTGGACCCCTTCTGCGGCAGCGGCACCATCGCCATCGAAGCCGCTCTGGCGGCCCTGAACCGGGCCCCCGGCCTAGGGCGCAGCTTCGCCGCCGAAGGCTGGAAGAGCATCCCCGCCGCCCTCTGGGCGGAGGAGCGGGCCGCGGCGAAGGAGAAGGAATACCGGGGAGACTACCGCATCTTCGCCTCCGACGTGGACCCCAAGGCCCTGGAAGTGGCAAAAGCCAACGCCGCGAAGGCGGGGGTGGCGGACTACATCACCTTTTCCCAGGCGGACGCAAGGAAGCTCATCCTGCCGGAGGAGAAGGGCGTGCTCATCACTAACCCCCCTTACGGGGACCGGCTGCTGGACACCCATGAGGCGGAAATGCTCACCCGCGCCGTGGGCAAAAGCTGGCGGAGCGCCAAAGAGTGGCGCATCTATGTCCTCACCGCCGACCTGGATTTTGAGAAGAACTTCGGGCGGCGGGCAAGCAAGCGGAGAAAACTTTACAACGGCATGATACAGTGCCAGCTGTACATGTATTATTGATTTGACAGCGAAGAAAACGGGAGAAACAGGGCAAAATAGGAAGATCCGGGAAGAAAATGCGGAATAAATCCCCGTCATAGGGAAATTTGCCGATAATTTTTTCCTTAATTGGCGAAATTATGCTTGCACATTGGGTAGTCTTGGGTTATTATAATGTCGTTAGCACTCAGGGACATTGAGTGCTAAATCACAAAGAAATACAGCGTTATGCTGATTGGCAGGAGGTATCATAATGAAACTCGTTCCTTTGGCAGATCACGTG
>JAEEGH010003228.1_pt1 | contig 43169 bp, 34 predicted proteins | sample 9134181 | NCBI WGS metagenome assembly JAEEGH01 (sample SAMN16246544, study PRJNA631951) | gut metagenome | biome: gut microbiome; feature: rumen; material: DP-attached | host: Bos | place: Iran: Karaj | collected 2018-10 | reverse complement strand
GCTATAGTTATAATGCGCTTTACGGAGAGGGTGGGGTGATCCCGATCGTTATTTCCAGCGGGTATCGGAGTGAAGAGGTGAACAGATTGTGCGGGGGCGCGAAGGGCTCGAATCACCTGACGGGATGCGCGGTGGATATCCGCTGCTATGGCCCGGAACACATGATCAGGATGGCGGGAATATTGCTGGATATCGCCGATGGTACGAAGCGTGACTTTGATGAACTGATTTTGGAGAAGCGCGGCACGACCTATTGGGTTCACTTCGCGGTGCGACCGAAGGATAATCGCCGCAAGATTCTCTTCGACTGCCATTAATCAAACACTCGGGGTGTTTGACTTAGACGAGTAGGGAGCCTATCTGGAAGACGAGGGCGGAGGCGAGCCAGGCGACAGCGGTGGTATAGCCAGCGGCGACGAGGGCCCAGCGCCAGGAGCCTGTCTCGTTTTTGATGGCTGCAATGGTGGCGATGCAGGGGAAGTAGAGTAATATAAATATAAGGTACGCGAAGGCCGATAGCGGGGTGATGCCATCACGAAGCATCTGCTGGCGCAGACGGGTGTAGCGCTCGTTGTCGTCGCTGAAGGTCTCATCGTCGCCAAACGAATCATCACCGGAATAGAGCACGCCTATCGACGAAGCCACAATCTCCTTGGCGCCAACACCGGCTATCAGACTGACATCGAGTTTCCAGTTGAAGCCTTGTGGGGCGAAGATAGGCTCGACAGCCTTACCCATGCAGCCAAGATAACTCTGTTCCTGCTGCTGTTCCTTGGGAAGTGCGTCATGATGCGGGAAATAGCCAAGTGCCCAGACGATGATCGAAGCCACAAGGATGATGCCTCCCATCTTCTTGAGATACTCCTTGCCTTTCTCCCAGGTGTGACGCCAGATGGACTTCGGTGTTGGCCAGCGGTAGGGCGGCAGTTCCATCACAAACGGTGTGTCCTCGCCCTTGATGATGAGCGACGAGAATATCTTACTGACCACGACAGACACAAAGATACCAATGGCATAGAGCGACATGAGTGCCCATGAGCGGTATTGCAGCGAGAAGAAGGTGCCGGCAATCATGATGTAGATGGGCAGGCGGGCCGAACAACTCATAAAGGGCAGGATCATCATCGTGATGATGCGTGAGCGACGGCTCTCGATGGTGCGTGTGGCCATCACAGCGGGCACATTGCAACCGAAGCCCATGATGAGCGGGATGAACGATTTGCCGTGCAGGCCCATCTTGTGCATGAGCTTGTCCATGATGAAGGCAGCGCGCGCCATATAGCCTGAGTCCTCCATCAGCGAGATGAAGAAATAAAGGATGAGGATCTGTGGCAGGAAGACGATGACGGAACCGACACCGCCTATGACACCGTCGACGAGCATCGCCTTGAGTGGTCCATCGGGCATCGAGGTCGTCAGCCGTTCACCCGCCCAGGCTACGAAGGTCTCAATCCATTCCATCGGGTATGCTCCGAGGGTGAATGTGACCTCGAACATGATGTAAAGGATGAGGAAGAAGATGGGGAAACCGATGTATTTATTCGACAGGATACCATCGATGCGATGGGTGGTGCGATAGGTGTCTTCCTTCGTGCCTGTCTTGTAGCCGGCCTCTGTCAGGGCACCGTTGATAAAGCCGTATTTGGCGTCCATGATGGCCGTCTCGGAGTCGTTGCCCGTTTCTTCCTTCACGCGGGCAGAGGCCTTGTCGCGGGCGTGCGTCAGGTCGTGGAAGTCTTGCATGCGCTGCTCACCGGCCATGTGCTTACCCAGATAGTCGAGCACCTGACTGTCGTGCTCCAGCAGTTTCAAAGCCAGGTATCGGGTGGAGTAGTGCTGGGTGATATGCTCGTCGGCCTTGAGGTATTTCTGGATGTGGGCAATGCCGTGTTCTATCTCATGACCGTAGTTGATATGCAGGTGACGGGCAGACTTGCTGGTGCCCTCGTATACCTGGATGACGGCTCTGAAGAGTTCTTTCACACCCTCGCCGCTCTTAAACGAAGTGGGTATCATCGGCATACCGAAAAGACGACTGAGGGTATCGAGATTGAGATGGTCGCCACGACGCTCGAATTCGTCGTACATGTTCAGGGCGCAGACCATGCGGATGTTCATGTCGACAAGCTGGGTGGTGAGGTAGAGATTGCGCTCGATGTTGGAGGCATCGATCACGTTGATGACCACGTCGGGCATCTTTTCTGTGAGATGTTCACGCACATAGAGCTCTTCTGGTGAGTAGCAACTGAGCGAGTAGGTGCCGGGCAGGTCGGTGAGGTTGAACTCGTAGCCGAACATCGAGGCATGGGCTTCTGTGGCATCGACGGTGACACCGCTATAGTTGCCCACATGGCCGTGAGCCCCGCTGGCGAAGTTGAAGAGTGAGGTCTTGCCACAGTTAGGGTTGCCTACGAGTGCCACATTGATAGTACGGCGCTCTTTCATGGCCTCATGACGTACGTAGTCGTCCTCATGGATGCGGTCGCTATCGGACAGCACGAACTGCGTGGCCTCGATAGGCGTGTCGGCAGAGACAATCTCAATCATGTCTGCCTCCTGATGCCTTAATGACACCTCGTAGCCCATCAGTTTATAGATGACGGGATCTTGAAGCGGGGCGTTCTGAAGCACCTCGACTTCCTTGCCCTTGATGAAGCCCATTTCGATGATGCGCTTGCGGAATCCGCCGTGACCCAGCACCTTTACAATGATGCCTTTCTCGCCTGTCTTTAACTTCGATAGTTTCATGACCTTTTGTTTTCTGCTGCAAAGTTACACAAAATTTTCCTGCAATCGGGTTGCAATTTGCATTCTTTTCGAAAAAATACCTACTTATGATGATAATAAAAGTTAATTGTGCGCCCACAGATTAAACATTTGTCAATTATTGTGTCTAATAAAATATATGAACCAACGCAGCACTATAACCATTTTAATTGCATTCTTTTTGAGCATACTCACAGCAGCAGCCCAAAGAGATGGATTGTCGGGTCGTGTTATCGACAAGGAAGACAACTCGCCCATGTCAAAGAGTACCATACAACTTTATCGTCTGACGCGGAAGGCAGGTGGCAAACTCGATACGACCTTCGTGAGCGGTGTGCTCTCGGATGACAACGGCCGCTTTACATTTAATAATGTGTCGGCAGGTCAGTATCTGGTGAAGGTGACCTTCCTTGGCTACAAGCACTACTATCAGGCGCTGAACAAGGAGCGGGGCAGGGACCTCGCCATAGGCACCATCGCGATGGAACCCAGTTCCGTGCAACTCGACGAGGCCGTCATCACCGCCAATCTGCCTAAGATGGTGATCCGCGACGATACGGTGGTCTATAACGCCGATGCCTTCCGTGTGCCTGAAGGTTCGGTCATCGAGGCGTTGGTGGAGGCGCTTCCAGGTGCGAAGATCGACGACGACGGCAAGATCAGTATCAATGGTAAGGAGGTGCGTAAGTTCAAGCTCGACGGTCGTGACTTCATGACGGGCAACAACGATGCCGTGATGAAGAACCTGCCTTCGTATGTGATAGAGCAGGTGAAGGCCTACGATGATAAGAGCGACCTGTCGCGAATGACGGGTATTGACGATGGTAATGACGACTTCACACTCGAGTTCGTCACCAAGCGTAGTGCCCGTAACGGCATACAGGCTAATCCCGACCTTGGCTATGGTACTGATAATCGCTATGGTTTCCGTCTGACGGCCATGAAACCCTTCGGTGACGTGCGCTATACCCTTATGGCTAATGCCAATAATGTGAACGACCGTAACTTCTCCGGCCGTGGGGGACGAGGACGAGGCAACAACCAGGGGCAGCGGGAAACCAAGACAGCAGCCCTCGATGCCAGCTATGAGAGCCAGCGCAAGCGGAATGGTAACCAGCTGCGCATGAGCGGTCGTGTGACCTGGAACCGCAACGATGCTGACAACTGGAACCGTTCGGCTTCGGAGAACTTTGTGCAGACTCGTGGCGGCGCCTTCTCGAACAGCATCAGCCAGAGCTACTCGCGCAACAACAGTTGGACGGGCAATATGAATGTGCAATGGACCATCGACACGCTGACCACCCTCTCGTTCCGTCCTGACATGAGTTTCTCTACGAACGACAGCCGTTCCTATAATACCAATGCCTCGTTTAATGCCAACCCCTTCAATTACGTAGAGGATGCACTGAGTGAAAAGAGTATATCATTACTGAATGAAAAGGGACTTGTGGTGAACAACCGTCAGGGCAAGTCGCTCGGCTACGGTTCCAACAAGAATGCCAGCGCACAGTTGCAACTCAACCGCCGTATCGGAACGAAAGGCCGGAACATTGCCGTCAGTGGTAATTTCAACTACCGCGATGGCTCCAACAAGAACGCCAACCTCTCGGCCGTGCACCTCTTCCAACAGAAAGACCGCTTCGGCAACGACTCCACCTATCAGACTAACCGCTACACGCTGTCGCCCACCGACAATTTCAGCTATCAGATAGGCTTCACCTATACTGAGCCGCTCTATAATTTCAAACCGAAACCCGTAGAGGTCGACTCCACACAGCCGATGCAGCGCGGACCGTTCGGCAACCGCAACCGCGTACGTTCGTTTGGTGCCCAAGGTATCTTCCTTCAACTGAACTACCGCTATAACTACAGCCATCAGAAGAGCGACCCCTCGACCTACGACTTCCCTGCCGTCTATACCGACGAGGCTTTTGCCGAGGTGCTCAACGAATACCGCGAGTGGGGACGCCTGTTCGGCTATCTCGACAATCCCTATGAGAGTTATCTCTCGAAAGACCTGAGCCGTTTTTCCGAGCGTACGGAGCATAACCAGAATATCGACGTACAACTCCGGATGGTTCGCGAAAAACTGAATATGAATGTCGGTATCAACATCCAGCCACAGAAGTCGCATTTCATCCAGCAGTACCTGGGCCGTCCCGTAGATACCGTCAGAACCATCACCAATGTCTCGCCCACGTTGAATATGCGTTACCGTTTCAATCAGCAGACCAACCTCCAGATTCAGTTCCGTGGACAGTCGCAGCAGCCTAGCATCACACAATTGCTCGAAATCTACGACGATACCAACCCGCTGAACATATCAACGGGTAACGCCGGCCTGAAGCCTTCGTTCAACTCGAACCTCAGTTTCAACTTCCAGATGCAGCGTCAGCCCAAGCTCGTGACCGACAGCATGGGATTCTCTGTGCCTAAGAATCAGGCTCACTGGAGTTTTACATCTAATGGCGGATGGCAGATTACCAGCAACTCCATCGGTAATATCGTAACCTATAACGAAACTACTGGTGGACGCATATCGAAACCTGAGAACATCAATGGTAACTGGAGTGCTAATCTCGGTATGTCGTTTAATATCGGCCTTGACACGTTGAACCGCTGGGATGTGAGCGGCTCTGTGAACGGACGCTACGACCATCGCGTGGGCTATGTCAACCTGAACCGTACGGCCGTGCCAGATCGCAATGTTACCCATACCTATAATGTTTCACCAGAGGTGCGTCTCAGTTACCGCGTCAGAATGATCAACTTCTCGCTCAACGGTCGTGCGACGTATGCCCGTACAGAGAATCGTCTGCAGGCCACGAACAACCTTACGACCTGGAATTTCCAGTATGGTGGTAACACGAACATCCGCTTTGATTGGGGCATGGAACTCGCAACCGACTTCCACATGTTCAGCAAACGCGGTTATACCGACGAGACGATGAATACCAACGAGCTCCTGTGGAATGCCCAGCTCTCTCAGACCTTCCTGCGCGGACGTCGGCTCACCGTGATGCTGCAATGGTACGACATTTTGCATCAACAGACGAATCTGACGACTAACGTGACGGCCAACGGCTGGACCGACCGCGAGGTGAACGCCATCACGAGTTATGCCATGCTCCATGTGAGTTACCGCATGAACTTCTTCGGAGGCAATAACAACCGTGGCGGCCGCGGCGGCTTCGGTCCTGGTGAAGGTGGTCGTGGTGGCGGTCGTGGTGGCTTTGGAGGTCGTGCTGGTGGTGGAGGCCGTGGCGGCTTTGGCGGAGGCGGTGGCGGTCGTTTCTAACAGGACAATATAAAGAGCCCTTCATCAGATAATTGGTGAAGGGCTTTTTAGTTTATTCAATGACTGTCTCTCCGGGGAGAACAGCCTGGAACTTGAAATCGTTCTCAGTGATATAGCGAACGTCATAGCGGCCAGCGCTCTTTTCGGTATAGAGTTTGCGCATCTTGACGTATTTCTTCTCGGCCTCCTTGCGCGTCAGCCCAAAAGAAACGATGCACGTGCGATGAGGCATGTTGAGCTTATCGGTAAAATAATAGCGCAATTGGTCGGAATAAGCATCGCGGTCTTTAAGGAACTTGGTCTTTTTTTGAATGGTTACATTCTCAATTTCCTGAATATCGGTAAAATAGACCACGGAGTCTGTGAAGTTGGCAACGAAGCCAAAAAGATAAGCCTTGGTAGTCTCGGGCTTTTTGGCTGCATCAGCAGGAAGGAAAGCCATCATAACGACGGCCAGGGCGAAAAATTTGAGATATTTCATTATCCTAAAAATGTTTTTAATATATGTTTCTTTGTACTTGTGCGGAGACGGCGGATGGCCTTCTCCTTAATCTGACGGACGCGCTCGCGTGTAAGTCCGAACTTCGTACCGATTTCCTCAAGTGTCATCTCTGGCTGGTTGATACCATAGAAGGCCTCTATCACACCACGTTCGCGTTCGTTGAGCACCTTGAGGGCATTGTTGATTTCTGCCTTCAGCGACTCCATAAGGAGCGTGCGGTCGGCCATTGGGGCATCATCGTTGATGAGCACATCAAGCAGGCTGTTGTCTTCACCATCAATGAAAGGCGCATCAACGGATACATGGCGAGTGTTGACACTCATGGCCTCGTCAATCTTGTCCTCAGGTAGGTCCAATGTCTCTGAGATTTCCTCAACGGATGGGCGGCGCTCGTTTTCCTGCTCAAACTTGTTCAATAGCTTGTTGATCTTATTGACGGAGCCAACCTGATTTAGTGGCAGACGTACGATTCGACTCTGCTCGGCAATAGCTTGGAGGATGCTCTGGCGAATCCACCAGACGGCGTATGAGATAAACTTGAATCCGCGTGTCTCGTCGAATTTCTCTGCGGCTTTAATCAGACCGACATTGCCTTCGTTGATGAGGTCGGGTAGGGAGAGACCCTGATTCTGGTATTGCTTGGCCACGGAGACAACAAAGCGCAGATTGGCTTTCGTAAGGCGTTCGAGAGCTTTCTTGTCGCCTTTGCGGATACGCTGTGCCAATTCCACTTCCTCTTCTATCGAGATCATCTCTTCCTTACCTATTTCCTGCAGGTATTTGTCAAGAGCTTCACTCTCTCGATTTGTGATTGATTTGGTGATTTTCAGTTGTCTCATGTCGATAGTCGTTTATAGTTAAGGTGCAAAGTTATGCCTTTTTTTTGACACGACCAAAAAAAAAGCCGCAATTTTTACTTTTGCGGCTCTTTTTTCTAATTATTCACTATTCGTTATTCACAATTCACTATTTATTCGTCCTCTAAAGGTACAGTAAAGTAACCCTTCTTGCCTGTAGGATAAACACCTTCTATCCATAGCACGGGCTTTGACTTTGATGCATTCTTTACAATTTTCTGTAGGTCTTCGATGGTTTTGACACTTTGTTCATTGACACGCTGGATGATGAAACCCTGAGGCACTCCGGCATCCTTCAGTTTACCACCGTTCACCTTCATCACCTGTAGACCGTAGCCGATGTTCAATTGCTCCTTCTGTGAGTCGCTGATAGATTTGAATTGTCCACCAAGAACATCGATATCAGCATCCTTCACCACCTTTGTATTACCCTTTTCATTCTTAAGGGTGAGGGTAGCAGTCTTCTTCTGCTTGTTTCGCAGATAGTTGATAGTAATCTTGTCACCTGGACGCTTCTGGGCAATAATGCCTGTTAGGTCACCAAACTTAGGTACTTTCTGACCATCGATATGGGTGATGACGTCACCTTCCTTTAGTCCGGCATCTTCTGCAGCGCTACCTTCTACGACCTTACCGATATAAATACCTTCCATCGTACCGAGATCTACTTCATTGCCTTTTTCCTTTTCGCTGTCAACATAGTCGCTTACGTCGCCACCTTGGATGCCGATCATGGCACGTTGTACGGTACCATATTTCTTGATGTCGTCGACAACCTTGTTCATAATACTTGTGGGAATAGCAAAGCCGTATCCGATGTTAGAGCCAGTCTGCGAATAGATCATTGCATTGATTCCTATAAGGGCTCCGCTAGTATTGACAAGTGCACCACCAGAGTTACCCTGATTGATGGCAGCATCGGTTTGGATCATTGAGGTCACCTTACCAGGTTCTTGCATCGAGCGGGCTTTTGCCGATACAATACCGGCAGTTACAGTGTTGTTAAGCCCGAGGGGATTGCCCACAGCTAGCACCCATTCGCCCACCTTCACATCGTCACTATTGGCAATCTGAATAGCGGGTAAGTTTTTGCCGTCGATCTTGATAAGAGCTAGGTCAGTGGTTGCATCTGCACCAATGATACGGGCAGAGTATTCCTTGTTGTCGTTGAGGGTCACCAGCAGTTCATCAGCTCCGTCGACCACGTGGTTATTGGTCACGATATAACCATCGGCAGAGATAATCACACCTGAGCCAGCAGCCACACGCTTAGGTGTCTCTACTTGGCGCTGGCGACGGCCACCATTTCCATTGCCTCTGCCACGTCCGAAGAAACCACCGAAGGGGTCAGAGAAGAAATCTTCAAATGGGTCAGAGTACTCAACAGTTTGTACCTTTGAGTTCTGCGTATTCTTGATATAAACTACAGAAGGCAGAGACTTTTCTGCGGCATAGGTCAGGTCCACGGGTTGGCCAGCCATTACATTTGTCACTGCGGGAGCTTGATTGGGAGTTGTTGCAGCATTGGTCTTATTGAAAGCCACAACCGAGAGCGCCAAGGCAACAACGCATACTGCTGGAGTTGCCACATTTACAATCTTCTTCATATTAGCATTCATTTTTTTGTGATAATTTAATTCGTTATTCCTGTTGACTCTGAGCATGACGCTCGTGAAATCGAGTGCAAATATAGTGGCATTTTTTTGGATACTGACAAAATGTCACAAAAATTTGTCCCAATTTAACACTTCTGACATTTAGGTTAACGGCTCTTTGCGTTTAACACTAAAATTGTTAAACGGTAGACAAATTTAATGTTTGTCACCTATTTTAATTGCAAATAATTAATTATTTATCAAACCTTTGTTGATAGGAACCCCTCTATGTTCTCATGGCGACGTTTCATCATGCGGTTATAGATATTCCGTATCCACCAAGGGTAGGTAACGATGAAGCCCAGTCCCAGCACACACATGAAAATATATGTGATCGTGAGCCCGACTGTGAGATAGCCGATGCCCACAATCAAACCAGGGCCGAAAAGCGCTGCCAGTTCGATTACGATTTGCACACCATTCTCGAAATTACCCTTTCCTGTGACTTTCAGCTGCAAGGGTATAGTCTGCTTGTTGTAGACGGCCAACTGGAAGATGATGAAATGTATGAACCCTGCCACCAGAAACATATAGGCGAAGAGCATCAATAACGTGAACTTACCTGTGAATACGGCCGGTAGCATAATGAGGAAGGGGATAACGAGCACTACACAATAGAACCAGTACTTGGCTTTGAGCAACGACAGAATGTTTTCGCGTTGTGTCATCAGCAGACTGATATAGTTGCCTTCTTGGCCCATGATTTTGATAAGGACTGTTATACCATAGATAGAGAAACAATACAGACACCAGAAATTGGTCATCATCGGATTGTCGTAGATGTGAGTATAGGCTATAAGACCTGAAAAGACAATCACTAACACGAGGCTCATGATACAACGCTGTTTCATGGTCTTGTTTCTCAGATTCGACTTGAGTTCAATCTTCAGATACTCACCGATGATGCCGAAGCGGTTAAAGAAGGCAAATTGCGACACACGCTTCAACTGCTTCTCCTTCTGCTTGGAAATCTCCTCATAGACATACTTGAACTGGAAATAACGGTTTACCATGAAAAGCGCGCATAATGCCAGCAGTACCAACGGCAACAACCACCACGCAGTGCAATACTTCTCCATATTGTCGAGCGTATGCTCCAATGTCTTGCGCGACATCGTGATGAGCGCGGGGATGAACGGTATACAATAGATTAGCAAGCCAGGAATGAGCCACAGAACATTACGGTTGATGAGTGTGCGGAAAAATAGATAGATCTGACTGTTGAGGATAATCAACAATTGTGCCAGCAACACGACAAACAACGTGGCTCCCCAAGAGGCGCCACCGAAGAGTACGATGATGGCAAAGGGCAGGAATAAACCTAGCCATAGGAAATTGAATCCGCTAAAATGTGAGGAAACCAGAAAACACTCGATAGCAGAATAACGCGATATCGGCAAAAGGATATAGGGTTTGACCATCATCGAAGGTGTGGTCTGAAAGATAAAGCGCAAGAGGAAATCTATCGGCAGGATAATAATCATCGCCATGATGAGGGTACCCTCTTCACCATCGGCTGCCATGCCAATCAGGACACCATACAAAATCAGATAGAGAATAAACATCAAACCGCCAAAGCCTATTAGGACCTTGGCCCAACGGTTCTGCTCGAAGGCTGGACTGCGACGATAACTAAGGTTGATATTCTTACGCAGGAGCTTATAAAGTTGTAGCTTGTTCATCTTAGATCAATGATTTCGGCCTTGGGAAAGTCCTTGGAATTAAATTGAAAAAGACCATCGCTCAGCGTAGCTATCTTCAATTGACTAATGATAATGGTGCTCCACTTGTCTTTCTGCTTCATCTTAACATGTGTAGGATGATAGGAAGCTTTGTCAACGATGATATACATTTCCTGTATTTTCTGTTCTTTCTTGTTGGGTACAAGGTGGACCTCATATGAGTTCTCCACCTCTTTAGCCGACAGTTTGTAGCCCTTCTTATAGATGTTGATGAAGTTATATGGGTTGATTGCTTGTAATTGTGCCTCAGATGGATTACTGATGTTCACTTCGTCGTTACCCTTCATATAGGTCCACTGCGTCTTGCCGTCAAACCATATCGTGGCATCTGGTGTGGTGGCGTGGAACTTCTTGCCCTTGACGGCAATCTCACCATTGGTGGTTCCAAACTGTTTACTGATCATTTGGAAGTGAGCTTGTACACCTCCAGGATTACTCACAGTGGCAGCAGCTTTATCGAGGATGCGCTTGGCGCTCTCAGCTTGAACGCCTGCACACATCAGCAGCAGGGCTATCATTGCAAAATATTTCTTCATATCCTTAATTATATAAATGTGGCTATTTCAATGAAGCGAGGAGGTTATTGAGGCTCACTTCGTCCTGAATCATTACCTCGCGAGGCTTTGACCCCATGGCGGCACCTACGACTCCTGCCTTCTCCAACTGATCCATCAGACGGCCTGCACGGTTGTAACCGATGGCGAACTTTCGCTGGATGAGTGAAGTAGAACCGCTCTGGTTAATGACAATCAGACGGGCGGCATCTTCAAACAACGGATCGAGGTGTTGCATGTCAACATCCTTGTCACCACCATCGCCGAAGTCCGCCTCAGGCGTATCAGGTTCTGGCAATTCAAACGGCATGTTATAGCTCTGCTGTGCGGCGATGAACTCATTGATGCGCTCCACCTCTGGCGTATCGACGAAAGCACATTGTATACGGATGGGTTCAGCACCACCGAGATAAAGCATATCACCCTTTCCAATCAGCTGTTGGGCGCCTGTACGGTCGAGAATGGTCTTCGAATCGATACCGGCACTTACCTTAAAGGCGATGCGGGCGGGGAAATTAGCCTTGATATTACCGGTAATAATGGTTGTCGTAGGACGCTGGGTGGCAATAATCATGTGGATACCCACAGCACGCGCAAGCTGAGCAATACGTGCAATTGGCATTTCGATTTCCTTACCTGCCGTCATAATCAGATCACCGAACTCATCGATGACGACAACGATATATGGCATATAGCCGTGCCCGCCACGCGGTGGAATCTTACGGTCAATGAATTTCTGGTTATACTCCTTTATATTCTTTGCGCGAACCTCTTTCAATAGGTCGTAGCGTGTATCCATCAGTTTACAGAGGGAGTTCAAGGTGCGTACCACCTTTGTCACATCAGTGATGATGGGATCAGCATCCTCATCAGGCACTTTTGCCAGGAAGTGGTTGATGAGCGGGTTGTAGATTGAAAACTCAACCTTTTTGGGGTCGACAAGCACAATCTTCAACTCTGCAGGATGTTTCTTATATAATAAAGAGGTGAGAATGGCATTCAGTCCGACAGACTTTCCTTGACCAGTAGCACCGGCCACTAGCAGGTGAGGTGCCTTGGCCAGGTCGAACATAAACACCTCGTTGGTGATAGTTTTACCAACAGCACAAGGCAGTTCCATCTGGCTCTCCTGGAACTTCTTCGAATTCAGAATTGATTCCATCGAGACAATCGAGGGCTTGGCATTCGGAACCTCGATACCGACCGTTCCTCGGCCAGGCATCGGCGCAATGATACGGATTCCAAGTGCCGATAAACTCAGGGCAATATCATCTTCCAGTGAGCGAATCTTCGTGATACGGACACCTGGGGCGAGCGTAATCTCATATAAGGTAATGGTTGGACCTACCGTTGCCCTGATACTGGCAATTTCTACACCAAAGGTACGTAACACTTCAACGATGCGGTTTTTGTTGGCTGTCTGCTCAGCCATATCGATATAGGGCTTGCCGTCGTTATCGTATTTCTTCAGCAGGTCAAGTGTAGGATAACGGTAGTTCTCCAGATCTTTCTTAGGATCGTAGGGACCTACATTCTCCAAACCGCCAAGTGTTTTAGAATCGGCCATTTCATCGTCCCCCTTTGCGACCTCAATCTCCATACCGACATCCTTGGATGGCTTATTACCGATAGGATTAATGGGCTCCGGCATTTCTTTTTCCTCATAGCCTTTGTCTATGACGACAGCTTCGCCTGTAGGTTTGAATTCAACAGCCTGCTCAGCAGGGTCGTCGAATACGATGGGATCTTCCTCGGTTTGAATTTGGTCTTCATAAGATACCTTCGGTTCGTTAGGATCATTGTTGGTGATCTTGAACTTTACCTTATCTAAGAATTTCGTCGGGTTGAGTATTTTTCGAATTACAAAAATCGTTTCAGCACTAAGATATGTAAGAAAGGCGATAGCCGTAAGGGCTAGGATTGCCGTAAGACCAGGGGCACCAAGCAGGTTTTCAATGGCCTGCTGGATATATAATCCGTGATCACCGCCAGGGTTATAGCAAGCATCAGTGAAAAAGGGAGAGAGGAACTTGGAGAACGTGACCGAACTCCATATCATCAGTAGCATGAGTGCCATGAACCATTTCAGCAGATTGACGCGATAGGCCTTGATGAGGTGGATGCTCACTAGGAATAGGAAGATAGGAATGAAAAAGGCTGATAGTCCGAAGCTACGCTTAATAAAATACCAAGCCGCGTAAGCGCCTACGCTACCACAGGTATTGCTGAACTCCTGGTGCTCATTCAGGATTTCACCCTCACGAGGGTCTTCGATCATGCTCTGGTCGGCTGTTCCCGTCGTAAAATAAGAAATAAAAGCCATTGTGAGATAGCCTGCCACGAGGAACAACAATATGCCAATGAGAAAGCTTAGTTTTTCATTGGCGAAGAAGTTTTTAAAACCAAGTATATCTAAGAATCCAGATGGATGATTCTCCTTCTTTTCCCGCTTTTTCTTTGCCATAATCTGAATGTTTCCAAATATTTTTGTGCAAAAGTATAGTAAAAAACTCAAATTTCATCATTTTTTCTCGATTTTTTATGTAATTTTGCACCTGAAAATGAAAAAAATAATCTATAACAGATTCAACAAAGCATGGTTGGAGGGTTTACCAAGGGTGATTTACAACGGAAAGATCATCGTTGTTACCTCTGTAAACGAAGCAGAAAAAGCAGTCGACTATCTGTTGTCTATGCCCATTCTGGGTGTTGATACGGAGACAAGACCTTCGTTTACTAAAAATCAGCATTACAAATGTTCGCTGCTTCAAGTAGCTACTCACCACAACTGCTTTCTGTTCCGTCTGAATTACATAGGATTGTCGCCTGCTATCATTCGACTGCTCGAAGACACTACAGTTCCTAAGGTTGGCCTCTCATGGCATGATGACATCCACTCTCTCCAGGAACTGGGAAAGTTCACACCTGGCAATTTCATCGACCTACAGCATCATATGAGGGATATCGGTATTGAGGATCTCAGCCTTCAGAAGCTTTATGCCAACCTCTTTGAGGAGCGTATCAGCAAGACTGAGCGGTTGTCGAACTGGGAACGTGATGTGCTCCAAGAGAAACAGATGACGTATGCCGCAATCGATGCGTGGGCCTGTATCCGACTTTATGAGGAACTCATGAGACTCAAAGAAAGTGGTGAGTATGAGCTCATCGACGAACAGACGGAACTTGAAATAGAAGAAGAGTTTAAACTATATGAAGAACTTGCTGCTCAAAAGAGGTAAAGAAGAAAGCCTTTTGCGTTTCCATCCCTGGGTTTTTTCAGGTGCCATCCAGACGGCAGATGAAGGTCTGGATGATGGTGATTTGGTGCGTGTATTGAATTTTGAGGGTCGTTTCGTTGCTGTCGGACATTACCAGAAAGGCTCTATCGCTGTACGTGTGCTATCGTTCCGTGATGTGTTAATTAATGATGAATTTTGGTTTGCGCGTCTGTCATCGGCTTTGAATATGCGCCTGGCCATCGGTCTGGCTGACAATCCTGACAATAATACCTATCGTCTGGTGCATGGCGAGGGTGACAATCTTCCAGGCTTGGTGATTGATATCTATGGTCATACGGCTGTGATGCAGGCGCATAGCCTCGGCATGCACCGCTCGCGTGTGAGCATCGCCGAGCAGTTGATGAAAGTGATGCAAGGTCGAATCGAGAATATTTATTATAAGAGTGAGACTACTTTGCCTTTTATGGACGAGATGGAAAACGGGTTTATTATCGGTGGCGGTGGTAACAATACAGCTGTCGAAAATGGGCTGATGTTCTATGTTGACTGGCTGCGTGGTCAAAAAACGGGTTTCTTTGTCGACCAGCGCGAGAACCGTTTGTTGCTTGAAAAGTATGCGAAGGATAAGAATGTACTCAATATGTTCTGCTATACGGGTGGTTTCTCGTTTTATGCCATGCGTGGTGGAGCAAAACTTGTTCATTCTGTTGATAGCAGTGCGAAGGCTATTGAACTGACAGAGCGTAATGTGCAGTTGAATTTTCCCGGTGATGTGCGTCATAAGGCCTTTTGCGAGGATGCTTTTAAATATTTGGAAGGCGCCAATCATCAATATGATCTGATCATCCTTGATCCGCCTGCCTTTGCTAAACACCGAGGCGCCTTGCATAATGCACTAAAAGGTTATACTCGCTTGAACAACAAGGCTTTCCAGATTATCCAACCTAATGGTATACTTTTTACCTTCAGCTGTTCCCAGGTGGTTACCAAGGATCATTTCCGCAATGCAGTATTTACGGCTGCAGCCCAAGCAGGTCGCAAGGTGCGCATCCTTCATCAGCTACATCAGCCAGCTGATCATCCCATTAACATCTATCATCCCGAAGGTGAATACCTGAAAGGTCTAGTGCTTTATGTGGAGTAAAGTTGCCGAATTCATCAGGAAACATCAGCTTCTGTCATGCGATGGCTTGCATATCGTGGCGCTTAGTGGTGGTGCCGATAGTGTGGCATTGTTGTTAGTTTTGAAACGATTGGGCTATCGCATCGAGGCTATCCATTGCAATTTTCGTCTTCGTGGCGAGGAGTCGGATCGGGATGAGGACTTCGTGTGTCAACTCTGTGAGATGCAGAATGTCCCAATTCATCGGGTGCATTTTGATACCCGTGAATATGCGGCTTTGCATAAGGTGAGCGTTGAAATGGCTGCCCGTGAACTACGATACTGCTATTTTGAACAGTTGCGTCAGGACCTTGGTGCAGAGACTATCTGTGTGGCTCATCATCGTGATGATGCGGTGGAGACCTTGCTGATGAACTTGATGAACGGTACAGGTATACACGGCCTCACGGGCATCCGTCCTAAGAATGGTGCTGTTGTTCGTCCGCTTTTGGGGGTGAGCAGGGCTGAGATCGAGAATTATCTTCATTCCATGGGGCAGAATTATGTTACCGACTCCACCAATATGGTCGATGATGTGTTGCGCAACAGAATCCGTCTGCATCTTATTCCACTCATGCATCAGATTTTGCCGAAATCATCGGAGAATATCGCTAAAACTGCCGGTTATATTAAAGAGGCTGAAGCGGTCTATGAGGATGCCATCCAGTCTGAGCGCTCTCAGATGGTCAAACCTATACAGCCTGCAGTCGGAACATCAGACCAGCGTAGTGCTGAAATTGTTGAAATCGCATGTTTGCAGACTTTGCCCTCGTCGGAGTGTTTCCTGTTCGAGTGGTTGCGCCCCTTTGGCTTTACTTCCGCACAGATTCTTCAGATAAATGAAAGTCTTGACGTTTCTTCAGGTAAGTCTTTTTCTTCTGCCACTCATGTGTTATATATCGACCGTAGTGAGTTGATTGTTGCCCCTTCGTATCAGCCACCATCGCGCTTGATAATTCCTGAAGAGGGAGTCTATCCCTATCAGGGAACTATTAAAATTGGATTTTCTGTTGAAAAGAATATATTTATTTCAAAATCAGATAATTGCGCTACGATTGATAAAGAAAAAATCAAATTTCCATTGGCCGTCCGAACTATCCAGCCTGGTGACCGTTTTACTCCTTTTGGCATGAATGGCTCGAAACTCGTGAGTGACTATCTCACAGACAAGAAGGCGAGCCTTTGGGCCAAGCGTAGTCAATTAGTTGTCATCGATGCCTGTGGCAATATTCTATGGCTTGTTGGTCATCGCATCGACCATCATTTCCGCATTACCCCTGCCACAAAATCGGTCCTGAAAATCGAATTGCTGTAATCTTTCCTTCAAAAAGTTTTGGAGGTTTCTATTTTTATTTGTACTTTTGCGCCCGAAAGCATAAATAAAAAAATGACACTCATCATCGTCATCCTCTTACTTTGTGGATATCTGCTTATTGCGACAGGTCATCTCACAGGTGTCAACAAGGCTGCTATTGCCATGTTTCTAGGCACTGTGGGTTGGGTGCTCTATATTTGCTGGGGTGCCGATTTTGTGATGTCTCAGCATCCTCGTGAATATGCCGATTACCTGGCTGGCGAGGAGTCATCGAGCAGTACTGTGAAATTTTACATCTGTAACGAGATATTTCTCAATTACGTTGGTCATGCTGCCAGCATTGTCATGTTCCTATTGGCCACAATGACCATTATTGAGATTCTCGATAACAATGGATGCTTTGACTTTGTACAGAAATGGATAAAGACGCATAACCCGAAACGGTTGCTTTGGACCATCACCATTGCTACTTTCATCATCTCTGCCAACCTCGACAACCTCACTACTGCTACGATGATGCTGGTTATCATGCGTGGTATTGTGCAAAACCGTCGGCAACGGATGCTTATTGGTAGCGCCATTGTGATAGCTGCCTGCTGTGGCGGTAGTTTCACAGTGATTGGTGATCCCACTGGGCTTTTGTTGTGGGGCAATGGTGCTGTCACTGCTACACATTTTTCTGCTTTTTTGGCCTTGCCTGCTATTTTGGCGTGGGTTATTCCAACGATATTAATTAATATTCAGTTACCTGAGAGTCTTGATACTCAGTGGTCGCCGATGCCTTATCGTGGCGATGAAACCAACTTGAGTCCATGGCAGCGCATCCTGATGCTCTTTGTGGGCATCGGTGGATTGTGGTTTATCCCAACTTTTCATAACATCACCAAGTTGCCCCCATTTCTCGGTGCCCTCTGCGTGCTGAGTGTGCTATGGGTGATCAACGAGGCCTTCAATCGCAAACTGATGTCGGCCGACCGTTTATCTGATCGTCGTACGCCGCAGGCTATAAAGTACGGTGCCATCCAGCAAATGCTTTTTGTAATGGGTATTATGTTGGGTATGGGTGTTGTGATGGAAACAGGCGTTTTTAGCGATGTGTCCTCGTGGATTGATTTCCAAGTCCATAACATCTGGATTGTTGGAGCACTTTCTGGCCTTCTTTCAAGTTTGGTCGATACGTTTACCATTGCTATCAGCAACATTTCGCTCTATCCAGTGCTCGAGCAGCATCAGCTTGGTCGATGGGCAGATGCAGATTACATGAGCAATTTTACGCTCAACGGTGCCTATTGGCTTGTCATTGCCTTCTCTACGGCTGTGGGAGGCTGTCTGTTGTCTGTTGGCTCCACTAGTGGTATTGCCTTGATGAAGATGGAGCACGTCAAGGTGGGGTGGTATCTCAAAAATATCTCGCCTAAGGTATTAGCAGGCTGGGTCGTCGGCTTTGTGGTCCTCTGGCTCGAACTCTATTTTACATAATTCCCGATTACTTAGAATACTCCGATTACTATGCCTGAAATTAAGAAGATTGTCCTAACTGGTGGCCCGTGTGCCGGTAAAACCACTGCTCTTGTGAAAATTACGGAATATTTTTCTGGATTCGGTTATAAGGTGTTTAACGTACCAGAGGTGCCCACCATCTATAGCACGGCGGGTTGGAACTATCTTACGCCCAACCGCGACCTCTACTATCGGGGCGAGCGTGCCATTTTGGAGACACAATTGGCTCTCGAGGATCAGTTTCGTAATCTTGCCGAGGTTTGCACCAAGCCCGTTCTTATTGTATGCGACCGTGGAACGATGGACATTTCTGCATATATTAAACCCGAAGAGTGGCAGGAGATTACTGCGGGGGCAGGTACAAATTCCAACGAACTCCTGGAACGCTACGATGCTGTACTCCACCTAGTAAGTGCGGCTGATGGTGCTGAACAGTATTATACCACCGCTACGAATGCCACCCGCTATGAACAGGCCAACGAAGAGGGGCTCCGCATTGCCCGTGAACTCGATAAGAAGGTCATTAAGGCGTGGACTGGCCATCCTCATTTGCGTGTTATTAATAACCATGATGACTTCGAGAATAAGCTCAATCGTGTGCTGAAGGAGATTTCGAAGGTTGTCGGTTTACCGCAGTCTGTGCAGGAGGAGCGTATTTTCCGGGTAGAGATCGTGGGTGAGATTCCAGAGTGCTCAGAGAGCGAGATTACACAAACTTATCTCGTGGCTGAGCCTAGCTGTGAGGTGCGTCTGCGCCGCAGGGTGTTCAGCGGAGGTAAGGTGGTTAACGTACACCGATCCAAGAAGCGTATCTCAGAAACCGAGGATATTGAAACTGAACGTCAGATTGACAATAACCTCTACGAACAGATGCTCCAGCAGGCCGATCCTTATCGTTCCACAATTAAGAAACGTCGTCAAAGTTTCATTTGGAAGGGACAGTTCTTCGAAATCGATACCTTCCTTTCGCCAATCAAAGACTTGGTGATGATGGAGACCAAGGGCATCGCTCAGCAGGAGAAAATTAATTTTCCGCCTTTTATTCGCGTGCTCGAAGATGTCACGGGCAATCCCCGCTACCTCAACTACAATATCGCCCTTACACGTTGAAGTTTACTTTTGCCATCGATACGAAAAAAAGTTCACTTGAATCGGTAGAGAATTGCATTTTGCTGGATTTGTACGACCTTTGACTAAGTTTTCATTCGGAAAAACTCAAAATATTTTGGTTTTTCTCTCGTTTATTCGTACCTTTGCAGACAATTATGAAAGAAGTGATAGTTAAAGACGAAAGGCTGCAGCAGGCAGCGATGGAAGGGATGGACGCTTTTGTAAAAGTGTTCACCGATGCCATCCGTGAGGCGATAGGCGGTGAACTGACTGCAGAGACAATGGGTGAACTGAACAGCGACCAAATCACACTGCTGGCGTGGGATATGCTCCACGAAGAGGTGATGGACGGCGGGTTTGTACAGCTGATACATAATGGTCTGGGCGAGTTTATATTCAAGAACCCCTTTGCCAAGGCCGTGAAACTATGGGGCATGCGCGACCTCTCGAAGCTTATATACGAGGGGCACACCCTTTGGCTGAAATATCGCGAAGAAATTGAGAAAGACTGCAATGAGGAGGAGTTTATGGCGCTTTTTGAGAAGTTTCCCGAGTTTGACGACCTCGACGACCTGTTTGTAGAGAGCGAGGATGCATGGATGGACGACATCGCCCACTATATCGATGACAATCTGGAGAAATTTGCTGTAATTCAATGAACAAGGAACAAGAACAACTGAGGAAGAAGAGCCCAGTACAGATCAAGAATAAAAAGGCCTCGTTTGAGTATTTCTTCATCGAGACCTATACGGCCGGCATCGTGCTGACAGGAACGGAGATCAAAAGCATCCGTCTCGGAAAGGCGAGTCTGGTGGATACCTACTGCACCGTGATCAATGGTGAAATGTGGGTGAAGCAGATGAGCGTGAGTCCTTATTTTTACGGCTCGTACAACAACCACGAGATGAAGCGCGACCGCAAGTTGCTGCTCACGAAGAAAGAAATCCGTGAGCTGGAGAGTGCTACAAAGCAGACGGGCTATACCATCGTGCCCCTGCTGGTTTTTATCGACGACAAGGGGCGTGCCAAGATGGACATCGCCCTGTGTAAAGGTAAGAAGGAGTACGACAAGCGTCAGACGTTAAAGGAAAAGGAAGACCGACGCGAGATGGATCGCGCGATGAAAGTGTATAAGTGAATTAACAAAAGTGAGAGGACTTAACGAAATAATCAAGGAGCGGGTACTTATTCTCGATGGAGCGATGGGTACAATGGTTGGCGCTGTGATGGGGAAGGTGGGCAATACCGATGAACTGAACCTGAGCAGACCTGACGTCGTAGAGACCATCCATCGTCGTTATCTGGAAGCGGGTGCCGACATCATCGAGACCAACACATTCAATTGTCAGCGCATATCGCAAGCCGACTATCATTTGGAGAACGAAGTCGGCAGAATTGCTTACGAGGCGGCCCGTATCGCCCGTCGTCTGGCTGATGAATATACCACGCCCGAGAAACCAAGATTCGTTGCGGGCAGCGTCGGACCGACGAATAAGACACTGTCGATGTCGCCCGACGTGAGCGACCCTTCTGCAAGGGAAGTGACTTACGACGAGATGTTTGAGGCTTACAAGGAACAGATGAACGGTCTGATAGCGGGTGGGGTGGATGCCTTGCTGATAGAAACCATCTTTGATACACTCAATGCCAAATGTGCCGTTGATGCTGCGATGCAGTCGATGGTTGAGAAGGGTGTCGAACTACCCGTCATGCTCTCTGTGACGATCAGTGATCTGGCAGGACGCACGCTCAGCGGTCAGACACTCGACGCCTTCCTGGCCTCGGTCAGCTCTTATCCCATTTTTTCGATAGGGTTGAACTGCTCTTTCGGTGCCACGCAGATGAAACCGTATCTGCGTGAACTGGCCCGAAAGGCACCTTATTATATCAGTTGCTATCCGAATGCCGGCTTGCCCAATGCACTTGGCCTTTATGACGAAACACCCGAATCGATGGCCCCGAAGATGGGCGAATTGGTGGACGAGGGTCTGGTGAACATCATCGGAGGCTGTTGTGGTACGACCGATGAGTTTATTCGTCTCTACGGTCCGTTGGTGGTGGGCAAGCAGCCCCATGTGCCAGCACCGAAACCAGGTTGCATGATGCTTTCTGGCTTAGAACTCTTAAAGGTGGGAGGTGAAAACGCGCCTCTTTCCTTTTTCGTCAATGTGGGTGAGCGCTGCAATGTAGCTGGCTCCCGCAAGTTCCTACGACTTATCAAGGAGAAGAACTATGATGAGGCCTTGAGCATTGCCCGTAAGCAGGTGGCTGACGGAGCACTCGTGATTGATATCAATATGGATGACGGTCTGCTCGATGCGAAGGCGGAGATGGTGAATTTCCTGAACCGTATCGCTGCAGAGCCCGATATTGCCCGTGTACCCGTGATGATAGACTCCTCGGATTGGGAGGTGATTAAGGCTGGCCTTAAATGTGTACAGGGCAAGAGCATTGTCAACTCCATTTCGCTGAAGGAGGGCGAGACGAAGTTTCTTGAGCATGCTCGTGATGTGAAGCGTTATGGCGCAGCGGTGGTGGTGATGTGCTTCGATGAAGCAGGTCAGGCCACAAGTTATGAACGTCGCATTGAGATTGCGGAACGGGCCTATCATTTGCTCGTCGACGAAGTTGGCATGAATCCGCTGGATATCATTTTCGATCCCAATGTGCTCGCTGTGGCGACGGGTATGGAGGAGCACGACAGCTATGCTGCTGACTTCATCCGTGCGACGGGTTGGATACGTGAAAACTTGCCAGGAACCCATGTGAGCGGTGGTGTGAGCAACCTGAGTTTCTCCTTCCGAGGAAATAATTATATCCGTGAGGCAATGCATGCCGTATTCCTTTATCATGCCATTCGAAAAGGTATGGACTTCGGTATTGTAAATCCCTCAACGAAAGTTACATACGCTGATATCCCTCAATCACAACTTGAAATAATAGAGGACGTGATCCTGTATCGTAGGAGCGATGCTTCAGAGCGATTGATAGGATTGGCCAATGCGCTCGTCGCAGAGGATGCCACAAAGGCGGCGGGATATGCTGCGACATCTCCTGACGCAAACAATGTCACAATGTATCCTGACCCCAATGTGACATTGGAGGAGCGTTTGGCACAGGCGCTAATTAAGGGTGTTGGCGACCATTTGCAGGAGGATTTGCAGGAGGCGTTGACGAAATATCCACATGCGGTGGATATCATCGAGGGGCCACTGATGACTGGCATGAATACTGTTGGCCAGTTGTTTGGCGAAGGTAAGATGTTTCTGCCTCAAGTGGTGAAAACTGCTCGTACCATGAAGCAGGCGGTAAGCATTCTGCAGCCCTATATCGAGGCTGAGAAGACTGAAGGCGGCAAGAATGCTGGTAAGGTGTTGTTAGCGACGGTGAAAGGCGATGTACACGACATCGGTAAGAACATTGTAGGCGTGGTGATGGCCTGTAACGGCTACGAAATCATCGATATGGGTGTGATGGTGCCTGCGGAACAGATTGTACGTAAAGCTCAGGAGGAACACGTCGACATGATTGGCCTGAGTGGATTGATTACGCCTAGCTTGGAAGAGATGGTGAATGTGGCCAAGGAACTGCAGCGGGCGAATTTGAATATACCCATTATGATTGGCGGTGCTACCACCAGTGAACTGCATGTAGCGTTGAAGATCGCCCCAGTCTACAAAGGTCCTGTGGTGTGGTTGAAGGATGCCTCTCAGAACGCCCTCGTGGCGGCTCGTCTGATGAGCGAGGAATATCAGGTGGAGCAGGAACTCTCCGAGAAATACGAACATCTGCGCGAGGAATATCATCAGGAGCAGGCAACGCTTCAAAGTATCGAAGAGGCGCGAAAGCAGAAGTTAAACCTATATGACAATTAAAGTATGATAATATGGAGAAAAGGAAATCGGTTATGGTCATGCAGATAGTGAAGGTGGCATTAATCCTATTCGCTATTCACTATTCACTATTCGCTTTTTCACAGACAAAGCGTGAGATGCGTGGCGCGTGGATTCAGTGTGTCAACGGACAGTTTCAAGGGATGGGTACCCAGAAAATGCAGCAGACGCTGACCTATCAGCTCGACGAGTTGCAGAAGGACGGTGTGAATGTGATTATCTTCCAGGTTCGTCCTGAGTGCGATGCCCTTTATGAGAGCAAGCTCGAGCCTTGGAGCCGTTTCCTCACCGGTCAGCAGGGAAGGGCTCCGCAGCCTTACTGGGATCCCCTACAGTGGATGATTACTGAGTGCCATAAGCGTGGGATGGAGCTTCACGCCTGGATCAATCCCTATCGCGCCAAGACGAAGACTACCAAGCAACTGGCATCGGACCATATTGCTGTCAGAAAGCCGATGTCTTGCTTTGCCTACGACGATATGTTTATCCTTAATCCCGGCATGCCCGAGAACCGCAAATATATCTGTGAGGTGGCCAAGGACATCGTCACCCGCTACGATGTCGACGGCATCCACATGGACGACTATTTCTATCCCTATCCTGTGCAAGGCGAGACCATTCCCGATGCGGAGCAGTTCCGGCTGTATAATAACGGTATCAGGAATATCAACGATTGGCGTCGCTATAATGTGAACCTCTTCATCGAACAGTTCTATAAGACCGTCCACGAAGCCAAGCCTTGGGTAAAGGTGGGCATTTCGCCCTTCGGTATCTATCGCAATAAGCGCAGTTCTGAGATCGGTAGCAACACCAACGGCCTTCAGAACTACGACGACCTCTATGCAGACATCCTCTTGTGGGTGAACAATGGCTGGCTCGATTACAACGTGCCTCAGATCTATTGGGAGATTGGCAATAAGGCCGCTGATTACGATACTCTCATCCGATGGTGGAATCAGCATGCCGCCAGTCGTCCCCTCATAATTGGTGAGGATGTGGAGCGTACGGTGAAATATTCCGACCCTCAGAATCCCAACAGTCACCAGTTGGCTGCGAAGATGCGTCTCCACCAGCAGTTGCCAGGTGTTAGAGGCACTGTTCTGTGGTATGCGAAGGCTGTTGTCGACAATGTGGGCAACTATGGTACTGCCCTCCGCAACACTTACTGGCGTTATCCTGCCTTACAGCCCGATATGTCGTTCATCGACAGCAAGACGCCAGGTAAAGTGCGCAAAGTGAAGCCCGTATGGACAGAAGATGGCTATATCCTCTTCTGGACCGAACCGAAGGCAAAGGACTGGCGTGATACCGCCACGAAATATGTGGTATATCGCTTCGCCAAGGGTGAGAAGATCAACACCGACGATGCTTCTAAGATGGTGGCTATCACCAATGTGCCATATTACAAGTTGCCCTATCAGGACGGTCGTGTGAAATACACTTACGTAGTGACGGCCCTCAACCGTTTGCAGAACGAGAGTAAGATTGTGAAAAAGAAGGTGAAACTATGAAACAGGCAAGATTGTATTTCCTCCTATTGGTGGGTGTTCTGATGTATGTCGCTTGTGGCAATAAACAGCAGTCGCCTGGAGATTTACAGGCGAAACTCGACAGTATTGCCCGTCTTGAGACCATCGAACAGCTCGAAATGCAGGGTATCCATATTGGCAAGGACGTCAGTCCCATCCAGCTCTTCTTCGATAGTCTGAACATCCAGCCATTGCCTGTGCGCTACGCTGAGGATTATGTGAAATATCTGCCCAACTATACCTCGGTGCCTTACGAACTGGTGAAATTCATGAACTTCGAGGGCCGCACCGACCCCAAGGCCATTGCGCTGCCTGAGAGTGCAGGTGCCCGCCTGATGATCCTAGCTGCCGACGAGGGCGACGGTCTCTACTCCCTCTGGCTCTATTCGCTCGACGATGACTATATGCCCGTCGACAAACTCTGTCTCTATGCCACCAGCAAGGAGGAAGAGAAGGAGAACGAACTGGCCGATCCTGAGGATAAGCTCATCCAGGACTTTGTAATCACCAGCGACTATGAAATCCGTCTTACCGACTATTCCGGCAAGTTCGAGGCGGAAGTACAGAGGGTGTATCACGTGGATATGTCGCGCAAGTTCTCGGAAACGGCAGAAATAGACTACGAACAGAACGGTTCCGAGGAATAGGGATAACGCTTAGGCGTCTTTCAGCAGGTTGTCGAGAAAATCGTCCAGGTCCTTGTCCAGATCCTGCATCATCATATCCGTGTCGATGATCACCAGGTCATCGTCTACGATATACAGTTCTTCTATTGGCTCCTTCTCGTCATTCTCCAGCACAAATGTGTAGGGCTTCATGATACCCATGTTGTCGACCAGTGCTTTCTGGCTTTCAATACACTTGCGGATAATGGGCGGAATGGCTGTGTAGAAGTCATCGTCGGTATTGCCAATCCATTGCTCCACGACACCACGGGCAATCTCTACATCGTTATCGTTGTAGGTAATTACCTCGCCAGAGTCTTGAATAACCCGTACGTGGATGTCGGTCATAAGCGATGTGTCGGGATTTGCGGGAATTTTCTCTGCTGTTCTGCGAATGCATCGCTCGATTTGCTGTAATGTCTGTTCAGTTGCTTTCATCTTATTTCTGCTTTCTCACGGCAAAATTATAAAAAATCTTTGAAACCGCAAACGATTACGGCCTTTTTTCGGAAAAAAACTATGTTTTCGCTTGTTTTTTAATAAATATGTAGTACCTTTGCAAAATGTAAAGTCTACATTACAAAATTCCAATCGATGAGTCAGAAGATCTCGCATGCAGGTGTCATAGAACGTATTGAAGGAGATAGCATAAAGGTGCGTATCGTCCAGACGTCGGCATGTGCTGCCTGCAAGGTGGCCAGCCATTGTAATGCCGCTGAGTCGAAGGTGAAGATAGTGGATGTGTTCGGTTGTGACACAGCCAATTACTCTACAGGACAGGAGGTGACGGTGTGGGCTTCAAGGGATGTGGCGAATAGGGCTTTGCTCTTGGGCTTCGGCGTGCCTTTCCTGCTGTTGGTCTGCGTGCTGATGATTGCGCTGCGGCTCACGGCTAATGAAGGTGCTGCTGCGTTATGGGCGTTGGGATCGTTGGTGCCTTACTATTTTGCGTTGTGGCTTCTTCGTGACCGCATCCAGCGCGGTATCTCTTTTCAGATAGAATAACATAACTAAATTTAAATAAGCATTTATGAATTTCATCTTGATTGCAGTAATTGTCTTGGGAGCCATCGGCTTGATAGCAGCCGTCGTGCTGTTTGCCGCCTCCAAGAAGTTTGCTGTCTATGAGGATCCCCGTATTGCGCAGGTGAGCGAGTTGCTGCCTGGTGCCAACTGCGGTGGATGTGGATTCCCAGGCTGTAGCGGTATGGCTGATGCGCTTGTGAAAGGGGCTGATGCCGGAAGCCTCGACGGACTCTCTTGTCCCGTTGGTGGTGCCGAGACGATGGGAAAGGTGGCCGATCTGTTGGGTATGGCGATTGCCAATTCCGAGCCGATGGTGGCCGTTGTGAGATGTAATGGCACTTGTGAGCATCGTGCGAAGATTGCCGAGTATGCCGGTCTGCGTACGTGTGCCGCTATGCATGCCTGTGGTGCTGGTGAGACGGCCTGCGGTTTCGGTTGCCTGGGTTGTGGCGATTGCGAGGCTGCCTGCCAGTTTGATGCCATCAAGGTCAATCCTGAGACGGGTATCCCTGAGGTCGACGAGGAAAAATGCACTTCCTGCGGTGCTTGTGTGAAGGCTTGTCCGCGTGGTATCATCGAACTCCGTAAGAAGGGGCCGAAGGGTAGGAGAGTGTTTGTCAGCTGTGTCAATAAGGACAAGGGGCCTGCAGCGATGAAGGCCTGTGCCGTCAGCTGTATCGGTTGTGGTAAGTGTGAGAAAGAATGTCCCTTCGGTGCCATTACCGTCGAGAACAATCTGGCCTACATCGATTTCGCGAAGTGTCGTCTGTGTCGCAAGTGTGAGAAGGTTTGTCCGAAGCACGCCATCGTTGCTGTGAATTTCCCTGCACCCAAGCCGAAGCCTGAAGAAGAAAGAAAGGAGGAAACCGTATGAATATCAGAACATTTAGTATAGGTGGTATCCACCCCGAGGAGAATAAACTCACTCACGAGGCTGTGACGCAGGTAGCCGCGCTGCCTAAGCAGGCCATCTTCCCGTTGAGCCAGCATATCGGAGCCCCCGCCAAACCTGTGGTTCAGAAGGGCGACAAGGTGAAGGTGGGTACGATGATTGCTGAGGCTGGTGGATTTGTGTCTGCCCCGATTTTCTCATCCGTCAGCGGTACGGTATTCAAGATTGATACTGCTATCGATGCCACAGGTTATCGCAAGCCTGTGATCATCATCAATGTCGAGGGTGATGAGTGGGAAGAGTGCATCGACCGCTCAGACAAACTGGAGACCGTTGAGGCTCATCCGGAACTTACACCCGAGGAGATTGTTACGCGTATCAAGGACGCTGGTGTCGTGGGTATGGGTGGTGCCTGTTTCCCGACATTCATCAAGCTCACGCCTCCGCCGACAGCCAAGGCTGAATGTGTGATTATCAATGCCGTAGAGTGCGAGCCCTATATCACCGCCGACTTCCGTCTGATGATGGAGCATGCCGATGAGATTCTCGTGGGTCTTGAACTGCTGATGATGGGTGCGAAGGTCACCACAGGCTACATTGGCATCGAGACCAACAAGATGCCCGCCATCGAACTGCTCACGCAGAAGTGCGCTGAGAAGTTTGCCGGTTCGAAGTATACTGTAGAGGTAGTGCCCTTGAAGCAGCGCTATCCGCAGGGTGGTGAAAAGCAGCTCGTGGATGCTGTGATTCAGCGTCAGGTGCCTGCGCCGCCTGCCATTCCTGTGAATGTAGGTGCCATCGTGCAGAATGTGGGTACGGCTTTTGCCGTCTACGAGGCTGTGATGAAGCACAAGCCCCTCTTCGAGCGCTATACCACCGTCACGGGTAAAAAACTCCAGAACCCCGGCAATTTCCTCGTCCGTATGGGAACGCCCATGCAGCAGCTTATCGATGCCTGTGGCGGTATGCCCGAGGGCGACAACAAACTGCTGGCTGGTGGTCCGATGATGGGTAAGGCTTTGACTTCTACCGAGGTGCCCATCTGCAAGGGTACCAACTCCGTGACGATCCTCTCCGACGACGAGGCCCGTCGCAAGGAGCCGCAGCCCTGTATCCGTTGTGCCAAGTGTGTTGGTGCTTGTCCGATGGGCTTGGAGCCCTATCTGCTGGCCAAACTCTCTGAGGTTAAGAACTGGGAGCGTGCCGAGAGCGAGGATATCGTCAGCTGTATCGAGTGTGGCTCGTGTCAGTTCACCTGTCCTGCCCACCGTCCGTTGCTCGACAACATCCGCCAGGGCAAGTCCACCGTGATGGGAATTATCAGAAACCGAAATGCAAAGAAATAATATGGGAAAATTAGTCGTATCATTATCGCCACACGCCCACGGAACTGATAGCGTAGAGCGCAATATGTATGGTGTGATCATCGCCCTGATGCCCGCACTCCTCGTATCGTTCTACTTCTTCGGTCTGGGTTCGGTCATCGTCTGCCTGACGAGTGTGGTTGCCTGCGTCTTCTTTGAGTGGGCGATTAACAAATACATTCTCAAGAACGAGCGTAACACCATCCTCGACGGCTCGGCTGCCCTGACAGGCTTGCTGCTCGGTATGAACCTCCCGTCGAACCTCCCCATCTGGATTATCCTCATCGGTGCGCTGTTTGCCATCGGTGTGGCCAAGATGACCTTCGGCGGTCTCGGACATAACATTTTCAATCCCGCATTGGTGGGCCGTTGTGCGCTGCTTGTGGCTTTCCCGGCACAGATGACATCGTGGCCCTTGCCTGGGCAGTGGACCCGGTATCTGGATGCCGAGACGGGAGCCACACCGCTGGCGCTGATGAAGGAGGCCGTCAAGAGCGGCAATCTGGACGTGTTGGCCGATCTGCCGGATGCCTTCCAGTTACTTTTTGCCGACTTCTCACTCAACGGTGGTGCCGGTACCATCGGCGAGGTCTGCGACCTGGCGCTGATTGCGGGTCTGATCTTCATGCTCTGGCGTAAGATCATCACCTGGCATATTCCCGTCAGCATCATCGGTACGGTGTTTGTGCTCAGCTCGCTGCTGCACCTTGCTAATCCTATCTATGCCGACCCCGTGGTGGTGATTCTCTCCGGAGGCTTGATGCTGGGTGCTATCTTCATGGCAACCGATTATGTTACGAGCCCGATGACGCCGAAGGGACAGATCATCTATGGTGTCTCTATCGGTGTGCTCACCATCGTCATCCGTAACTGGGGTGCCTATCCTGAGGGTATGTCGTTCGCCATTCTGATTATGAATGCGTTCACGCCCCTCATCAATAATTATGTGAAACCCAAACGATTCGGGGAGGTAGCGAAATGAAGAAATTAGAATCATCATTACTGAATATGGTGCTGGTGCTCACAGGAGTAGCAGTCGTCATGGGTGGTATCCTGGCTTATGTGAACCACCTGACTGAAGGGCCTATCAACGAACAGAAGGCAAAGGCCCTGGCCGATGGTATCAAGACGGTGATGTGTGTCGGCGACCTCACGGTGACCAAGACCGACACCGTGCGCCAGAACGATGCCAAGGGCAAGGAAATGACTTATATTATCTATCAGACGCAGGATGCTCAAGGCAAGGACCTCGGTGCTGCCGTTGAGAGCACTACTGGTGGTTTCGGAGGCGACCTGAAGGTGCTTGTAGGCTTCGATCCTGATGGCAAGATTCTCGGCTATACACTTCTCGAACATGCGGAAACTCCGGGGCTTGGTGCAAAAGCCGACAAGTGGTTCCAGAAGGGTGAGAAGGGCGATATCATAGGCAAGGATCCTGTGGAGCCTCTGACCGTTTCGAAGGACGGTGGACAGGTGGATGCCATCACGGCCTCTACCATCACCAGTCGTGCCTTCCTGCTCGCTGTCAACAATGCTTATAATGCTTACAAGTCGACGCCCGCTGATGCCCAGACCGGCGCCTCGCAACAAGTAAAGGAGAAATAAGATATGAACGCAATACAGATTATCAAGAATGGCATCGTTAAGGAGAACCCCACGTTCGTCCTGATGCTCGGTATGTGTCCCACGCTGGCCACCACCACCTCTGCCATCAACGGTATGTCGATGGGCCTGGCCACGATGGCGGTGCTCATCTGCACCAACGTCGTCATCTCGTGTCTGAAGTCCATCACGCCCGATAAGGTGCGCATCCCCGTGTTCATCGTGGTGATTGCCGCCTTCGTGACCATCCTCCAGCTGGTCATCAAGGCCTTCCTGCCTGACATCGACGCAGCCCTCGGACTCTTCATCCCGCTGATTGTGGTCAACTGTATCATCCTCGGTCGTGCGGAGGCCTTCGCTGCCAAGCAGTCGCCTGTGGCCTCGCTCTTCGATGGTATCGGTATCGGTCTTGGTTTCACCATCGGTCTGACGCTCTTAGGCATCTGTCGTGAGTTCCTGGGCAATGGCTCTATCTTCGGACTGACCCTGCTGCCCGAGACTTACAACATCCTGCTCTTCGTGCTGCCTCCGGGTGCATTCATCACCCTCGGCTTCCTCATCGCTATTGTCAACAAACTTAGAAACGCTTAAGATATGGAGTATATTTTGATTTTCATCAGCGCCATTTTCGTGAACAACATCGTGTTGTCACAGTTCCTCGGCATCTGTCCGTTCCTCGGCGTATCCAAGAAGATTGACACCTCGCTGGGCATGTCGGCAGCCGTCGCCTTCGTGCTGACGCTCGCCACCATCGTCACCTGGCTGGTGCAGAAATATGTGCTCGACGCCTTCGGTTTGCAGTATCTGCAGACCATCGCCTTCATCCTCGTCATCGCCTCGCTGGTGCAGATGGTCGAGATTGTGCTGAAGAAGGTGTCACCGGCCCTCTATCAGGCATTGGGCATCTTCCTGCCGCTGATCACCACCAACTGTGCCGTACTGGGTGTGGCCATCCTTTGCATCCAGAAGGATTACAATCTGTTGCAGTCGGTGGTCTATGCCTTCTCCACAGCCATCGGCTTCGGCCTGGCGCTGACGGTCTTTGCCGGTATGCGTGAGCAGCTCGAGCTCGTGAAGATTCCCAAGGGCATGCAGGGCATGGCCATCGTGATGCTCTCTGCCGGACTGCTCTCCCTCGCCTTCATGGGCTTCTCGGGTGTCGACGGCGGACTGAAAGTGCTCTTTGGCCTCGATTAAGCATAGTCGTTTTTATGCGATAAAAAAATAGGATGTACCATCTCTTGGTGCATCCTACTTTCTTTTAGTAGAGGCCTAGTCCTTGTCGAGACCGTCATCATCGTTGTCACCACCACTGGTAGTGCCAGTGTTGATGACCAACGTGCTGGCCTGTGCGGGCATCGCGAAGTTACCGGTGTAGACACCATCGTTTTCCGTCAGTTCGATGCTTGATCCGTTCAGCGTCGCTGTCGGGGTCTGACCCTCAGCGGGCGTGATGCTGATCTCCACCTCATCGTCCTCGCTCAGGTTGCTGCCCGAGGTCACGGCATTGCCGTTGAGCGTCACGGTGGCAGAGCCGCTACCGCTGGTCGAGATGGTCAGGGCAAAGTTCGTCGCCTGATTCTGGCTACCGCCCTGCGAGCCACCATTACCATCTGAACCTGAGCCTGAGCCGGAACCGTTACCATTGCCACTCTGACTGCCGTTCTCGCCTTCCTGAGAACCCTCAGACTCCTCCTTGCCAGAAGAGATCAGGCTCTTGACGTTGACGAACTCGGCCTTCTTGATGAACTCGCGGCTGGAGAGGTTGTCCTCCTGAGCCTGATCGGGCAGGAATCGGATGTGGAGTGCCTTCAGGTGCTGGTTCACATTGAAGTCCTCCTCCTTGTCGGCACCGCCCTTCTGGCACTCGCAGGTCAGGTAGAACGTGCCCAGTCCGGCAATCTTCACCTTCTTCGACTCGAGCAGCATCTCGAGCAGACAGGTCTTGACTTTCTTCATCACACCCTCCACCACGTCGGCCGTGAATACGGAGCCGTGTTCAGAGATGTGCTTGGCGAGCTTTTCGGTGCTCAGCGTTTCGATACTTTTGAGGCGGGCGTACCATTTCCCGAACATCACCGACTCCGAGTCCTTGATGTCATTCTGATAAACCTCGTAAAGAATTTTACTCATGGTATAAGATTATTAAGTGAGACATAATCCAGGTCAGGATTCTCCTGCCTTTCTATGCTACAAAGGTACGAAATTAATCTGAAACCGCCAAATTTTCAGCGCAATATTTTTACTAATATATGTTAATTGTTTTGACATGATACGACCATGCAATTATTCGCACAAATGTAAAGAAAAACGAGCTGTAATCTCACCCCTCACGAGATTACGGCTCACTGGCAACGGGATTACGGCTCGTATTATCAATGCTTGCGATAATGACCGGTGCTGATGCGGATAACGACATTGTAGTCAGCGATGAAAGAGCCTACATAGCGTTCAGCTGTGCGCTCAGACATTTGTAGCTGACAAGCAATCATTAGGAAATCTTTTCTTGTGAATTCCTGTGGCAGGGCATTCAAGAAGGTGAGTTCCTGAGAGGACATAGGCTTTCCTGTTGTGCTGAGAGGTGTCTCGGTGTGTGGTAACAGTCGCTTGTAGACATATACTGTGTGGTTGATAAGACATGATGCGATGGTGATGGCAGTCTGATAGTCGTTTTCGGTACACACCAATGGTTCGCCCTGCTGACTGAAGCGAGGTTGCTGCTCTTCATGTCGGAGAATGGTGAGTACCATCGCAATACGATAGGTGGTGAGTCCGAGACGGAACACGAAGGCATCGAGCTCGTCACCATGTAGTCCTACTTGCTCGTTGTAAAGAGGCTCGAAGAACTCGTTAAAGCGCATCTTCTGTTCTTCGTTGAGTGTGAATTTCAGTGGCTCCTTGCTGAAGGTTTGTAAGTCATCATAGATGGCTTTGAAACGAAGACCGAGTGGAGCCATCTGCTCGTTAAGTGTCTCTTCGCAATCTTCAAATACGTTACGCCAACCACGGCTCTTGCGTAGCAGGTAGAACACGAAGCGGTTTGCTAAACCATTCTCTGTGTTCTGAGGAGAAAGCAACAGTGGTACCTGACCGGGGGTACATGTCAGTAATATGGACATTCTGGGCTTATCAATGAATACATGTTCATTATCCTTGCGTCGGCTATAGTCGATTGACTCGTGATGAAAGGCCTTGCGCAGCCCAGACGAGTAGTCTCCATAGTCCTGTTTGACGGCTTGTGTCAACGTGTCAGCCTCGGTCTCAAAGATGGCTCCCCAACCATCGTTGGCAGCCAGATCCTGATAGAAGGCCGTTGCCGAGGCGTTGACTGAGATAAGCGGCGAACGGTAAGGTGGTTCCTCTGGTTCGGTAGCATTCGCTTTCTCCTTTTTGCTCAGAGCATCATAGGCGGCTTTGTTCTTGAGGTATTCCCGATGCTCAGCCTCATAGCGGCTTTGAATTTCGAGTTTAATAGGCTTTACGAGCGCAAGGCAGGCAGGGATGATGCCTTTGTCTGCACCCGATGGTGCCACGATAAAGTTGTAGAAGGGCGGAAACACAAGCCGCCGATCATATATGCCGCAGACATTGGGAGAAAAACCCGATGCCAAGTTGAGCATACTCAATATCACCTTGTCTCGCCCTTCGGATGTTGTCTGCTTTTGGGCTGCATCACGTATAATCGGAGGCAGATCGTTGATGTTGAGTTTGTCAGAAAAAGTCGGGTTTGCAAGAGCCGAAGCGTCAAGTACTTGTTCGACATTCGAAGAGGATGTTTCCGCCATTTCCGCCATTCCGCCAACGCTTTGTTCAACTGCATAGGAAGGTTGATTATCTGGAGTGATCACGCGACTTTTGTTATTATCATCATTCATTTGTATATTCCCTGTATTCATAACATTTTCGTATGTAGAGCCGTGGCGGAGTGGCGGAGTTGACGGAAACCTACGTCCGATGGCACTGAGGTCTACGCCAGCCGCCTGTGCCATTTTGTAAAAAGTTGCGATAGTGATTCTGCCATCACGCTTTGAAAGGCATTCCTGCCACTTCTTCTCACAGTCAGACTCACGGTACTTGGTGCTTTGACTTGATACCTGATGAAACAGGTCGCGGGCCTCAGGCCCCAGTTCGGCGAGTGCACAGCCGCACTCCCACCAGTCGTTGTAGCTTTCAGCGATGTTGCCACCAAGCCGAAGCAGTTCCTCTACAGCGGCCTTTGCCTTCTCCAGTTCGTTCCCGACATCAGGAACAGCTGGATTAGGTTTCTGAACTTGGCCTTTTATCTGGTCGTTGTCGTCGCTGGCAGGCTTACTGTTATTATCCGTGGCTGCTGCCCAGGCCATCGGGTCGAAAATGATATTGTTGTCCATACTATATGTTTTTTTCGTTGTTAGGGTTTACTGATTAAAAATATTCAATAAGAGACAGAGGTAAATACGCTTTAGAGTCGTGACACAAGTAGCATGCCCTTGAAGGGTTTCCACACGCCTTGTCCACTTGTTTATCCTCCAGGTGGTAAGTGTGCATCAAGTAGTTGCGAATAGCCTGAAACCATGTACGGTGGTCGCAGCGTGTGAGGTCGATATGGATGAACCATTTCAGTCCGAAGCCGCGTGGCGAACGGAAAAGTAGCAGCGTCTGGAACATTGGATCATGAATCAGTAACTGGAACAATTCCTCTACACGGTTGCCCAGATAATCCAAGTCCATGCAAAGGACACCCGAATGCTTGACAAGGGAATTGTCAGAACAGTAACTGAAAACGCCACTTGGCGTCACATAATCCAGGTGCTGCCCCTTAAAATCCCGGGCCTTGTCGTCATCGGTGATAGTTCTAAGCTGTTCCGTTTCAGACATGTACCTGCGGGTAATGATGCACCTATAGACCTGGAACAGCGACAAAGGCTGTCCGCATGGCCGTTTGTTTGTAATTGGCTTCGAAAAGAAGCTCATCCGCACCTCGGCTGGATTCCAGCTGTTGGCGGTAACTGGTTTGTTATTTGCCTCCATACTATTCTTTTGTTTTATTGTATGAGGTTTACCCACTCGCACAAACGGACTTCGGTATAGTGGTTACGATTTCACTTTGTCCGCCCCCAAGGCCCGTGCTCGGTTAATGCCATGGGTGTAGAATTCTGGCGCGAATTTACAATTTTACGATGAGAAATAGTGGAATAAAACGTCTATAGGTTCATGAAGTTCGCAAAGTTCGAAAAGTTCACGCCAGTTCACTTGATTTCGGGGCAATTTCACCCCAAAGTTCATTTGTAAGTTCAATATGGCGATAAATATATATGCCAAACGTCTCATTATTACGGAAAATGCCAAAAATATGTTAAAAATCAACCTGCATCACTAAGAAAATAACCAAATGTCGGTTGACATAAAATAAAAATTAGTAACTTTGTCAACGAAATCAATTTTATAGTTATGGGAGACCTTTTAAATGTATTTTCACAACGCCTCAGGCAAGCCAGGATATTGAAGAAAATATCTATGGACCAACTTGCCTCCATGATTGGAAATAGCGTCACGAAGCAGGCTATTTCGAAGTACGAGGCTGCCAAGATGATGCCAAACAGTACCATCTTGACGGCTCTGGCTATTGCATTGGATGTGGAGCCGGACTATTTCTTTCGTCCTTTCAGTTTTGACTTGAATGAGTTTAAAGTATCCTTCCGTAAGAAGTCCAACACTAGCGCCAAGGATGCTAACGCATTAAAGGTTAGAATCCAGGACGAAGTCGAGCGTTATTTGGAAGTGGAAGAGATTCTCGGCAAAGACAAGGATACTGTTCTTCAGACGGATGGTGAGCAATTATCCTCTCCTGCTCAGATGTGGGAACAGGCTAAATATCTAAGAGACGATTGGCATTTGGGCTATGATGCCATCGGAAATGTTCAGGACATGCTGGAGGAACACGGCATAAAAGTGATTTGCACGGAGGCACCAAGTGGTTTTGATGGTGTAAGTGGTATCGTTAATGGTAAGGACTATATTGTTGTCCTCAACAAGAACCAAAGTCATGTAGAGCGTCGCCGGTTTACCACGATGCATGAGTTGGGCCATCTTCTGTTTGACAAACGATTTTCTCCGTCTTTGACTTTACGGGAGAAGGAAAAACTTTGCGATGCATTCGCCAACGAGATGCTTTTACCATCAATAGTTGTACGAACGGTTTTCAGTCCAGGTGAAAAGATATCTACTTTTGAAGTTCGTCAGTTGCAGGTGGTGTATGGCATTTCCTTTGATGCTATCATGCACAAGTTGCATGATTTAGACATCATCAGTGACAGCAAATACAAGACCTACTGTATTCGCAAGAATCATGATGACGCATGGAAGCAGTTTGTAGAAGATTCCTTATATCAGGAAGGCTTCTCTAAGAAGTTTGAGATGATGGTGTATGCTGCAGCGGCAAAGGATCTGATAAGCACTTCAAAAGCAGCTAATCTTCTGCATAGCTCTGTCAGCACCGTCCGTAAGCATTTGAACGTGATTTAATGAAAAAGATAGTAGTAAACGATACAAACGTATTCATCGACTTGTATGAAGTCGGACTACTGGATGAGTTCTTCTCACTTCCATGGGAGGTTCATACCACAGATTTCGTGATGCTTGAGTTGCTGAAGGAAGGGCAACATGATACCGTAGCCAGATACAAAGCAGAAAAGCGCCTTATTGTTCCTGTCTTTGAGGCGAAAGAAATGTTGGAGATTGGAAATCTGTTTCAGCAATCTTTGAATAAGACCAATTTGTCTCTGACAGACTGTTCAGTATGGTATTATGCAAAGGTGAATAACTATATCCTACTGACTGGCGACCGGAAGTTGCGAACAACCTCCGCTTATGAGGGAGTAGAGGTTCATGGGGTTATCTATGTTTTTGATCGTCTTGTAGAGTTCAATGTTATTTCCCGCCAGGTTGCGGTTAAGAAACTGCAACAACTCTACAGCATTAACTCTCGCCTGCCTAAAGAGGAAATTGAGAAACGAATCAACTTGTGGAAAACAGAGATGAAATAGAAAAAAAAGATCTTCACACAACAGTCTCCACTAAAATGGTCAGACCTGAAGAGTTAGCCAGGGTTTACATGAAATCTCGGCCAGACTTTCTTATTATGGATATGGAGGAGGCAACAAATCATTGGAATCTCAATTATATTTATGAATTTCTTTATCATGTCAGAAAGTTGTCGGATATAGACCTCGCTATTAATTGGTTGGCAGAAAAGTGGGCAGACACACATCACTATTATGATACGTACTATAATTTGAAAGACCCTAAACTCGTAGAAGAGTATCAGCGATTTGTTCTTACGCTGAAGGACATCAAAGACTCTCTTCTTAATCGCTTTGAGGCAGAAGAGCGTAAGGAGGCATTGAGGGTACAGATGTTAATGGGGTATAACACGACAACTACAACAGAAGTCATACCGAAAGATGATGTACCTCAGAATAAGTCAGATGAGACAGACTCCCCTCATTTCGAGGAGTCCAACTCTTCTGGCCTTCCAGAATATCACATCAAGGATCTGCCTGAAGATGTACAGAAAATACTGACTTTCGATGATGATGAGACGTATTCTCTATTTGTAAAAAACATGAATGAAGACACTTGGTTCAAGGTTAATACAAATAAAGGAAAATATTTAGATAGACTCAGGTTCGTATGCAACAAATTTGAAATAACCGCCAAAAATACTGATCGCAAACAGTTTGATAAACTGTTGCATTGTATTATCCCTGACCTTGGTGATATTGGCAATTTGGAAAGTGCAATGAAGAAACAAACGGACTCCAACAATGATGCAAACTATAAATATTATGACAGTCCAATACCAAATCATCGTAGTAAATGTTATGATTTGTGTAAGGTTGGAGCAGAATTGGAGGAATGCCTGACTCCAGTTCTTGAGAAAATTCACAATAAGAAATGGAATATCAAGAAGAATCCACGATAATTAATAGGCTCGCGCCTTGTTCTTTTGCCCACTGCTGGAGCTTAACCCTGCAAAAACCTTCATATCTTTTCCTTTCATGGAGCAAAGATAGGTACTTTTCCTAATATTTACACGTTTTTTGCAGATTTTTCACTCAAAGAGCATTACTTTCCAAAGTTTTTCGTATCTTTGCCCCTCGAACACCGGCTGATTGTCCTAATGGGACAGGAAAGCTGCATGCTCTTTATATGTTTTCATGGCTTCAGCGGAAGCCCGCCGGTGCGACTTTTGTGGGTAAACAATAACAGCATTAGCTGATTATTCGGAACATCTTGAAACCTGAGAAATTTCAATAGATAGTGTAACCGATGATTGTCACTAATGTCTGCGCCAATGGCGTGGACATGACTTATCTGGTTACACGGGCTTTCTCAGGGCCTCAAGATGTAGGTAAGGCGGTTCACGCTTTTTCTATGTCCTGAGGTCTCTTTCGTTTTAGCCCGTCACAAATCCCGATATGTCAGCGGTGCATAAACCGAATAACAGTTTATGAAAACTGAAAAACAAATAGCATCTGCTGCTGCGGAATTTGCCGAGCGGTGGAAAGGAAGGGGATATGAGCGAGGTGAATCACAACCCTTTTGGATTGACCTCCTAAGCAACGTGTTTGGTATCGAGACTCCTTCCGATGGCTTCATCACTTTTGAAGATCATCGTATGGTGGATGCCTCCAACTTCATCGACGGGCGCATCCCTTCAACCAAAGTACTTATTGAACAGAAGTCGCTGGGCAAGGATTTGCGTAAAGGAATCCTCCAGAGTGATGGATCTTTGCTGAATCCTTTCCAGCAGGCACGTCGCTATGTGGTCAGTCTTCCTGTTTCAGAGCATCCTCGCTGGATTGTCACTTGCAATTTCTCTGAGTTCCTTGTCTATGATATGGAACAGCCTAATGGCGAGCCTGAACAAATACTGCTTGAAAATCTTGGTAAAGAGTATTATCGTCTTCATTTCTTAGTTGATGCCAAGAGCGACCATCTGTCGAAAGAGATGGAGGTATCGATGCAGGCCGGTGAAATTGTCGGTCGTATCTATGAAGCACTCTTGAAGCAATATGACGATAACTCGCCTGAAGCCCTTCGTTGGCTGAATATCTTGTGCGTCCGTTTGGTATTCTGTCTTTATGCTGAGGATGCAGGCGTCTTCAGCAGAGATCAGTTCCATGATTTTCTCGTCATTTATGAAGCCAAAGATCTTCGTAGGGCATTGCGTGATATGTTTGAGGTGCTGAATACGCCTCTGGAGAAACGTAGCAAATATCTCCAGGAAGAATTGGCTGCATTCCCATATACGAATGGTGGACTTTTTGAAGAAGAGATTGAGATACCGCAGTTCACAGAGGAGCTGAAGCAGACATTGTTGCAAAATGCATCACTCGATTTCGACTGGAGCGAGATTTCGCCCACTATCTTTGGCGCTGTGTTTGAATCGACGCTGAATCCCGAGACACGCCGTTCGGGTGGTATGCACTACACCTCAATAGAGAATATCCACAAGGTGATCGACCCACTATTCCTGAATGACCTGCGCAATGAACTCGATGAGATATTGGAAGAGAAGGTAGAGAAGCTGCGCAATCAGAAACTCGATGCTTATCAGGATAAGCTAGCATCGTTGACTTTCCTTGATCCTGCGTGTGGCTCTGGTAATTTCTTGACGGAGACTTTCCTCAGCCTACGCCGTTTGGAGAATGAAGCTATTCGTGAGCGCTATCATGGCCAGATGATGATGGGTGAGTTTCTGAATCCCGTCAAGGTAAGCATCCAGCAGTTCTATGGTATTGAAATCAACGACTTTGCTGTTACCGTCGCAACTACAGCCCTCTGGATTAGTGAGGCACAAATGTTATCTGAGACCGAGCGCATCATGCACCAGATTATTGATTTCCTTCCGTTGAAAACATATGCTAATATTACAGAGGGCAATGCCCTTCAAATGGATTGGGAAAACGTTGTTCCCTGTGGTCGGCTGAACTATATAATAGGCAATCCTCCATTTGTAGGAGCTCGTCAGATGTCTGAGTTTCAGAAACAAGATATGTTAAATGTATTCGGTAAAAAATGGAAGAATGTAGGCAATATGGATTACGTATGTTGCTGGTACAAGCAAGCAATAAATCTTATGCGAAACAATAGAAGTACACGTGCAGCTTTTGTTTCTACCAATAGCATTTGTCAGGGCGAACAAGTTGCTTCACTTTGGGAACCCTTATTTGAAGAAGGAGTAATTATTAATTTTGCTCATCGCACCTTTCGATGGGATAGTGAAGCATCTCTCAAAGCTCATGTTCATTGTGTAATTGTGGGAATTTCCTATGTTAATTTGACTTCGTCTACTTTGTTTGATAACGACAAGTATAAGAATGTTAGTCACATAAATGCTTATTTAACTGAAGCCCCAGATGTGTTCATTGCGAAACGCAATATCCCATTGTGTAATGTTCCCCCCATGAACTATGGTAGTTTTGCCCTTGATGATGGTAACTATACCATAAGCCTTGCTGAGTATGAAGAACTTGTGAAGCGTGATCAATCAATAGAACAGTTCTTGCGCCCATTTATTGGTGCTCAGGAAATGCTTCATTCAATAAAGCGCTGGTGCGTTTGGCTTAAAGACGTTCCGTTAAGTTCTTACTCTAAGAACAATATTATACGAGAAAAAGTTGAGCGCGTACAAAAGTGGAGATATGCGAGTAACCGTAAAAATACAGTATTATTGGCTGATACTCCAACATTATTTGCGGAGATACGTCAACCTGAGACAAAATATCTTGCAGTGCCTACTGTCTGTTCTGAGAAGCGCAGATATATACCAATGGCGTATCTTTCGCCTGAGATTATTGCATCAAATCAGGTTTATATTGTTCCTGATGCAACACTTTTCCATTTTGGTGTTATGCAATCGAATGTTCACATGGCGTGGATGAGAGCTGTATGCGGTCGATTGGAAACTCGATACCGTTATTCTAATAGTGTTGTTTATAACAACTTTCCATGGCCACAACCTACAGAAGAGCAAATGTTTTATATTGAGAAAACAGCTCAAACTATTTTAGATGTTCGGAAACAATTTCCTGATGATTGTCTGGCAGATCTTTATGATCCTGTCTTTATGCCTGTAGAACTCCGTCGTGCTCATCAGGAAAACGATCGTGCTGTTATGGCTGCCTATGGCTTTCCCGTCAAAACCATGACCGAAAGCCTTTGTGTTGCCGAATTATTTAAACTATACAAGCAACTAACAAAAGAATAACAATATGAAAACGAAGACAAAATCACCATCTTATCTAACGTCTGCAAAGACGATGTATGCAGCATTGACTATTCTGAAGAAGAACGGAGGAAGTATGCCCATCAGAGTATTGATGCGTGAGATAGAAAAAACTGTGGATTTGACTGATTGGGAAAAAGAGATATTAGAAAACACCGGCAATATCCGCTGGCAGAGCAATATGCACTTTACGTCTGTGGATTATGTACGAGCCGGATTTCTCATTAAGAAGAAGGGTACATGGACGATTACGCCCGAAGGTGAGGAAGCCCTGAAACTTGGGCCGGAAAAACTGCGCGACTTGGCTTGGGAGCGATACAATGCATGGTATCGTTCAAAAGAGCCCGCAGGTCAGGAAAAGCCAGAGGTGCGCACGGAAGAAGAAAACGATCCCGCTAAGGAGACAATGATAGAACTGGAGACGCTGGAGGAAAGAGCTGCCAATGGCATCCGTGAGTATCTGAAGAGCAAGAACCCGTATGAGTTTCAGGATCTCGTAGCAGCCCTGTTGAAGGCAATGGGTTATTACATTCAGTCAGTTGCGCCTCGAGGCAAGGATGGTGGCATTGACATTGTGGCTTACGTAGATCCCTTAGGTGCCCAGACACCCCGAATCAAAGTACAGGTAAAGCATAAACCTGATACTGCTACAGGGGCTGCTGATGTGCGTGCCCTTCTTGGCATCTTGAAAGCTGGCGACATCGCACTCTTTGTTACTTCTGGTTCTTATTCTGCTGATGCCAAACATGCAGCATCAGGCGGTGACAAGTTTATCCGTCTGATAGATGGTGATGAGTTTATCGATATGTGGCAGGAGTATTACGATAAGATGTCGGACGATGACAAGAACATGCTGCCTTTGAAGCGGATATCATTCCTGGGTAATAACGAGTGATATTGACACTACTTGTCGATACTGCTCACGCTCGGCCATGCTCAAATATGATTTGGCATGGCTCTCGCTTACTCGCAATATTGCATTATTGCATTGCATTCGTTTTTATGTGACACGGCGGGGTCTGGACAATTTGTGACAGTCACGAAGTATCCAGACCCCATCGAAACATTAATATAACGGAGGGACGGTTCTCCTGTTATAACAAAAGAACCGTCCCTCCGTTACACCGTCCTCCCTTAGATGAGGAAGTATGGATGATTATTTGAAAATCAGCTGGGCGAAATTGTAGAGTCCGTACTTCCAGACCACGAAGTTGTGACCTTGGTCA
>JAEEGH010003226.1_pt1 | contig 43171 bp, 41 predicted proteins | sample 9134181 | NCBI WGS metagenome assembly JAEEGH01 (sample SAMN16246544, study PRJNA631951) | gut metagenome | biome: gut microbiome; feature: rumen; material: DP-attached | host: Bos | place: Iran: Karaj | collected 2018-10 | reverse complement strand
AATAGTAAAGTCTACAACACCATTTTCATCTTCACTGATGCTAACTCCAACTGTATATTCTGTATCCTCAGTATACTGTGGATCCTGTGAGTATCCGAATCTAGTATTTATAGTATTCACTAAAAAATACTCTGATTCATATTTAGTTACAACATCAGCATACGTAGATGTTGATTCAACAGGCTTATACTCAATATCAAAGTCAGTTCTAGGATAACTATCCTCATGATAAAGAACAACTCCTGTTCCAACAGCGTCTAATCCATCCCCAGTTGCACTCACAATTTTTTCATCAGAATCAATATAACTTGATAATGGATAATTGTCAAAATCACTAATAGCTGCACAATAAGTAATTAATTCACTGTCCTTATAATTAGCTACCACTTTTGATGGATCTAAGTTTCCATTCGCATCCTTAGCATATGTTGAATCAAGAAATAAAAACTTTGAAGACTGTGGATTTATTTCTGAGGCAGGAGTAAATTTTTCAGTATCAATTTCTCTATAAACATCATAACCTGGCTCTGTTTTAGCAATCAAAATATAAAAGTAGTCATCGACAACTTTAACTGTACCAGCATAGTTTAATCCTTTACACTTTTCAACAAGCGCAATTGTCTCTTTATCCTCAGCGTTTACAACAACTGCTGTATTTCCATCTTCGGTATTTACTACAACTGCTCCACCGCCGCCGTTGCTACCACTAGAGCTGCTAAGGTAACTAGCCGCTTGATAAATATTTACATCAAGGAACTGCCACTCACCAAATAATGACTGAACCTGAATTCCATTCTCCTCACACTTCTCAACTGTTGTGAGATATCTACCCTCTGCAATACCAGTGTTATAGTAATCTAAATAGTATGCAAGGATATTAGTTCCATATGCTTCTCTAAGCTGTGGATATGCACTAGCGTATGCCGATGGATCAAAATCTGGCCATCCCTTACGACCTTCCCAAATACCACAATCACAGAAATGATTAAATAAAGCATCATAATCTGTACCAAGTGCTTCAACAACGTCATAGTTAGTATATGCATAGTAATCTGCATCAAACAGTGTAGCAATGATTTCCTTCTGCTCAGCTGTAAGTGTTCCATAAGTTACCTGTGAAGCATCCTGTGCTACTGTGATAGTCTTAGCCTCTGAATCAATTGTAGTTGCTCCGATTGTACCTGCTGTAATTCCCATCATAATAGCAAGTACGAAAAGATTTCTTTTTTTCATCATTCTTATCCTCCCTCGATAACGAATTGTTCTCCCTTGATGTCCGTTAATTTAAGTCATTTTTTATTTTCTCTTGCGCGCAATCAATATTCTCTCATATTTCATTTAAAACTTCAATAGTATTGATATAATTCTTTTAAATTATTTTACTATAATTATCAATATTTAGAATTAAGGGTAATAATCAACAATAATTACAACAAAAAATAGCTCCAATTACTTGAAGCCATCATAGAATTTTATTCCCTTGTCAACAGTTTTAATCCAACAATACCAATTACAATAAGCAACACACAAACAATTTGGGGTATCGATAATTTCTCATTAAAAAGCCTCCTTATATTAAAATACGCCATTCCTTCACCTGCTAAGACCTAACGGTAAAGGAATGACGTTAATCCCACTACTCGGTAGCACTGGGCGTCTTTTTATTTAATTTACGCTCTCCTGGCTTTAATCCAATCACATTTTTTATCTGCTCATTAGTTGCAATAGGATACACCTCCATAATATGATTCGCTATTCTTCTAGCAGAGTCATCCGGATCTTCCTTATAAGCAGATGTCACATAATCGTATCCCCATAAGTGCTCAGGAACTGTATAAACGGCTAAGGGCCACCCATAACTTTCTCCCTTCTTATTCTTGCGTTGCCGAAAGTCTCGCACACACATATACATCTGCATCTGAAGACCTGTTATTGTACCCTCAAAGCCTTTTTCCCCGCCTTTTCCAAAGCCAGCTTTTTTCTTTAACTCATTTGAATAATACTCCTCATCCATCAGCTCCTCAGAAAAAAGATCCATGATTTTCTTTTGCCTAGCTGATGCTTTACCATCCTCCCAGAGCGCATCAAAATCGTAGCCATCTCTACGGTAGTTAACAAAATACGGCAACCACTCCTTAGATATAAACCCTGCTTTTTTATCAAAGAACTTGCCGTATGCAATTTCTCCACGACGAGCTATAATCTCTCTCCACTCCCATGGGTCAAGAAGTGAATCCTCTGACCACCAATACTCAGGAACAGTTCTTTCTTCCAGCGAAAATCCTGGAATGTCATTCTTAAATAATGGCAAAAACCCTATTTCATTGATATAGTCAATTGCTTCATCCACAGTATGTAGGCACTCAGGATCATCCCAAGCAACCCCATACATAATCCATGTCCCATTTTCATTTGGCATATCCTATCCCCCAGAAATAAAACTTCTCGTAAATATAAATAGCATCTGTTCCTACTCAATCCAACTTACTGGATCAGAATAGTTTTCATCCACCCATTCTTGACCATTATGCGTTACTTTTCCATCTATCTCAAGCTCATCTGTTACAGAACCATCTTCGTTTTCTATCCCGTGAAGTTCTCCGATTTTATTTTCTATTACCCCATCACTATCGATTGACATTCTATAGAAATATAAATCTCCGGCGCCTCCACTACCCAAATACTTGCCATCATTTTGCAATTCTTCGAATAGTCTTTCTCCCATATTTGTCCCGTAGAACTTTCCATCATCACGAGTTAGTATTAGATAATTGCCTCCACCTTCAAAAAAATGAATAACTAATTCTTTTCCATTTTGGTTATCTAAATCTACCAACGCAACCCCTGCTATTTCAGGTTGTTCTTCTGACTCTATGGACTCCAAATATTCCGAAAAACTTATGTCTTTGTCTAGCCAATTAAAGCAATAGAATGTATTCTCTTCATTCAACACCGCAATATATTCTTGAAAGTCTTCCTGTTCCTCTTCATCCATTTGATTTTCATATTTCTGCCAATCGATTTTGAATGAATCTTCTTTATTCGATACAGTTGAAGAGTTATCAAAATTCTCTAGCATTTCTTGTCCTGCAAGATTATTCTCTTCAATTGCCTTTTCGTTTTTACCGCAACTAAATAACATAGTTGGAACTATGCAACTTATTAACACAATTCCACATTTGAAACTTTTCATTCTAATTATTCTCCGTATTATAAGAATAGCCTGCCATATTATTCAAATAATTTCCTATTAATCTCAAACGCATCACAAGCTATAATACTAAATAAATTATAACAATATGTATTCTTCACATCATCACTAATTCTTAATAAATCGAATTCACAAATTACATATATCAATTATAATTTTAAAACTCTTCCTCAATCTCCGTAATTGCGCATCTGCCACATATCTGACCTACAAATTCTTCCATGTAAAAAAACTCGCCATCAAAATATGCATCAAAATCCTTTATTGCGCCTCCTAGGGTAAATGCCTTGCCACAGTCCTTGCATTTTCTCATAAGGGACATGGCAACCTCATCATCCTCAACCTCGTAATCATCATGCTCCATATCTCCATCTTCAAACCCCTCCAGTTGATGGCTTGATAAGTATTCATCTGATGGCTTAAGTTCACCATCTATCTCTGAAAAAAATCCCATTTAGTCACCTCATAAATAGTCTTAATAAAGTAGTCTATCAAATGTCTTGTTCCATTATAACCCACTTAGGAGCAGAATACATGACCCAGATTTCTCGGAAATCTTATTCCACCAATAACTTTTCTTACTTAATTTGACTTCGGTTATTTTTTGCCACTATAACCACCTATACACAAAAATAAAAAGAGACTTCTTCCGAAGTCGGTAGAAGTCTCCTTATCTTCAATTAGAAAATCTGGCCTGGTAGTTTTAGCTTCTCCTTTGGTGGAAATAATTTATCAAACTCTTCCACGTCTTCATCACTAACGTAATATCCCGTAGGCGTCTGATAAACACCTGTGATGCCATCCAAATAACCTGGGATTAGCTCCTTACCAAGAAAGAATGATGCATCAGCCCCATCAGGCAAATCATGATATCTGATGCCAAATTTGTTAGCATAATCAAAGCCACTCTTCCCATAGAAATCGATGTTGCCCTCAAACAAAACTGCTCCGAAGCCCATCTTAGTGGCCTTTTCAAGGGAATAATCCAGAATCGCCTTGCCATATCCTCTACGCTTAAGTCCTGGAGTGATGCCAATTGGTCCCATAGTAAGAACATCAATTACTCTACCATCATCTGCTTCAATGATGGTTCTCATAAACATATTTTGTCCAATCAATGTACCATCTTTTTCCATGACAAAATCAAGCTCTGGAATAAAAGCTGGATCATCTCTAAGCACATGAATCACGTAGTGCTCGCTGCAACCCGGACGATATACATTCCAAAATGCTTCTCTTACTAAGTTCTCTACTTCTCTGTAGTCTTTCTTTTCTTCTAATCGAATAATATAGTCCTTTTTATTCATTATTTTTTCCTCCTGAAAACTTATGACCAAAAGTTGCTTTTCAGCGGGAGGTTCGTGTGATTGTCTACAAACCTCCCGGTTAGCGGACAATCTCTCGTGTGTTGTACTTTGTCAAACAGCACTACTCCTTTAAAATAAAAATACTAATCAAGCCTCAGCTTTGATATTAATATAACAGATTTTGGCATAAAGTAAAAAAACTTCATCAATTTTCTAGCTTTCACATAATCAATGCTGGCAACTCTGTTAAAACCAATCTAACTAAACTAATTACATTTTCAGCCACATGCATTTTTATAAGCTATAGCATCAATCTGAAATAAAATACCATCTCTTATAAAATCAGATGTATATGCTTTCCTTGTTGGATATTTACCTGCAAATCTTTCTTTTAAAACTTTCGGTAAAATGTTCAAGTCTTCAATGTTCTTAAAAAGACAATCCATTTTCACAACACATTCCAAAGTTAATCCCGCCATCTTCAAGCGCTTTTCCAATACGTCAATAGCTCCGTGAATCTGTTCTTCAATTGACTTGCCCTCATTTCCCATACAGTATCCTACAAAGATGTAGTCGCCAGCTTCAATAACTGTGGAATCTGCCCAAAATTCATCTATTTCAATTCTTTTTATCTCTGGCATGTTCATTCTCCTATTTATAAAGTCTTATGTAGTTTCCAAAAATCAATAGATTGCTGTCCCCACAATCTCAGGATATGTTTGATAAAATTGTACATAACGATAAAGCGAACGCTAATCAAAAATAGCTGTTCTCCTTGCCCATTATGCTATTATCACACAATATTTCCAAATCAAAATCTTCATATCGATTATGCCCTGGTAAACTCTTCTTATATTTCCAACATTTGATTGCATCATCTAAGCTTCTACCATTGTTGGCTTCAAAAAAATCTCGAATATAAGTATTATATTCAAACTGCCTATCTATCTTTGTTTTCCCCTTTTTCTTTTCTTCAAGAATCATATAGTAAGCTTCTATGGCAGCACCATAAGTCTTGCCAGCATTTGCTTTTAACCATTTCTGAAACTGTACATTAAAAGAAAATGTTTTACCAATTTTTCCCTTGAAAAAAGCTCTATGCTTTTCCGAACAAACTATATTTTGCTCTATAATGGTTTCTTCAGTGATAATTCCTACATCAATAGTTTTATTCTTGTTTTTAGTTACCTTCTTAACTAATCCCGTATCAAGGAAATAAGTAATTCTATCAGTAAGTTCTATCTTTCCTCCGGATGTTGGAATTCCATTATCTCTGCAGAATTCTACTAGTTCTTCCTTCAAATAATAGTAACTTCTAAATGTTTTGCTATCTAATTTTGTGTTAAGTATTGGTCTTTCAATCATCTTATTCATGTATTTAATTATAACAGACTAATAATCATAAAAACAGAACAAACTTTCTCTTTTGTTAAGGCCCTTCTTTTTTACTCTTAATTACTTAAATGTATATTATCATATGATTTAACCTGTTTATATACTATAAATATAATACAATTAACTCATACTTGTGTGTGAACCTCAGGTTTTTATGCGGGAGAGCTAGTTTATGATTACATTTGATCCTTTATGGGAACAACTAAAAAAACGTGGAATTACCACATACCAACTTATAGAAAATTACGACTTTAATCCTGTAGAAGTATACAGATTAAAACACAATCATAACTACACGCTTTCTTCAATCGACCGATTTTGTAAAATACTGTCCTGTGAGCCAGACGAAATAATTGCTTTTGTAGACGATTCTGAAACAGACAAATATGACTTAGATGAATATACGGTAAAAAAATAGAGCACTTATGGCTCTATTTTTTTAGTTAAGTTAGTATTTTTACCTGTGTATCTTGGTTTGGAGCACCTGACCATTCTTTCATTTTTTGCCCCATTATATTCTAAAAATAGCATTGTAATATCATCAAATTGTTCTGCCTCACCTTGAAATTGTTCTAATGAAGTTTTTAATTGACCACAGAAGGAATCAGGATTCAGTGATGAATTCCTACTAAAGAATAGCTCTAATGCAGCATTTCCATACATATCCCCTTTAATATCATTTGCCTCTGGCACTCCATCACTATAAACAAAAATCTTGTCTCCTTTTTTTAATACCATATGTTTCTGTTCGTAGGTCATATCCTCCATACCAGCTAATACAAAGCCACTGACTCCAGTAAGCCAACTATACGTATTAGATTCAGCTTCATATAATAGCGGGCAATTGTGACCAGCGTTTACATAGTCCAACTTGCCAGTTGATAGTTCTAAAAAACCTAACCACGCAGTTAAAAACATGCCATTACGATTATTTCTACATAATGCAGAATTAACATCTTCAAAAGTCTCAGCAGGATTCTTCCCCAACATCAACTGATTTTCTATCAGTGTTTTTGCCATTACCATAAATAAACCTGCCGGAACACTTTTACCAGAAACATCGGCTACTATAAATGCCAAATGGTCTTGGTCTATAAAGAAAAAATCATAGAAATCACCTCCGACTTCTTTCGCCGGATATGCTACAGCATAAATTGAAAATTCTTCACTACTATTTAGCATGCTTGAACTGTCAGGAAGCATATCATTTTGAATGTTTGTTGCCACTAGTAATTCCGTATGTATTCTCTCTTTTTCTTTAGTGATTATTTTAATATTTTCAATATATTCTTTTATCTGCAAGCGCATATTGTTAAATGCATTTGCAAGATCCTCTAACTCATCGTTTGTATCAAATTCAATTAAACCATCAAGATTTTTACCATTAGTTCCTACTACTTCAGCGGTAAGTTTTTGAACTGGTTCGGAAATACGTTTACCTAATTTAATAGATAAAAATCCAAACACAATAAACAAAACAATGGTCACAATAATAAATTCTATTATTATAACCTGCTGTGAATCTCCTACGCTTTTATTAAAATCAGAATTCAAAGTATTTATCCTCTCTTTGCTTTCATTAGCCGGCATTAATATTTCTTCGGCATCTACAACTGTGGCAAAGCTCCATCCCAACGTATCTAGTGGCGCATATGCAATAAATACTTCTTTATCATTGATTTTTATTTTCGTGCATTTACTCTCTTTTTTCTGCATAGATTCTGCAAGGGTTCTCAAATCACTGTTACCACTTCTTTTTAAGTCAGGATTTGTTTCTCCTATTACTGCAGTTTCTCCACTAGTTGCACCTGATACTACAATTTTTCCATTTTCATCTACTAAAAAGGCATACCCTGTATTTGAATAATTATTTTTAAGCACAGCTTTAGTTTTATCTACTTCTTGATATATCTCATCCAAATATGAACCTACGCCCACAACTCCAACAAAGACATTGCCTTTGTATACCGCTTTTGAACAAACTATACAATCCGATTTGCTATGTATATCCTGAAATACTTCCGTGTGAACTATTTCCCCTGGTTTACTATTTTTTGCATTAATAAACCACGGACGCTCTGATGCCTCATAATTATCAGGCAATATCTTCTTTCCAGAATATTTATTTTTGGATATGTAATCTGCCTGTATCATCCAGCCGGATTCTGTGGCTATGTATACAGATGAAATCATATCGTTACTATAGTTTATCTCATACAGCAAATCCTGTATGTTAGCTAACTTTAATATTTCTTCTGTATATATAGTCTCATACAGCAAATCCTGTATGTTAGCTAAATTTGATATTTTTACTGTATATAAAGGACCTGTAAGGCTATCGGTCGTATTATCACTAATACTTTTTGACCACAATAACTGAGTGGATAAATTGCGATTATTCTTTTGTGGCAAATCCACCTCTCTGTCTGGATAGATATTTGGATTGCAATATATATGTTCCGCAAGGTTTACAATTCCATCCACATTACGATTTATATTTTCAAATCTTTTATCTATAGCTGCTGCATTACTATCAGATAAAATTAATAGCTGATTGCATGTTTTTTCTATCATTTCATCTTCAACATAACTTGTTGTAGATTGCTCGAATTTCTCACTTTGATTGTCAAAACTTTTTTTCATGGAATTTATGTTTAACAAGGCTAACGTTGACGAGATAAATAAAGCAGTTAATACAGAAGATAGCAGCAGGGCTATTATTTTATTTTGAATTGATTTTTTTCTTTTCATATTGTTAAAAATAGACCGGCCATGGTCTACATGACCGGTCATATATCAACTTATTAATTGAGTTTATTATTTTGATGGAATAACCATATGTGGCACAACATATTGAATTGTGTATTCACCCTCATACTCTTTCCACCATTTAGTGAGAAATTCCTTCAACTGAGCTTCTAGATCATCCAAATCCTCTGATGAAAAACTTACTACTCCACAATTTGGATCATAAAAATATACTGTTCGTTTGTTTTTGTCAAAATATGCTGCTACTGCATGAGCGCCTTTTTTTAAACGCATATACATCAATAAATAATTACTAGAACGACAAATTTGTTCTGCAAATACATCAGGAGTAGTAATATGACCAGCACCTGGAATTTTTAACGCATAACATTCCTCAAAAATATTGCCTGTCATTAAGCTTGCAAATGCAGTATAATCCGCCTCGACTGTATTGGTTCCTAATAAGCGTGTTAATGAATTTTTATCGGTTCTTATATAAGTCTGAAAATTTCTAGCAATCTGCATATAATACTTTGGTTTTGCATTATAATGATTTTCTGTACCGTAATCTTTATCCCAGCCCTGTATTTTTTCATGAATAGCTCTTAACCATTCCACACTCAAGGCAAAGCACATTCCTCTTCTAATAGATTCGGAAATATCAGCTTCTCCTTCTTTAAACTCACAAGCGTCAATAATTTTTTTAATAATAGTACTATGATATGGTTTTAAAATTGGCATTATTTTTTACCCCCTATGCTTTTGTATATACTCAACTATTTTTCTAAACTCCTCACTCATGTGATAATCTTCAAAATATACTTTAGTTTCTCCACAGTTGTGTAGAATCATAAACTCATTTCTACCACATAAAGGTCTTAACCCAGCAAAAAACCAATCCCTGTTTTTGAGCTGTTCATATAACCATACTGCGTTTTCATCATTAATATTTAGAAAAATATTGGCTGTCTGTTTTCCTCTTAAAGGATATTTCTTTAGTACCCTATCAACCTGTTCTAACACATCATCACCTATGGAAATGATTCTTATTTCTAAGCTGTTTTGATTGGCGTCTTGGGCACAAGTAACCTCACTAAAGGAAGTTTTCCTATGATATTTGGAAAATCTTGAAATCTTATACTTTACACCTAGGGATCTATATATTTTCTTACAAAACTTAATATGTTCTCTTGGTATATATAGAGTGCCTACCTTAGTTTTAGATATTTTCTTTACCTGCAATCCCTGAGAATGTTTGGTGTTTCTTCCGTTATCATATGAATGTATAATTCCTTCTACATCAAACACATTCATGATAAGACCTGTTGCCACCAAGCCAAATCGTTTCATTAATCTTTGAGTAATATCATGAAACATAACAGGTAAACATATTACAGATGTACGGTTGGTGTTTTCAACCATATACATGCTATGCTCAAAAAATATCATCGACAGTCCATAACCTCTATATTTTTTCTTAAATATTTGTGATGCAACCTCGCACATGGATTCCTCTGGATAAAAATCCTTTAGTATTGTCATTCCAGCTATTTCTCCGGTTCGTGGGGACTCCGTTCTCAAAGCTGTATCAATAACCTCTGCAACTAAGAAAATTATCTCTTTCTTTTTTGCCTTTTCAGCCAAAAAACCTTCATTATAAAAACTTCTCTTAAAATAGGTGTCACCGTATTCGTCACGAATACACTCAATCATTCCTTTTTCGTCTCCGGGTTCACTTAATCGAATAAGAAATGTTTTTTCTTCTCCAGACTTATTCTTTACCCGGTAACACCTATTTAATCCTTGATCAATAAAAGGAATCATCGCACACATAATATTTTATTGAACCCGGTTATTTTAAACACTTCTCTAATGTCTTCATTTGCGTTAATCACTTCTACATCTCCACCTCGATTATTCATTAGTTTTGTCTCTTTTAGCAAAACTCTCAAACCAGATGAACATATATAGTTCAACTGCTCCATATCAACAGTTATATGGGATACATTAGCGGGAATTTCATCGAATTTCTCCTGAACAAATGACGCAGTAGACGTATCAAATTTTCCATCAAGTGTTATCGTGCAGTGACTCTCGTCAATATTTGTTGTAATCTTCATTTTTACCCCCCATCTATTATTGGCATATGTTAGATTTACTCGCCCTCATCTTCTTCCATCCACATTGGTTTTCTAGGAAAGCCCACATGATATGTAACCTTTTCCATAGTCAACTCATGTTCCCCCAACATATACCTACCAATAGTTGTATCTTTGGATAGAATAATTCCTTTTGGGTAATCATTCAAACAGCGATTCAAATATTTCTCCTGTGCTTCCCTAGACTGATCCGATAAGGGATTATTAGGATTTACACTGCCTACCGTGACGAGTTTTACAAATCCAACATCAACAAATGTCATCTTCTCATTACGTTGTGCCATAATTACCTCTTACCTTCCTTAATATCTTTTACGAACTTGGAGTTGTTGAAGGTGTTGTCTGAGAAGGACCAGATATTGCTGAACTATACTCATTCTTCTTTGTAAGTAGTTCATTTTCTGTTTGATTAACAACCTTCTGTCTTTCAACTGCATTTTGCTGTGCTACAAGTAGTGAATCATAATATGTTTCACCAGCTCCATACTCAGCAACCGCTCCATCATCTTTAATAGACTTAAGGGCAAACAGATTCGATACTGTCTTTTTCTCAGAAGCTTCATTATCATTTTTTTGATCAGCAATCATCTTAATTACATCAGAAGCCTTGTTCTGGAAAGAATTCCAACTCTGATTAACTGTATCCATAGCTATGCTGTACTTCTCAATTGCTTCATTTGAATTACCAGCTGTACCTCCACCTTCAGCAGTACCAGCATTAGGCTTATCAACGGAATTCATTTTACTTGTCATAATTGACTGATAAACATTAAGCTGACTCTGACCAACCTTCTTGAGTTGAACAATACTTGCAGAAAGTCCATCCTGCGCAGCAGAAAGTCTATTCTCTATCTGGTTAATTTCGTTTCTAAGAGCCTTAAGCTTTTCTGCTTTGATTCTTGCCTGCTCAGAAAGATTCTGACCATTACCGTCCTTAAGCGTACTTCCTACAAGGGAAGGTGCTACGTTAGCAGCCATCATGTCCAGTACTCTTGCAAGACCTTCAGGAGTGCCATGATTTGTAGCTCTAACATCAACATGATATTTAGCCGAGTTATCACTACTTCTTGTGTTTGCCTGATGAGCACTAACACTACCAGATACACTTACACTAATTATTCCGAGTCGTGCTGTACCTGTAATTGTTGCACCTACATCTACTGCAGTTTCACTTCTTTCACTTTGTTTTACTTCCATATCAAACAGAATATTGACTTCGTCTACCTGTAGATTTGGAATGGGAACAATAGCCAACATTGGAACATCTACTTTCATTTCATCCAAGTTGCTTGTTCCATCGTCATTTGTGCTGCGTTTTTCGTACCTGAAAGCTACATTTCTAACATTACCATCCGCATCAAATCCAACTTTGTTGATGAAGTCGGCAGTAGAATTAGCTAGACGAATACTTGCATCTGCTGCTGCTGACAAGGGACTACCAATTAATTGATCCATAGGGAGTCCTTGAAATTGTTGTCCAATTGACATACGCTTTACCTCTCTTTCTATATTTTTTTATTTTTCTTTTGGGCATAGTATCTACCACCGCAAAAGACAATCGATTATCCGCCTTAAAAAACAAGGTTTCTTTTTTGCCATTACTGGCTCTTCAAAGGACATAAGAGTTACGTTCTCTATAAAAATCACTTTCTCTTTATTTGAATTTTCCCAGTTACAAATGCTATCAATATTGATATTTTCACATATGTTATCTAGAACATTTTGTAGTTCAACTCTATCAACTTGGATTTCTTTTTTTGCTTTTTTTCTACTCATAATCCTTATCAAGACCATATGATATTTCCATATTCATAATTTCCTCTTTATATTCCATTATTCGATTAATAATATTGGATTGGGCCATCTTGTATTTGTCCCTATCAAATTCATATGTATCTTCCTCAAAAGAATCTTTACTAAGCTGATGAAGTCTCTCTTGTTCATCAATCATTTCTGATATCTTCTGATGTAACTGATTTAACTTGCCAATCTTAGCTTTAAGGACTTTTATTTTCTGAATAATATTCTTCTGTTCATCTGTGCCAAAATCTCCAGAGATAGCAATAGGTGTACTTCCAATTTTTTTCGCCACCTGACTAGATGACAAGGCGTCAGTTAGACGTAAGATTCCTTCAGTAGCCGGTATTGATGAAACCTGTAACTTATATGATATTTTTGGCAAGAAATCACTTTCTCTTTGAGAGGGTGAACATATTCTTGCATTTATCTTCCGCTCTCCAGTATTAGGATTATCTACAGCTTTTACTTCTGTAGAAAAGTTGATTTCAGCTTTATCAACTCCCAAATTTGTTACAGGAACCATTGATAATAAGGGAACTTGCACCTGTAGATTATCAACACTGTATCCATCGTCACCTTCTGGCCTAATCTGGTCATAAGCAATATTAATGTTATTCATATGAATAACTTCTTCTTGCCCATTTTGCTTAGATGTTCCCATAGCACGAATAGACTGTAGTATATCAGCTCTAAGTTGTTGATTGGATTTTGCAATCGCATAAAGAGGTGCATATACCAAATCATCTAATGGTATAAAATCGCTGTCCATTATCGATTCATTGTTACCATCTTTATCCATACTGCTTTCGTCCGATTTGCTACGATAAGGCATATTATTCTCCTTTATAATTATCTAAGAAACAAATCTCTCTCTTCTTCTCTTCTTCTAACTAAACCTGGCAAAACTTTTCCTCCACCTCTTGTATAAGCCATAAATTTTTCTGCCACTTGAGATGGATTTCTTCCCGAAACTAACTTCTGAAGATTTCCAGCGCCGCAGTTATAACAGAAGCTTGTTAATGCATCAAACTGATTCTGTGTAAGAGGGAATGTAATAATCCCCTTCTTGGCTAAATCATTTACAGAGTTTCCATATTTTTTCAAGTCAACTCTAAGTAACTCCATAGCATATTCTTTTGATGGCAACTTCTGTCCTGGTGTTACTCCTGCTGTATGGCCATATCCAATTGTCCAAACTCCCGCGGGACACTTATATGCTTCCAATCTACAGCCCTCATATTTTGCAACTAATTCAACTCCCCTTTGTGATATTTGCATTCCTCCCTGATTAGTTTGTGGATTCTGAGGCAAGATTGGTTCAACTGGCTTATTATTTAGATTTGCACTATCTCCAGCCTTATACTCTTTAACGAATTTCAAATTAACCGGACTATTTATTTCATGGGAGCCATTTTCATTTTTCCCAAGAATAACTCTATCTCCTGATATAGACTTTATAATCCATTTATCATCCAGTACCCACTGAGGAATCTTTTGTCCACCATAATATGTTGATCCATTTTCCAAAGAAACAATATCACCAACTTTAACCATCCCCTTACCTCCTTCTTTCAAACTGATATAACGTATTAGATTGAACTACTGTTATTTGATAAATTGAATATAACCCATTTATTTAATAAAAATAATCTACACATATGTAGTAGCATGAGTATTCATTTTTGATCCTTATTTTTTGCCATAAAAAAAGACTGCCTTATCGGCAGCCTTAATGATCCCAACCTTTACAAATTGCTCTATGTACTGATTTTATTCATTTTTTTCGTACACCATTTTGCTTTGGTCATACTCCTGTAAATACACTATTTCTCCGAAATCTTATTCCACTCATAAGGGGTGTTCTGATATACGTAGTAATTCAACCAATTAGAATATAAAATATTGCCGTGGCTTCTCCACTGTAATAGTGGTCTCTGCTCTGGGTCATCCTCTGGATAATAGTTGACAGGCAGGGCTATTTCAAGGCCCTTATCTCTGTCGCGCTTGTATTCGCTATCAAGTGTGTAGCGATCATACTCTGGATGTCCCATGACAAAAATATTGCTACCATCCTTTGACATGCAGAGGAATACTCCAGCCTCTTCACCTTTTGCGCATACAACCAAATCCTCGCAGGCTTCAATTGCCTCAGTGCTAACGCCTGTATGACGGCTGTGTGGAGCATAAAAAATATCATCAAATCCACGGACAAGTGGTATCTTACGATTCTGTACACGATGTGGAAACACGCCAAACTTCTTGGCATCCAAATCGTATTTATTAATGCCATAGCGATAGTAAAGGCCAGCCTGGCACCCCCAACACAAATGAAGCGTAGAAGTTACATGTGTTTTAGTCCACTCGAACACCTTGCAGAGTTCATCCCAATAATCAACTTCCTCAAAAGGCATCTGCTCAAGAGGTGCACCTGTTATGATAAGACCATCAAAATATCTATCATATACATCCTCGATCTTTTCGTAGAATGTATCCAAATGAGTCTTGCTAGTATTTTTACTTTCGTGACTGCCTACAGTAAGGAATGTCACATCCACCTGAAGCGGAGTATTTGAAAGGGAACGCAACAGCTGAAGCTCTGTAGCCTCCTTTAATGGCATAAGATTTAAAATACCGATACTAATAGGTCTGATATCCTGATGTGTTGACCTATTCTCATCCATTACAAATATATTTTCATGTTCAAGTATAGCCTTTGCAGGCAAATCATTTTGTGTTCTAATTGGCATAACAATCTCCCATCCAATCCGTCATTCTTCTCTAGTTCTAATTGTTAATAAGTGCAAGCAAGCCAGCCTCATCGAGAACTGTAACTCCAAGGGAATTTGCCTTGTCTAGCTTGCTACCAGCAGCTTCACCAGCCACTAGATAGTTAGTCTTCTTTGAAACAGAGCCAGCACATTTGCCTCCATTTAGCTCGATAAGCTCCTGCGCTTCCTTTCTTCCCATTGTCGGAAGCGTTCCTGTAATAACAAATGTAAGCCCAGCCAGCTTATCAGAAGCCCCTTCCTTTTCTTGCTCTATCATATTAACGCCTGCATCTGCAAGTCGATTAATAATATCCATATTAACACTATCGTGCAAATAATCGTATATAGATTTTGCACTTATTTCGCCAATATCATTGACCTGAACAAGCTCCTCTTCAGTAAGATTCATTATTTTCTTGATATCTTTGAACTGACTAAGCAATGCTTTTGCTGCAGCTTTTCCTACATTTGGAATACCAAAACCTGTAAAAACTCTAAATGCATCATTTTCTTTGGAAGCCTCGATAGCAGCAAGAAGCTTATCTGTATTTTTTTCCTTACCGATAATGCCCTCGCTAATAAGCTCATCTCGCTTATCCTTCAAAGAAAAGACATCTGCTATGTCTTTAATATATCCCCTTCTAACGAGGTCGATAATATATACTTCGCCAAAGCCCTTTATGTCCATGGCATCTCTGGAAACGAAATTGATAATATGTCGCTCTAATTGGGCTGGACAGCTAGGATTGGTACATTTCATATCAGCAGTGTCCGCATCTCTCGATACAGGCCCACCACACACAGGGCAAACACTTGGAATCACAAAAGTGCTAACACCTGCTGGTCTCTTATCATGCTTAACTTCCTTGACCTTTGGAATAATCTCGCCTGATTTATATACTACAATGGTATCTCCTATGCCTACATCCAAATCATTGATAAAATCCTGATTATGAAGTGTAGCACGGCTTACAGATGTACCGCATAGACGTATTGGCTCAAATACAGCTGTAGGAGTCACTCTTCCAGTTCTACCAACAGAAAGCTCTATATCAAGAAGCTTTGTCTCCTTTTCCTCTGGTGGGTACTTATAAGCGATATGACCGCTAGTATATTTAGCACTAGTTGAAAAATCACCTCTGTAGGAAACCTGATCTATTTTTACAACAGCGCCGTCTATATCAAAATCAAAATCGGCACGCTTATCCCCAATCTCATCTATTGCAGCGATAATTTCATCTGCATTAACGCACAGCCTGTGAAATGCTGTAGGTACCCCATGTGCCTCTAGAATATCCATTCCAGCGCAGTGGCTATTAGTAAGCTCCTCAGGTCCCTGCTGTACATTAAATACAAACATCCTAAGGCCACGTTCCTTAGTAATGCTAGCATCAAGCTGTCTAAGAGTTCCTGCAGCCAAATTACGAGGATTAGCAGCCAGCTTACCACCGCTTAATTCCTGCTGCTCATTATATCTATCAAAATCTTCATGAGCCATATAAACCTCTCCACGAAGTTGAAGTGATTCATATGGAAAATCAAGATACTTGTTAACATCTGGAATAACTAACGCATTTACGGTAACATCCTCACCGATTAATCCATCTCCTCTAGTCTCTGCAAGGGTCATCTTAAGCTTGCCAGCCGAATCCTTCTCATATCGAAGAGTCATACTAAGTCCGTCTATTTTTGCCTCTACAGAAAATTTAGCATCGGGATGGACTGATTTAACTTTATCAACCCATGCGACCACATCTTCCTTGTTAAAAACATCCTCAATTGAAAGCATTGGCACATCATGTGTCACCTTCACACCTGCCTCGCGTTTCGCAACACCACCTATTTTTTGAGTTGGAGAATCAGGTGTAACCCATTCAGGATGCTCCTTTTCAGCAGCCTTTAATTGTTGCATCAACTGGTCATACTCGAAGTCGCTGATTTCCGGCTCATCCTCGTTATAATATTTATCCATATGATAGTCGATTGTATCAACTAACTTCTTGTATTCTTCTAATAACATTACTACTCCTTATACATTAGAACTCATAAAAAAAATCTAGTTCTTAGAACCTTCTAACATCTTCATAAGTTCTTTTATTTCTTTTGAATTTACATCTCGATAGGTATCCTCTTTAAGGTTTCCTAATTCAATATTCATAATACGAACTCTTTTTAACGTCCTAACCCTATATCCAAAAGTTTGACACATGCGTCGAATCTGGCGATTCAACCCTTGGGTCAAAACAATCCTAAACTCTCTAGGTCCTATCTTAGTCACTCTACATTTTCTAGTGGTCACATCTAACTCTTCTAGGTAAACACCACTAGACATGTTTGTGATAAAATCCGCTGTAATATCCTTATCTACAGTGACAATATATTCTTTTTCATGGGCGTTTACCGCCTTCATAATCTTGTTAACTAAATCACCTTGATTAGTCAGAAGGATAAGTCCTGTGCTATCCTTATCCAACCTTCCAATTGGATAAATCCTTTCAGGATAATTGATATGTTCTATAATATTATTCTTCTCACGCTTTTCGGCAGTACATACGATACCTGCAGGCTTGTTGTATGCTAGAAGAATATTTTTTTTGCCAACATTTGAAACTATCTGCCCCTTGTAGCGGACCTCATCTGACACAGTGACTTTCATGCCCATGACAGCCAGCTTCCCGTTAACTGTCACTTCTCCAGCCTCTATAGCAGCATCTGCAGCCCTACGGCTACAAACTCCCGCGTCAGACAAATACTTGTTTAATCTATAAAGCTCTTCCACAAAAAGCCTCCATTTATACTACAATGGAGACCAAATACATGGTCTCCATAAAGCTCATATTAAATCTTATTTTATTGCTGTAACAAATCAGTTCTGATATAGCCTTCCTTGTTGCCATATTTAACCTTTGTCCAGCCCTCAGCATAGCTCATAATAACTGTTACCTTTTCACCTGAATAAGCAACTGCAACCTTTGATGATGACTGATCCATCTGAGCACGAATATTAGTAGTAGAAGTAAGAGTAATAACTGTACCCTCAGCAACACTTCCGCCTGTTGTAGTCTCTTCATCAGCAGAATCATCAGCACCTGCTTCAGAATCAAGATCAATAGCTGACTTTGTGATATATGCCTGAGTTCCGTTGTAATCGAACTTGTAGAAGTCACCCTCTTCACCGTATATAGTAACTGTTGTACCTTGCTCTACTGAACCAAGCTTTTCGCTGTCTTTATCAGCCTCTGCTCTAACATTTGCTCTAGCATTAGTTCTACCTGTAGATGTACTAGCTTCTTCCTCTGCTGGAGCTTCCTCCTCAGCTGCCTCAGCCTCTGCTTCCTCAGCTTCTGCTGCTGCGGCCTCTGCTGCTTCCTGCTCAGCCTGTGCCTCAGCTTCTGCTGCTGCGGCAGCCTGCTCATCATAATCCTTGTTCCACTGAACAATTGCCTCGTGAAGTGTCTCATTCATAAGAGTTGCAAGAGCAGGATCTTTTTTAATAGCCTCATCATAGCTATCCTGAACATCATTTCTCATATCTCGCAAATCGTCCTGACGGATGAAAAGCTCATATAATTCAGAAACCTGTGGATCGAGTTCATATACGTTGTTATTACGGTTAAAAGTGCCGTATGTATTATTTATGTAGAGCTTACCCTGATCATTCTTCTCTACATAGAAGAAATCAAGACCAGGTACAAGTGTATCGATATTGGCATATTTCAAAGAAACTTCAGTAGTAACTAAATATGAGTCCTTTGTAAGACCTGGCTTAGTATAAATCTTAACATCATTAAAGCTCTCTATGTACTGGCTATATAATGCAGTATAGCTAACTTCCTTATCACACATAGGAACTGCTATAGCCTTAAGTGTATCTATATCACCATTTGCAAATGCAGTGTAGTAATCATTGATTAACTTATCTAACTCTGTATTCTTATTAGATTTGAATTTCTTGTATACACCTGATGTCCCGTTATCGCCTGTATATGGGCTGGTTCCTAAAAATAACACCAATGCCATTGCTATAAAAATACAACCTGCCAAGAAATATCTTTTATTTTTAATTACGAACTCTACGCAAATATCTACTATATTTTTAAATTTTGTTTTTAAATCTTGAAAATTCATGTGCCCTCCAAACTTAATTACTGTAGACGGCCGGATTCGAACCGGCGATCTTCGGAGTCGGAGTCCGATGCGTTATCCAGCTACGCTACGCCTACTAATTAACTTGCCGAATTATTGTAACAAAGGCGCGGCAATAAGTCAATTTAAGCGACCCGCTAAAGCAAGCTGTTTAACGATTTCTGAAGTAACTTCATCCACATTTAAAGTGCTTGCATCAACTGTAATATCTGCTGCGTTTTTATATGCTTCTTCTCTATCGGAAATCATCTTTTTAATGTCCTCTAGAGTCTTTCCCTTAACCAGTGGCCGCTTATCATTTCTGTTGACTCTATCAAAAATCACCTCTGGAGTCGCATCTAATCTAACTACGGTGCCACTATTTTTCATTGTATCTACATTCTCCTGCCGAAGAACTATTCCACCACCACAGGAAATGATTTGATTATTTTCCTTGGCTATTATTGATAACAACTGGCTTTCTGCATTTCTAAAGCCATCTTCTCCCTTTTTTTCAAAAATCTCAGGGATACTCATAGCCTCAACTCTCTCGATAGCTTCATCCATTTCTACCACCTGAAAAGGTAAAAATCTTTGAAGCTTCTTTGCAACAGTGGACTTACCTGTGCCCATGAAGCCAATCAAATATATGTTATTCATAATTATTCTCCATTATTTCTCTAAAATTTTGATGATAGTATTCATATCATCATAGCTAAGCTGCCCTGGTGCAGATGCTACATCCAAAGCCGCAAATGAAATACATGACCCAACCAAAGAACCAGCAATTCTAGAAACCTTGCCAAGGGAACCCATGGAAATAGAACAGATAAGAGCATCCTCAATCTCTTCATTAACCATGTTAGCCGCCTGTAAAGAACGAACCACGTCATCTCTAGTATTTGGCATAACCGCTAGTTTTAAAATATCCGCTCCTGTATTATGCATCTGACCATATAAATCAATCATATCAAGAAGCTCTGGTGTCTCATGGAAATCATGATGAGAAGCCAATACATAGGCTCCATTATTATGAAGTATATTGATGAAATCCGCCGCATCATCAACATGAGAAATCTCCAAATCAATTATATCAACATATCCTGTAGTTGATACAAAAGAAATAATATCACGGTAAAGTTCCTCTGCAATAGCTATCTCTCCACCCTCTACATCTGTTCTGATAGTAAACAGAACCATTGTAGAATCTGTAATCTCAGCTACTCTCCTAAGAGTGTCTTCAAGCACATCCCTATCTTCTAAGAAATCAAAATAATCAGCTCGAAGCTCAATCATTGGAACACTAGCCTCCACGCAGTTAGTAACTTGCTGAAGGACTGAATCTACAGTGGATGCAACCACTGGCACACAGATACTAACTTTCTGTGAAGAAAGCTCCTGTGTCTTTATGATAAGTTCTTTAGACATTATAATCTCCCAGTTAAAACATAAAAACTAACATATAAAAGTATAATTCAAGGGGAAATTATAAGCAATAGTTTAGTTGACTAAAGCGTTCTAATTAAATACAATAATACAAAGTTTTCATACTATTTAGTAGGAGGAAAATGTTATGAATCCTTCAGGTACTACTCGACTTACATGTCTTCTTGGCAGTCCAGTCAGCCATAGTATTTCCCCTGCAATGCACAATACAGCATTTGATGCCCTAGGCCTAGATTACACCTATATGGCATTTGATGTTTCTGAGGAAAATATTAAAACAGCAGTTGATGGACTACGCCTTTTCAATTGCAGAGGCTTTAATCTTACTATGCCTTTAAAAACTGCCGTCATTCCATATTTGGATGAGATGTCAGAGGCCGCTAGATTATCCCACTCTGTTAATACCTGCGTAATCGAAGATGGCAAATTAATCGGACATACCACAGATGGTATTGGATTTTTGCAAGCCATGATAGACAGCGGAATTGAATATAAAGAAAAAGTTCTTACTGTTCTTGGAGCAGGCGGAGCTGCCACATCTATCATTGTTCAAGCTGCCATTGATGGTGTTAGCAAAATCAATATATTTAAAAGGAAAAATGCATCATTTGACAAGGTAGTAGATTTTGCAGATAGAATTACTAGAGCTACTGATTGTGATGTATTCGTATTCGATATTGCAGACATGACCACACTTGAGTTTTGCTTACAAGAAAGTGACATTCTTATTAATGCCACTAATGTAGGAATGGGTGATGACGACTCTTCTCTCATTCCACCTGAGTTCCTTTACAAGGAACTAATTGTTACTGATGTTATTTATCATCCAGCTTACACCCGTCTATTACAGGACGCTCAAAAAGTTGGATGCAAGGTTATGAATGGAAAATACATGCTTTTATATCAAGGTGCTGCAGCTTTCAAGCTTTGGACCCAAAAAGACATGCCAATTGACCTAATTAAAGAAAAATGCTTCGCGGAGGAATAAAATGAGCTTCAATTACTTAAAGAAAATGCCAACACCTGAGGAAATCAAAGAACAGCTTCCTGTTTCTGAAAAGATTCAAGAGATTAAGAAGCAGCGCGACAAGGAAATCGCTGATATCATCACCGGAAAGGATGACAGATTTTTATGTATCATCGGACCTTGTTCAGCTGACAATGAGGATGCTGTATGCGAATATATCAACAAGCTTTCTCGTGTTGCCGAGGATATAAAAGATAAGGTATTAGTAGTACCTAGAATATACACTAACAAGCCACGTACTACAGGCAGCGGCTATAAGGGCATTGCCTCTCAGCCAGATCCAAACGAGGCACCTGATATGGTTGCAGGACTTATTGCCATGAGAAAAATGCATATCCGCGCTATGACAGAATCTGAGCTTACACCTGCTGACGAGATGCTCTACCCAGAGAACTGGGGCTATGTAGATGATTTACTTTCATATGTAGCAATTGGTGCTCGTTCTGTTGAGGATCAGCATCACCGCCTTACAGTTTCAGGATTTGATGTGGCATCAGGTATGAAGAATCCTACTTCAGGAGATTTCAGTGTAATGCTTAATTCCGTATATGCGGCTCAGCATCCACACCACTTCACTTTCTCTGGCTACGAGGTTAAGACCAGCGGCAATCCACTGGCTCACACTATTCTTCGTGGCGCTGTTTCAAAGCACGGCAACAGCACTCAGAACTACCACTACGAGGACCTTATTCGTCTTCATAACATGTACGAGGAAATGGACCTTGTTAATCCAGCTTGCATCATCGATGCTAACCACTCAAATTCAAACAAGCAGTTCAAGGAACAAATTCGAATCGTAAAAGAGGTAATGCACAACAGAAACCATTCAGACGATATCAAAAAGCTTGTTAAGGGTGTCATGATAGAGAGTTACTTAGTAGAGGGCAATCAGCCTATTTCAGACCACCAGACATACGGTCAGTCAATCACAGATCCATGCCTTGGTTGGGAAGATACAAGACACTTACTCTACACTATTGCAGAGCGAAATTAAAAATAAGGTCCTTGAGTCAAACACTCAAGGACCTTTCTTAATTCGTTTAACTTCTATTGAAATGCCACTACATCCCATCTTTTTCTGCAAATCATCTTAAGCACTAATAAAATAACATTGCTCCCATTCCAGAACATCCAATTCCTGCGTTCGCAAAAAATTCCACGATAAAAAAAACAATCGAAATCACCATAATAGCTATAATTATCAAAATGCAGTACAAAACCAGCGCAACGATAGCTAATGGATTCTTTGAGTTATAAACCATGGCCATAATTATATTTACTATACCTGCAACTAATAATCCAAGACAGAAAATCGCTAATATATTATATACCTTACTAGGTGCTCCCAAAGAACTGCAAATTTCGTAAAAAATGACCATAGCAATTAAATTAACCGGTATCAATACAAGTGCAATAATGGAACATTTTTTAGACTTTGCTTTTTTATCTTCTGGCATTATATACCTCCCTTTATCTCCTAGCTGCGTAAGCCATAATAGCTGCTACAGTCTTTGAATCCTGAAGCTTTCCTTCATAACACATGTCCATAAGATCCTTTAAATCCCATTCCTCAATGTCAATTTCTTCAGATTCATCAAGGTGCTGCTCACCTACTTTTTCAAGTTCTGTAGCCAAATAAACATCAATAAACTCATCACAGAAAGCAACTGTAGATTTCAAAGATAAGAGCTTTTCAAGCTTTCCTGCTCTGTATCCCGTCTCCTCCTCCAGTTCGCGCTCTGCGCAAATTCTAGTATCTTCATCTACTGAATCTCGCTTACCGGCAGGTACCTCTAGAGTCTCCCTGTCAATTGCATTTCTGTACTGACGTACCATAAGGATTTTGCCATTAGGCTTAACTGCAAGCACACACGCTGCCCCCATTCTGTGGCTCACAAAATCCCACTCTTCTGTCTTTCCATTTGGAAGCTGCATTGTGTCCACATAAATATCAAGAATTGTTCCCGAATGGATTAGCTCCCTATTAATTCTTTTTAAATTGTTCAAGTCCTTATTCTCCTCGTTTTTATTTATTTATGCTTTATCGCTCACATCAAGCTTGTGATAGATAAAACTAATTGCGAAGCAAAGCATACCACATACCAAGAAGCCAAGAGCTCTTATAGGCAAGCTGTTGTAACTAATATCCCATAGGATAAGCTTCACAATACTAAACATAGATAATATTAATCCGTATATACGAATCGGTTTATTTTCCTTTTTGAAGCCAATAACAATTGATGTAATAGCAATCAATAAGTATGTTATAGAAAATACAAATCCTGGTGCAGAGCAAACTCCTAATATAATAATCGCTGCTACAGTATATTTAATTACAATATACAAGCCAAATCCCGGATTAATCCTCAAAAGATTTGTAGTATTTACTCCAAACAATCCCAGCATAATAAGTGATAACAATGTAGTTGAAATAGCCCCTTCAGCTACAACAAGAGCCGCTATCGCGCCAACCATCAAAAGTGAATTAATCACAAAAAATAACACATTATCTTCATCAGCGATGGTTGTCCATTTTCTATTTAAAACAACAAGTTGAACCACCAAACTAATAGCAAGAATAATAATATTTCTCACATCAGTATCTAGGAATAGTTTGCTATCAATTACATAAATCAGGTCTATGAAAACAATATATCCAATCCCATAGACCACATTATTATATTTAACCACTTTATGTTGCTTATTCTCTACAACAGAATCTGCAATTAAAAGGCCAAGACATACTAATTCACAAATGATTCTAGGCCAAGAATCTCTTACGAAGTATGTCAGTGGATATAATGCCAATATTCCTGCAAATACTCTAAAATGAATATGATGTAATTTGTGGCCAAAATATAATAATCCAGCAGCTATAATTGGAATCAAAACAAATCTTTCTATATAACTATTTACTAATATTGTTCCTAAAATACTTACCACACAAAAGGCCTGGAAAATAATTCCCATTGTTTTGTCATTATAACCCTGAAGATATTTTTCAAACAAAGCAATAGCGACCAAATCGAAAGCTATAGAAAGAATCCACACTTCCTTCATCAGGTGAAAACCTTCCTCCATGCAAGTAATCTGCGCTAGTAATACATGATTTACAACGAAGGTTGTAATCAATAACTGTATAAAAGAAAATGTTTTCTCAGTATCAGACTTCACATATCTATCCGCAACTAAACCAGTGAAAGCTACAAGGAAAATTGCAAGGATAAATCCAATCCAATCGATTCCCATTGGATAATATTCAAGATTAGCAAATTTATAAACAATCAAAGCATACAATGTAATTATCGAAGAGATAACTACTGAGCCGCACCATGTAATAAAATAGCCGTAATACTGCTTCTTTACAAAATTTGCGATGATAAATGGCAATTCCGTTAACAGGAAAAGAATCATCATAAAAGTTAAATTAAAGTCGCTTCCCAGAAAATCAATTGTAAGACACATAGACACTAAGATACCTATTTGACCTATAGCAGAAAAGATAAGGGATCTTTTAATGCCAAGATAACTTACAAAAATATCCCATAGTAATAGAAGAATATAAAGTACTATGAAATTATAGAAATCAAAATACGAATAGGAAATAATTGCAGAAATCAAAAGTGAACCAACACCGCAGGCAGTAAGCGCAATAAATCCTTTATTTTTACCAGTGAACTTCTCTCCAACTCCTATAAGCCCAAAACTAAATAGGAACATTGCAACCATTTTAATCTCATCTGTAAGCACAGGTACAATAACTGTCGCAAACATAGCAAGAGCAATAAAAATTAAAATAGATGCTCCAGCAGCCATAGTGTTTTTACCAATGAACCTCTCCAACTTGCCAGTCTGCTGCTGATTCTTACTAACAACAGGCTCAACAATCTTCTCTTCTGGACCAACTGTCTCAATTGAAATTGTTCCCTGCTGTATAATAGGAGAAATTGACTCATGCATATTTATAGCATTATCAAAAACGCCTTCTTCATTCTGTTCTGAATCTTCAGCTTTATATTCTACTGTATTCTGGTCATCATTATTAACTTCCGGCTGAGAAATACTTGGATTTGAAGTAAATACCTGAGACTGAGCATCCAGCTGCTCTTCAACTGATAATGCTTGATTCAATGTATTATCAGCTATCGTACTAGTGAATGCCATATCATCTGAATTAGCAATTGATTGCTCAACTTCTTTGGATTTTATTAACGAATTATCAATTGAACGTTCTATCTCATTAGCTTTCATAACCTTGATATCTTGCTTGAGATTTGAAAGCTCAATACTTGCAGAAGAAAGCGTTCTAACAATAGCGTCTATTCTTTCTTCCATTTCATCCAATCTCTGATTAACCTGTTCCATCATAGCTTCTCCCTTTTCTTACTATATGCAACCGTTCATATAGGTAGTATTCTACTACTCTTAGTGCTATATTGCAAGTCCTTTCTTAAAAAACACCAACAACCGTCTCAACTCCCCTCTAACTACTGCTTAATTCATTATTTCTAAATTTGGCAGTACCTATATTTAATATTTCTACTGCTTATTACTTAAATCTCTCTCTAGGCAGTAGAATTGTCATAGCCTACTACTGCTTATATTAAATAATCCAAATAAGGCAGTACCATTTTTTAATTTTTCTACTGCCTATATCGCATATTCCATTTCAGGCAGTAGTATTTCCCAATATCCCTACTGCTTAAATCGAATAATCCTATTTAAGCAGTAACATTTTTTAAATTTACTATTGCCTATATCACATATTCCATTTCAGGCAGTAGTATTTTCCAATATCCCTACTGCTTAAATCGAGTAATCCTATTTAAGCAGTAACATTTCTCAAATTTACTACTGCCCAAATCCAAAAATCCTCTACAGGCAGTAGCCTCTACAAATTCCCCTACTGCCTAAATCCTAACCCCCCATACAGGCAGTAGCTTTCCTAAAAAACTCACCCGCCTCAGTAAAAATCCCCTAAAAATGGGTTCAAAAAAAGCGGGTGGATAACCACCCGCTAAATTTTACTTTGCGTAATCAGTAACTCGTGACTCACGAATAACATTAACCTTAATCTGTCCAGGATATTCAAGCTGTGACTCAATCTGCTTTGAAATATCTCTAGCCATGATTACCATATCGGCATCTGTTACCTGTTCAGGAACAACCATGATTCGAATCTCTCTACCTGCCTGAATAGCAAAAGATTTCTCAACACCCTTAAATCCGTTTGAAATTTCTTCAAGTTCTTTTAATCTGTTAGTATATGTCTCCATCGCCTCGCGACGAGCACCAGGTCTAGCTGCACTAATAGTATCAGCTGCCTGTACAATACAAGCAATAAGTGTCTCTGGCTCAACATCACCATGATGTGCCTCAACAGCGTTAATAACTGTCTGTGACTCCTTATACTTGCGACATAAATCAGCACCAAGCTGTACATGAGTACCCTCTTGCTCTCTATCTACAGCCTTACCGATATCATGGAGTAATCCGGCGCGCTTAGCCATGCGGACATCAAGTCCAAGCTCAGCTGCAAGTAAGCCTGATAATTGAGCAACCTCGATAGAATGCTTAAGTACATTCTGTCCGTAGCTGGTTCTAAATTTCATCTTACCTAAAAGTCTAAGAAGCTCTGGGTGGATACCCTGAACACCAACCTCAAGAGCGGCTGCATCGCCTTCTTCTCTAATTTGCTGCTCAACTTCTTTCTTAGCCTTCTCTACTGTCTCCTCGATTCTAGCTGGATGAATTCGTCCATCTACAATGAGCTTTTCAAGTGCGATACGTGCAATCTCACGTCTCACTGGATCAAATGCTGATAAAATAACTGCCTCAGGAGTATCATCTATGATAAGCTCAACACCTGTCATTGTCTCTAAAGTACGAATATTTCGTCCCTCACGACCAATGATACGTCCCTTCATCTCATCATTAGGAAGCTGCACAACAGAGATTGTAGTCTCTGCTACATGATCTGCTGAACATTTCTGAATAGCACTAACAACAATGTCACGTGCCTTTTTATCAGCTTCATCTTTTGCCTGTGCAAGGCTTTCCTTAATAAGCTTTGCTGCGTCTAATTTGACGTCTTCTTCTACAGATTTTAAAAGTTGTTCTTTTGCTTGTTCGGAGGTAAGTCCTGAGATTCTCTCTAGTTCCTGTATACGCTGTTGATTAAGCTTAGCAACCTCTTCACGCTGCTTGTTAAGCTGCTGTTCCTGACGAGCAAATTCAGCTTCCTTTTTCTCGCATGCATCTAATTTCTTTTCAAGGTTATCTTCCTTCTGTGAAATTCTATGCTCGCTTCTCTGAATCTCTGCTCGGCGCTCACGGATTTCCTTATCGAGATCGTTCTTCTGTCTCATGGCATCTTCTTTTGCCTCGAGCATTGCCTCTCTCTTTTTAGCCTCCGCGCTCTTAACTGCCTCATCAATAATCTCACGAGCCTTTTCCTCAGCCGAGCCAATCTTTCTTTGGCCTTGTTTCTCGTGAATATTATTAGAAACAATAAGAGTACCCACAACTGCTACAACAGCAACGACAATTGCAACAATAATCGTTACTACGTCCACAGGAGCACCTCCTTATTTAATTTTCTAATTGGAATATAAAATAAAAGCTATAATGCTCTCATTTATAAACTTCAACACATTTAGTTTAACTTTCTAAAGTACGTCTGTCAAGACTAGTATACTAGATATAGTAGTCAGGCAAGGGCTTTACAATACTTTTATACAAAAAGTAATATACTATGAGTATTTGTCCATAAAGCAACAGTTAATTTAAAGCTCTATTTATAGCCTCCGATGAGTATCCTCGTCCTGCTAAAAAGCGATACATCTTTGCCTTCTGTTCATAGGTAGCCTCATCAGGATTGTATTCCTTTTTCTCTAGTAGGCGCTGAATCTGGTCGGTCTCATCACAGGTATATTCCTCCTCAAGAGCCCGCTCTATTACATCAGATTTAATGCCCTTATTCATCAAGTCCTGCTGTATACGCCGCTTACTGCGAGACTCCATATAAAAACGAATATGACTACATGCCATCCTATAGTCATCTAAATAGCCATAATCATCTATGTAGGCTATAGCAATATCAATTATATCCGAAGGATATCCTCCCTCTTTCAGCTTGTCTCTCAGGTTCTTCTCAGAGCGGTCCTGCTTTTCTAGAAGATGAAGCGCCCTCTTTTTACAACGAGGTATCAAAATATCTGTACATATCTGCTGATAATCTGATGAAGATAACTCTGCCCCCTCCTCTATACCATAGCTTTCATATTCTTTTTTATATAGAACAAAATCTGTCCCGCTATCGAGACAGATTTTCGCTCTTCCCTTTGTTAACTTAACAAGAGACTTAACATACATGATTATTCAATAACCTCTGCTGGAATATCTTCCTTTTCTCCACCAACTAAACCGATTTCAGTCTCATCTGCCTCAGCATAATGATCGCGAATAGCAGATGCAATCTCCTCGCATACATCAGGATTCTGCTTGAGATAAAGCTTAGCATTCTCACGGCCCTGGCCAATCTTCTCACCAAGGTAAGCATACCAAGCACCAGACTTCTGAACGATATCCAAATTAGTAGCTACATCAAGAATATCACCCTCACGAGAGATACCCTCACCAAACATAATATCAAACTCTGCCTCTCTGAAAGGAGGTGCGATCTTGTTCTTTACAATCTTTGCACGAGTTCTGTTACCGATAACCTCGCCGCTCTGCTTTAATGCCTCGATACGACGAACATCGATACGTACTGAAGCATAGAACTTAAGAGCACGACCACCAGTTGTAGTCTCTGGATTACCAAACATAACGCCTACCTTCTCACGAAGCTGGTTGATAAAGATAACTACGCAGTTAGTCTTAGCTACAATACCTGTAAGCTTTCTCATAGCCTGAGACATAAGACGTGCATGGAGACCAACATGAGAATCACCCATATCGCCATCAATCTCTGCCTTTGGTACAAGGGCTGCAACTGAGTCGACTACGATAATATCCATAGCTCCTGAACGAACCATAGTCTCTGTAATCTCAAGAGCCTGCTCACCATTATCAGGCTGTGAAATGTATAAGTCGTCAATATTAACACCAATTGCCTTAGCGTATTTAGGATCAAGGGCATGCTCTGCATCGATGAAACCTGCAATACCGCCTGCCTTCTGAACCTCTGCTACTGCATGAAGTGCAAGTGTAGTCTTACCAGATGATTCTGGTCCATATATCTCAATAATACGGCCCTTAGGGAATCCACCCTGACCAAGAGCAATATCAAGGCTGATAGAACCAGTAGGAACTGTCTCTACCTGAATATTAGCTCCCTCGCCGAGCTTCATAACTGAACCCTTACCGTACTGTTTCTCAATCTGTGAAATAGCCGCATCTAATGCTCTTAATTTATCTTCGTTTGCCATTTTATAAAACCTCCGTTCGGAACAACTGTTCGTTCTTTAAATATAATAATAGATAAACACATAATAAAAGTCAACAACAAATTTGGGAAAAATAAGAAAAAAACAAAAAAGACAGTGGCGACTGCCACTGCCCATTAATATACATGTGATTATCAATATCGTCAAGTCTAAATTAGTCTCGACCAAACTCAGAAAGAACAAGCCCTTCATTTCTATCCTGAACCATACCAACTGACCAAGAATTAACAAACAAAAGAAGTGGTCTATCCTTTAGATCTTTAATCTTCTTCATGTCTGAGGTACCAGAAATCTTGTTGATATCATAGTCTCCCTCAATCCATCTAATATGCTCATAAGGTAGATTCTCAAGGCCTATCTCTACATTGTATTCATTGTTAAGACGGTACTTAAGCACATCAAACTGAAGCACACCAACAACGCCTACAATAATCTCTTCCATACCTGTATTGTACTCTTGGAAAATCTGAATAGCACCTTCCTGTGCAATCTGTGTGATTCCCTTCATGAACTGCTTACGCTTCATAGTATCAATCTGTCGAACACGTGCAAAATGCTCAGGAGCGAATGTAGGAATTCCCTCGAACTTGAATGTCTTTTTAGCAGAAGTAAATGTATCACCAATGCTGTAAAGACCTGGATCAAACACACCAATAATATCTCCAGCATAAGCCTTGTCTACTATCTTGCGCTCATCAGCCATCATCTGCTGTGGAGCAGAAAGCTTTGACTTACGACCTCCCTGCACATGAGTGTACTCCTTAGTAGCATCAAATGTACCGGAACAAATACGTAAAAATGCTACTCTATCTCTGTGTGCCTTGTTCATATTAGCCTGAATCTTAAATACAAATGCAGAGAAATCCTCAGAAAATGGACTAATCTCACCTGCATCACTCATACGAGGAAGTGGACTATATGTCATCTTAAGGAAATGTTCAAGGAATGTCTCTACACCAAAGTTAGTAAGGGCCGAACCAAAGAATACAGGTGAAAGCTCACCCTTAGTAACAAGGTCCTGATTAAACTCAGCTCCAGCACCATCTAAAAGCTCAAGCTCTTCCATTAACTGTTCGTATTTCTCATCACCGATTTCTTCCTTAAGAGCAGGATCATCGATTGAAAGGATACGCTCTTCGCCCTGTTTTGTACCCTTCTGAGTGTCAGAGAACATGCGAACTGTACGCTCATTTCTGTCGTATACACCCTTGAATTCCTTGCCGGAACCAATTGGCCAGTTAACAGGCACAGTAGCAATACCAAGCTCATTTTCAATATCATCAAGAAGCTCAAATGTATCATTAGCATCTCTATCCATCTTGTTGATAAATGTAAAAATAGGAATATGTCTCATAACGCAGACCTTGAAAAGCTTTCTAGTCTGTGCCTCAACACCCTTAGATGCATCAATAACCATTACTGCAGAATCTGCAGCCATAAGTGTACGATATGTATCCTCTGAGAAATCCTGATGTCCAGGTGTATCAAGGATATTGATGCAATAACCGTCATATTCAAACTGAAGAACCGAAGAAGTAACAGAAATACCTCTCTCCTTCTCGATTTCCATCCAGTCAGAAACTGCATGTCTAGCTGTAGCCTTACCCTTAACAGAACCAGCCAAATTAATCTGTCCACCGTACAATAGGAACTTCTCTGTAAGGGTAGTCTTACCAGCATCAGGATGGGAAATAATCGCAAATGTACGACGTCTCTTTATCTCTTGCTCAACTGTATAAGCCATCTATACCTCCAAACAACCTAAGTCCACTTGTTACTCTCTCAAGCCTGATATTACTTACGTTCACTAAAATGTGAACTACAGCAGCACTCAGAGCATGATAGTTACAAGCTCATTAAAATACTTTAAGATGCAAAAATAAATTTATCACATACAAACCGAAAAATAGCCTATATCGCCGCGACGATATAGGCCATAACTTCATAGTTTGTAAGCTGTAAAACTGATTAGTATTTACGCTTTCTAGCAGCCTCAGACTTCTTCTTACGCTTTACTGAAGGCTTCTCATAGTGCTCACGCTTACGAATCTCCTGCTGGATGCCAGCCTTAGCACAGTTTCTCTTAAATCTACGAAGAGCGCTGTCTAATGACTCGTTTTCTTTAACTGTAACATATGACATAGTCTAATCCTAACCTCCCTCCATTTGGGGACTTGTACTCATTAATCTAAAAGCACTAACAAGCATTTTAACATAATAATCCCATTTGTCAACTATATTCAGCATTTTTTAATGTTTTTGTTGAATTAATAAACCTAGGCTTCTAACTGAAGCAATGATTTTACAAGCTCCTCGCAAATATCAAGCTCAGATTTACCATCGGTCTCGATTATTATATCAGAAGCAGCAACATATTTCTCGCGGCGTTTGCTCATTAATTCAGCAATATAGTCTTCATTTTTGTTGTTCTCAAGCAGTGGTCGATCGTGACTGTCCTTTACACGCTCAAGAATAGTTGATGGCTTTGCAGTAAGAAGTACTACCCTACCATTCTTCTTCATTTCTATAACATTCTCTTCTCGCATTGGTACTCCACCGCCACAAGAAATAACCACGTTCTTCTTTGACTGCATTTCCTTGAGAAGGCTTGTTTCTGCATTTCTAAAATATTCTTCGCCATATACCTCAAAAATATCAGAAATGCTCATGCCCTCGCGTTCTGCAATAACTTGATCCATTTCAACTACTTCCATGGCAAAGCATGTGCTCAAATAATCTGAAATTGTAGTCTTACCGGCCCCCATAAATCCTATTAAAACAATATTATAATTAAATAAATGACGTGCCTGAATTTTCTTTGCATTTTTTACGATGGATTTATAAATATCCTTTACTTCCTTGCCATGCTTTTTATCTTCAAGGCGTTTATCCAGCCACCTATCTCTTTTCTCATCCTGCTCAGGTTGAAGAATTTGAAGCCCATTAGCTTCTTTATAAGCCATTATCTCTTCAACAATAGAATTTCTAAGTAACAAAGCATTTAAAATGATTTCATCATTCTGTCCAAGGTGCTCTCTAAGTAATTGAAGCTGCTCCATAACATCTTCTCCTTTTCACTTTAATGCTTTAAATTGTAACATTAAACTTCAAAAAATAAAAGGCAGATTGAAACTAAATTTCAACCTGCCTTCTATTTATATATTATTATACCTTTACACTAGTATAAATTTTATAAGAACTCGTGCTTCTCAAGAACCTTGATAATATCACGGCCCTCTTCTGTACCCTCAATGATACGACGAGCACGCTTAGAATCACCAATGTTGTAGATTTCAACATCAGTATCAGCAAATGCCTCCTCAAGATCATTGATGATAGGTGTGTTAGCTCTCATACCAAGACATACGAATCCATAATCAAAGTCAATGTTCTCGATATTACCCTCTGGAGTTTTAACGATGAACTTATCGTTGCAAACTTCCTGAAGAGCTGTATTTGTCATCTGACGAACATTATACTTCTTCATCTTAGCAGCTGTATCACACTTTGTAATAGGATCGAGACCATTACCAATCATTGGAAGCATCTCGATGATAGTAACGTCACAACCTCTCTCTGTAAAGAATTCCATTACATCAAGACCTACGGCGCCACCACCTACTACAGCAACCTTCTTGCCCTTCATATCCTCTGGATAATCGTTAATTCTTTCAATCATCTTGATAACTGTAGCAACATTTGAATCATCCTTATCTACAAGATCCATAAGACCTGTGATTGGAGGAAGTGTAGGATTTGAGCCAGTTGCATTTACGATAATATCTGGCTTAAGTCCCTTTACCTGCTCTACAGTAGTATCATTGTCTGTGAAAACAAACAAGTTCTTAAGCTTGCTAGCACGATTAATCATGTATGTAGGGAAATCTGCAAGTCTCTTCTTATCAGGAATCTTAGAAATCTGAACAGAAAGACCACCGAGCTCATGCTTCTTCTCAAGAAGGAATGTAGTACATCCAACCTCAGCAGCTGTACAAGCAGCCTCAAGACCAGCAGTACCACCACCAACAACAACTACATTACATGGCTTATTAATCTTTCTCTTGTAATACTCATCATTTGCGTTAACTGCAGGGTTAACTGTACATCTGATTGGAATATTAAGTCCGATTCTGTGACCTGCGCAACCAACGTTACAAGAAATACACTTGCGAAGCTCATCTTCTCTGTTAAACTCAACCTTATTTACCCATGCTGGATCTGCAATAAGTCCACGGCCCATACCGATGATATCTGCATCACCCTTTTCAAGGATTTCCTCTGCCACCTTTGGATCTCTAATATTTCCCATTGTTACACATGGCTTGCCATATTTTTCCTTAACAGCCTTTGCCATGTATGAGCGCCATCCGTCAGGAAGGTAATTTGCATCAATCTGGTACTGAATTGAGCCATTAAGACCAGCTGAAACATCAAATACATCAACCTCTTCCTGGAAATACTGAAGATAATCTAATGTATCCTCAAGAGTATTACCACCTTCCATAAACTCTTCAGCAGAAATACGAACAAAAATTGGGAAGAATGGTCCTACCTGCTTTCTGACCTCTTCAATAACAAGCTTTGTAAAACGAGCACGATTCTCAGCAGAGCCGCCAAACTCATCAGTACGCTTATTAGTTGTAGGTGAAAGGAACTGGCTAAGAAGGTATGAGTGACCTGCGTGAATTTCAACACAGTCGAAGCCTGCAGCCTGAGCACGCTTTGCAGCCTCACCATACTTCTTTACGATTTCATAGATTTCTTCCTTCTCAAGTGGACGTGGAATCTCGCCGCCTGCCTTTGATGGAATGTCAGAAGCAGATACTGGTTGCATACCTGTACGAGCAGAAACTGCTGATGCGCCAGCATGATTAATTTGAATACCAACACATGCTCCATGCTTATGCATTCTCTCAGTAAAATACCATAAACGTGGAATATAATTGTCATGATCGATACGAAGCTGAGTTGTACCATTTGATCCCTGTGGTGAGAATACACTTGCGTTTTCAACCATTAAAAGACCTGTACCGCCCTTTGCACGCTGCTCATAGTAATCGATATGAACAAATGTCATTTCGCCATTCTGATCACCATAGTTTGTACCCATAGGTGTCATCATTATTCTGTTTTTGAGTGTCATACGACGAATGGTGAGTGGCTCAAAAATATGTGGATATTTATTTCTCATTAGAAACTCCTTTACAAAAAAACAAAGAATTCGTATGAGCCTGTTTAGAATTGAGTAAAAATAAAAGCGGGCATGCTTTTTTATTATAGAAAAAGTATAATCCCGCTTTAATTTAATTACCAATACATCTTTTGTAAATAATCAGTGCATTGAATGTACTAAAATGTAATCTATCATACGTTTAACGGCAGGCAATTTATATCTACCCTTAATATACGCCATATAAACTGTATGTGATAAACTCTGCTCAGCATTGAGTCTGCGCACTACTACATCCTCTCTATGGATGGAAGCAACATCCGCAACTAACGCAATTCCGAAGTTTGCAGCTACTAATGAAGCAATACCAATCTCATCAGGTGATTCTGCAATAAATGTAGGGCTAACCTTATTCTGATTAAAAAAATCTCTAGTCAATCGACCCAGACCAGAATGATGGGCATAGCCAAGTACTGGATATCTTTCAAATACCTCAGCTGTAACCCCCTCGTCATATCCAAACTCATATTCAAGTGGATGGCCCTTTGGCATGATAACAACCATTTCCTGTTGCATTATAGGGATAAACTTTATATTAGGTTCATCCTTTACATATGAGCCAAATATAATATCAAAGGCACCAGACTTTAACCCTTCAACGTTTTTTGAAGTAATGTCCTGATGAAAATTAAATGTTACATCCTTATTAATATCTTCTGCCAGGAAGGTTCTACAAATATTAGGTATAAAGGATGTAGCAAGAGGCGCAACGTAAGCAAGATCTATGTGACCGCCTGCCCCTGAGAACTGATGCATCTTTCTATCTGCAAGGGCAATTTCATGAAGGATTCGCTCTACATGCTCAAATAAAACATCCCCAGTCTTTGTAAGAACAACATTTCTACCAGTACGTTCAAATAGGACAACACCAAGCTCATCCTCCAGCGAACTAATAGAACGGCTAAGGGATGGTTCAGAAATGTGTAACTTCTCTGCTGCCTGATTAAAGTGCTGAAGCTTTGCAGCCTCATAAAAATAAGTCATTTGATTAAGGGTCATTTTTCGCTCCTTTGTTTGTTAAATAACAAGCTATTTGTGTACTATTCACAATTTGTTCACAATCATTTTGTTACTCTCGTATAATTTTACCACAATCAATAGCTTTACGCTATCAATAATATGCAATAGAAGTATTGGAAGTATTAGTACACAGTATTTATAATATATGTATCGAGACTGTTAAGAATTTAACGAACACGGGCATGTTTAAAAAATTCTTAATCGAAATTTTGGAGGAAATTATTATGGCAGAAAGAATTACTGGTCACACCGAACTTATCGGACTTATGGCCTACCCTATCAGACACTCAAGCTCACCAGCTATGCACAACGAGGCATTTGCTTACTTAGGTCTTGACTATGCATATTTGGCATTTGAGGTAGATAATAGCACACTTGAGGACGCTGTAAAAGGCCTTCGTGCTCTTAAGCTTGTTGGTTCAAACGTATCAATGCCTAACAAAACAGTTGTTGGCAAGTACCTTGATAAGCTTTCACCTGCCGCTGAGTTATGTGGAGCTGTAAACACAATCACAAATGAAAATGGTGTGCTTACAGGTCATATCACAGATGGTATTGGCTATATGCAGTCACTTAAGGATTACGATATCGACGTTATCGGAAAGAAAATGACAATCGTTGGTTGCGGTGGTGCTGGTACAGCAATCCAGATTCAGGCTGCTCTTGACGGTGTTAAAGAAATGTCTATCTTCAACGTAAAGGATGCTTTCTGGAGCAACGCTGAGGAAACAGTTAGAAAGATTAACGAGCAGACAGAATGCAAGGCTACATTATATGATCTTGCTGATTTAGATGCTCTTAGAAGAGAAATCGCAGACAGCTACCTTCTTGCAAATGCAACAGGTATGGGTATGAAGCCACTTGAAGGTCAGACATGGCTTCCAGATACATCTTATCTCCGCCCAGACCTTATTGTTACAGATACTGTTTACGCACCTGCAAAAACTAAGTTCCTTGAAATGGCTGAAGAAGTTGGCTGCAAGAGAATGAACGGTTTCGGAATGATGCTCTTCCAGGGTGCTGCAGCATTCAAACTTTGGACAGGTCATGATATGCCAATCGAGCATATGAAAGAAGTACTTGGTATTAAGTACGAATAAATACTTAATTAAAAAAAGGAGAAAACAATGAACAAAACAAAGTATTACCCTGCAGCCCTCATACTTTACTTGAACTATTTCATTCACGGTGTAGGCTGCTCAATTCTTGGACAATCAGTAATCAAAGAGGCTCTTGCTACAAGCTGGGGTGTAGAAGTAATGTCAATCACTGCTATCTCAGCAGCACTTGGTCTTGGAAGATTAATCGCTCTTCCATTTGCTGGACCTCTTTCAGACAAGTTAGGTCGCCGTATTTCAGTTATGATTGGTGGTCTCTCATATGCAATTTATGTAATCGGTCTTGCACTTGCTTTCAATGCTGGTACAAATGGCGGTTATCAGATTGCTTACATCTGCGCTATCGTAGGTGGTATTGCAAACTCATTCCTTGACACTGGTATTTATCCAGCTGTTGCAGAGGTATTTGACAATGCACCTGGTGTTGCAACAATGGGAATTAAGTTCTTCATCGCTATTTCACAGATGCTACTTCCATTCTTCCTTGGAGCAACAGTTGCAACAACAGCTACTGGATTAGTAACATACAATAGATTATTCTATATCTGTGGTGTTGCTTACATTATCCTTGTAGTTCTTATCCTTATTCTTCCACTTCCAGATTCTGATACAGCTGCTGGTGAAAAGAAGGAAGGACTTATTTCAAGCTTAAAGCACACTCATTTCTCAATTGAGTCAGTTGCTATGATTCTTATCGGATTTACATGTACAGGTACATTCCAGTTATGGCTTAACTGTGCACAGAACTTTGCAAAGACAAATGTAGGTTGGGAAGATCCTTCAATCATGCAGACATATTACTCAATGGGTACACTTATCGCCCTTGTTGTAACTGCTCTTCTCACACGTAAAATCAAGGATGTTCGTTTCATTCTTGTATACCCAATCATCTGTCTTGCAACACTTGTACTTGTACTTATGTTCCCAAGCCAGGCAGTATGCAAGGTTGCAGCATTTGCAATCGGTTGGGCTGGAGCAGGCGGACTTCTCCAGATTGCTACATCTGTATGTAACATGCTCTTCCCTAAGATTAAGGGTACAGTTACAGCACTTGTAATGATTGCTTCATCACTTTGCAATTACACAATCCTTACAGCTGCTTCTACTATGACTCCATCTGGTGTTATGGTTATGAACATTGTTCTTACAGGTATTGGTGTAGCACTTGGTCTCTTTGTAAACTTAAGATACACAAAAATGTTAGAAGCAAACAACTAAAAAGAGGAATTAATTATGAACACAGTAAAAGTTAGAAATGTTGTAATCGGTGAAGGCGTTCCAAAGATATGCGTTCCTATCGTTGGAAAGACAAAGGAAGATATCCTTGCTTCAGCCGCTTCATTTAATGGGGTTGCCCATGATGTAGTTGAATGGAGAGTTGATTGGTTTGACGGAGTTTTCGATTTTGCAAAGGTTGAAGATGTACTTAAAGACCTTCGCGTAGCTCTTGGCGATACTCCTCTTCTATTCACATTCAGAACATCAAATGAAGGTGGCGAGAAGTCAATCGAAAAAGATGCATATGCAACATTAAATAAAAATGCTGCTGCTACTGGTCTTGTAGATTTAGTTGATGTTGAAGTATTTACTGGTGATGATATCGTAAAGGATATCGTTGCAAGCGCTCATGCAAATGGTGTAAAGGTTGTAGCTTCAAATCATGATTTCGACAAGACTCCTGAGAAGGACGACATCGTTTCACGTTTACGCAAAATGCAGGAGCTTGGCGCTGATATTCCAAAGATTGCCGTTATGCCTACTTGCCGCAAGGATGTAGTTACACTCCTTAGCGCAACTCAGGAAATGGCTGATGAATATGCAGATTGTCCAATTATTACAATGTCTATGGCAGGCACAGGTCTTGTCAGCAGACTTTGTGGTGAAGCTTTTGGCTCTAGCTTAACTTTCGGAGCCGTAGGCAAAGCTTCTGCTCCAGGACAGATGAATGCATCTGACTTGAGCACAATTCTTAATCTTATTCACGAAAGTATGTAAATACTGAATTTGAATAATTTGTAAAATTTCTCTGAAAATAGGGTAATTTGCGTACACAAGTCACACAAATTACCCTATAATTATATCAATAAGAATTACACAAGGGGGACACACCATTGAAGCGAATCTTTTTCTTTGTTGATGAATATTTAGAAGAATTTATTATGGTAGTATTGCTGATTGCCATGAGTATTATTATGGGCATTCAGATTTTTTTCCGTTACATAATAGGTTCATCACTATCCTGGACAGAAGAAATCACCAGATATTTATTTATTTGGTCTGCTTTCATGAGTGTCAGCCTATGTACCAAAAAATGTATATCTATTAAAATTGATCAATTTATTAAGAATCTCCCACTTCGAATTAAAGCCCTATTTAAGGTTTTAAATCTAACTATCGAATTTGTATTTTTCGTATATATGATTCCTTATGCTTACAGATATCTTATTGCCACAATCGAAAGTGGACAGGTATCACCAGCCTGCAATATTCCTATGTATTACGTGCAGTCTGCTCCTCTTATCTGTTTTACTTTATGTGCCATCAGAATTCTCGAGAGATGGTTCTTAGAATGGCATAACGCAATTCATGAGGAAGAATTGAAAACCTGGCCTTCACATTTAGCTCAGTTGGAAAAAACAGATAAATCACATAAATTTGAAATGAATACTCTCCTAAAGCAGGAGAATTTTAATAAAGAAGTACTAGAAAACGAAAGGAGAGACAATTAATGAGCGCTTTAACTATACTTATCTTATTTGCATTATGTCTTATAATTGCCATTCCTGTTTCAATTTCCTTGGATATTGTTGCAGTACTTCCTGGCGTATTTGATTCATCCTTTACTGCCAGTGCAAGCTATGTAATTCGATCAATGGTTGGTGGAATTGATAGCTTCCCTCTTCTTGCAGTTCCAATGTTTGTGCTTTCTGGAATCATTATGGCTCACGGCCAGATTTCCAAAAAGCTCTTCGATGTATTCTCATACTTTATTGGCAAAAAAACAGCAGGCGTTCCTTGTGCTGTTATTATCACATGCCTTTTTTACGGTGCAATTTCAGGCTCTGCTCCTGCTACTGTAGCAGCTGTTGGCTCAATGACTATTCCCCTTCTACTTGAGATGGGATATGAAAAGAACTTCTCCACAGCAATCGTTGCTGTTGCCGGCGGACTAGGCGTTATCATCCCACCTAGCATTCCTTTTATTATGTACGCCATGGCTTCTGGAGAATCAGTAGGAAACCTTTTCATTGCAGGAATAATTCCGGGTCTTATAATAAGCGTCCTACTTATGCTTTACGCTTACGCCCACTGCAAAATCAAAGGTGAAGACAAAGAAAAAATTAATGCTAATATCAATGCTCTTCATCAACAAGGCTTTGGCAAGGTATTCAGAGATAGCTTTTTAGCAATTCTCAGCCCTGTAATCGTCCTTGGATGTATTTATGCAGGCATTGCTTCCCCTACCGAAGCAGCAGTTATTTCAGTATTCTACGCATTAGTTATCAGCCTTTTCGTATATAAAACAATAAAGATTACAGATATCTGGAACATTTTCGTTGAAGCAATGAAAACATATGCGCCTATCCTGTTTATTTTGGCCGCATCAACAGCATTCTCACGTGTGCTTACATTGATGCAAGTTCCACAGACTGTAAGCGCATACATTCTCGATAATTTTACAAACAAGATAATCCTTTTACTTATTATAAATCTATTCTTACTTATTGTAGGAATGGTAATGGATACAACTCCTGCCATCCTAATTCTATCTCCTATTTTGCTTCCAATCGTAAAGGCAGTAGGAATGGACGGCATACACTTCGGTATTATGATGGTAGTCAATCTGGCTGTAGGTTTTGTTACTCCACCAATTGGTGTCAACCTATTTGTAGCCAGCTCATTAACTGATGTGCCGGTTATGGAAATTGCCGCCAAGGCACTTCCAATGATTATTATGTTTTTAATAGCATTGTTACTTATTACATTTATACCAGCAATCAGCTTAGCATTAGTTTAGGAGGATTACATGAGAAAAAGACACAGAAAACTTACCATCCTACTTACAACTATAATAATGTGTTCTTCTATCTTAGGATGTGGTTCGACAGATTCAAGTTCCACACAGACCTATGCCTGGCCGTTAGGAACGTCCAGCCCTGAGGATACAGTCACACAAATATATGCAGAGAAATTTGCTGAAGAAGTTTACAACCTAAGTGATGGAGCAATGAGAATTCAGGTTTATCCAAATAGTGTTCTTGGAGGTGATAGAGAATTACTTGAGTCTTGTAAAGACGGCGATATCCCGTTTATTGTCCAAAATACAGCCCCTCAGGTTACTTTCCTACCTGATATAGCTATATTCGATATGCCTTGCTTATTTAGCACTATAGAGGATGTCAGGACCACTGTTGATAATCCAGAATTCATGGATGCTATTTCAGATATTTATGTAGATGGCGGTTATCGACTCCTTGGATATGCAGATCAGGGATTTAGAGTAATGACATCAAATACTCCAGTCTATTCAATAAGCGATTTTAAGGGGCAAAAAATCAGGACCATGGAAAATTCTTACCATATGGCCTTTTGGAAGCAGTTAAAAGCCGCTCCTACTCCAATGACCTTCTCTGAGGTATATATTGGATTACAACAAGGCACAATTGATGCTCAGGAGAATCCATATGAGGTAATCGTTTCAAATCGTCTATATGAACAGCAAAATTACGTAATAGAGACTAATCATTTACCTCACCTTATTTCTCTAGTTGCCAGTGATGAATTCATGAATGAACTCACACCAGAACAACAGGAAATAATTAATCAAGCTGCTGAAATAGCGACAAAATATGCTAGAGCACAATCTGATGCAAGAATTGCTTCAAGAATTGATACAATCGTGGAATCTGGAACAACAGTAATTCCATTGGATGACGAGCTTAGACAAGAAATTAGAGACGCTTCTACTCCAGTATATGAAAGCATCAAAGAAAATGTAGATCCAAATTTATATGAGATATATACAAAAAATATTCTAGAATAAAAAATAGTTGGCACTCATGTGCCAACTATTTTTCATTATTTATTATATCATTGATTCTAATACTGTCTTTGCCTCAGCAAGCGCATCTGCAATTCCTGCTGGATTCTTGCCACCAGCCTGAGCCATGTTTGGACGACCACCGCCGCCACCGCCAACCTTTGGAGCAATAGCCTTGATAAGGTTGCCTGCGTGAGCACCAGCTGCCTGTGCAGCGTCTGTAGCCATAACTACAAGATTTACCTTGCCATCACAATCAGATGCAAGAACTACAACGCCCTCACCAAGCTTGTTCTTAAGGTCATCGCCAAGATCACGGAGACCGT
>JAEEGH010003224.1_pt1 | contig 43189 bp, 33 predicted proteins | sample 9134181 | NCBI WGS metagenome assembly JAEEGH01 (sample SAMN16246544, study PRJNA631951) | gut metagenome | biome: gut microbiome; feature: rumen; material: DP-attached | host: Bos | place: Iran: Karaj | collected 2018-10 | reverse complement strand
TTTTACCACGGTTATTTCCAAAGTGGTGAAATGGATCATTGAATTTGCTCCATTCGGTATTCTAGGACTGGTCTTCACGACGGTATCGGAAAACGGTCTTGAAGTCTTCACCACTTACGGTCACCTGCTGCTTCTCTTGGTGGGTTGTATGTTGGTCAACACATTGGTTTTCAATCCGCTCATTTCCTTTGTGATGCTGCGCAAGAATCCCTATCCGCTCTTGTTCACTTGTTTGAAGGAGAGTGGCCTGAATGCATTCTTCACGCGCTCGTCGGCGGCCAACATCCCCATCAACATGGCTTTGTGCAAGAGACTCAACCTTGATGAAGACTTCTATTCCGTGAGCATCCCTTTGGGTGCCACCATTAATATGGATGGTGCCGCTGTGACCATTACCGTCTTTGCACTCGCTGTAGCGCATACGGTGGGTGTGGAGGTCAGTTTTGCTTCTGCGGTCTTTCTGGGACTCATCGCCACCCTCGGCGCCTGCGGTGCCTCGGGCGTGGCTGGCGGCTCATTGCTGCTCATCCCCATGGCCTGTTCGTTCTTCGGCATCGGCAATGATGTGGCTATGCAAGCAGTCGCCATCGGTTTCATCATAGGCGTGGTGCAGGACTCCGTCGAGACCGCCCTCAACAGCAGTGGCGATGTGTTCTTCACGGCTACAGCAGAATACTACGATAGGAAGAAAAGACAAAACAAATGATAAAAAATGGAAACCGAAAGAATCTTACTCCGCCCTTGGTGCGACGATGACGCAACGGCGCTTTTCAAATACGCCTCCGACCCCGATGTAGGCCCTCGTGCTGGCTGGCTGCCACACAAGAGCCTGGAAGAGAGTCTTGAAATCATCCACACCGTGTTTCATAACGATACCAATTGGGCCATCGAACTCAAGTCGACGGGCGAAGCCATCGGCGCGATTGGTTATGTGCCTGCGCCCGAAAGTGAGCTACCGGCACGAGAAGGCGAGCCCTTGGTGGGCTATTGGGTGGGCAAACCTTATTGGAACCAAGGCATTTGCACGGAAGCTCTTGCATTAATGCTCGAACATATTCGTAAGACAACCGACATCAGATCACTGATTAGCAGCCATTACTTTGATAATCCCGCTTCAGGAAAAGTGATGGAGAAATGCGGGTTCATGCCTACTGGTGAGACCTGCATCGACGAGAAATTGACGGGGACGACAAAACCAACACGAGTGATGAGGTTAGAAATTGAACGATGAAGACTAACTGCATTAAAATCAGCATTATACTTATTGCTTTGCTTTGTTGTGGACCGCTGTGGGCGCAACAAAGCAAACGGGTGTTTTTCGCGGGCAATAGTTACACGTCGGTCAACGAGTTGCCTCGGATGGTAGCCGACATAGCCCAAAGCATGGGCGATGAGTTGGTCTATGCCAGCAATACACCTGGATCCTGCACCTTCGAATTGCATTGTACCAACGCTACGATGGATAAGATTTGTCAGGGCGGATGGGATTTCGTGGTGCTGCAGGAACAGAGTCAGTTGCCGGCTTTCCCCATTGAGATGGTGGAGGAGATGGTCTTTCCTTTTGCGGAACAGTTGGTCGATTCCATCTACGCTTTCAATCCCGAAGGCGAGGCCATGTTCTACATGACTTGGGGCCGCAAGAATGGTGACACGGAATATGGTTCGATGTATCCTATGATGAGCACCTACGAGGGCATGGACAGCTTGCTCTATGCGCGTTACATGTACATGGCCGAGGCCAACGATGCTTCGGTGTGTCCCGTTGGACGCGTGTGGCATTACCTCCGCGACAACCACAGTGAGATAGAGTTGTATATGTCTGACGGAAGCCATCCATCTATGGCGGGGAGTTATGCCGCCGCTTGTGCTTTCTATACCATGATGTTTGGTCGCGACCCCGACAACATCACATACGAGGCGGGTTTGAGTCCGAAGGCAGCTCATCTTATCCGTTCGGCCGTTCGCGATGTGGTTTACGACTCGTTGTGGAAATGGCAGCGTCCAGAGCCGAGCGCGTTGCCTATCGATGGACAAGCTCCTGAGATTTATGTTAGCCCGAATCCGACCTGTGGTGAAATAACGCTTCATTTGCCTGAAGGGATAAAAGCCGACATTTTTCTTTTCAGTGTCGATAATAGAATCCTTTTGCGCAAAACGACACAAGGTGCCACTCGTCTTTCGTTAGACGGGATTCCCACTGGCGTCTATCTTCTCAAAGTGGTTACCCATCAAGGAATTGTAGTCAAAAGAATAGTCAAGCAATAGGAAAAAGTGTATCTTTGCCAAAAATAACCCAATTACACTTCTCACTATGAAAACAAGAAATCTACTTAAAATCAGCGTGTTATCCGCTCTTCTACTGCTTTGCGGTCAACTCTTTTCACAGATTCAGACTTTTGAATGGCAAGGCGTTCAGCGACAATATCTTATCAGAGTTCCTCAACAAACCGACAAAGTCACGATGCCTGTGCTTTATTTCTTGCACGGATGGACCGACAATATCACCCATGTCGACAACGAGTTTCATTTCCAACAGATTGCGAATGATTTTGAATGGACAATCGTTATTCCGCAAGCCTTGGACGAAGGGTCGGGAACCATGTGGAATGCTGGTTTGAATGCGAGCAATACCGACGACTCGGGCTTCCTGATGGCACTTCTTGATTCGCTGGTCGAACCCTATAACCTAAACCTTGATAGCGTGTTCTTCACAGGCTTCTCGATGGGCGGTTTCATGACCCATCGCATGGCCATTGAGTACGGCGACCGCATCACGGCTTGTGCTCCAGTAAGTGGTTTGATTACTTTCTCCATGAGCTCCCATACCCCCGTGGCTCCAGTTCGCATGCTCGACATCCATGGCACTGCCGACCCTGTGGTGGGCTATAGTGGCACATCCCAATATTTTGGCACTTTGGGCCTCGGCGTTGATGCCATCCTGGATTATTGGAAAAATGCCAACCATTGTGTCGACGAGCCCGTCATCGATACTTTCCCTGACCTCAAGAACGATGGACTGCGTTTTGTGCGTTATACCTACGAAGGCGATGCCGAACTGCAGCATATCAAAGTTATAGGTGGCAACCATAGCTGGTACCATAGCGAAGACCAGTACGATATTGGCTATCTGACCGAAATACACAAATTCTTCGTTGGCAATGGCGGTGGCAATGTGGGCCTTGCCGAGACCGAACAAAGCACTTTAAAGCTGTGGCCCAATCCCACTTCGGGTCAGGTCACCATTGAAGTGGCGAAAGCTACAGCCATCGAGATGTTTGACATTCAGGGTCGCAAAGTTGCACAGTATCCATTGAAGTCAGGCAACAATCACATTGACTTGGAAAATCTTCCTGAAGGAATGTATTTCATTAAGGATGAAAACGGAGCAGTGAAGAAAATCTTGCTGATGAAATAAACGCTACGCAAATGTTGACCCCGAAATTCGATACTTGCTTCTTTGAGCGTTATGCCATGGTTTCGTTGGCTACGCTGTTGGGTGAGCATTATGCTCATTTGGTCAACCGTGACCGGCCCGACCTGCAGGATGAAGAACAAGGTATCGGCATTGAGGTGACACGTGCCATCCGTGAGAACAAGAACGTGGCCAATGCCTTGGTGAACGAGATGGCGGGCGAAGACATCAAGGAAGTGAATGCGGAGGATTTGCGCCATATCAACCAAAGCGGTTATGCCTACGGCTTGGGTGACGGCACCCTCATCGGTCGCAACGAGTACGAATTCTGGTCATTGGCTTTGCCTCTGAAGCGCATCCTCGAAATCAAGATGGACAAGGTGAACAACGGCTTTTACGGCGATTTCAATGAGTTTGGCCTCTTCGTCTTCACCAAGGAAGACCTAGACCTCGAGCAAATCAAGCAGACTATGGCCTTTATGATGGAGAAGCAGGCCTATCAGAACCGACTCTATTCCCGACTCTTCCTTTCACAAATCCAGACCTTGTTTGATTGTGACCTTGAAACAGGACAATGTAAAAAATACAAGGTCAGTCGCGAACAAAGGCGACAATTCTACGACGAAGCCATCAGGGTTTGACGACTTTTGCGATGGCAGTTTTACCTTCGGCTTCGATAAGGATTATAAACGTTCCACTTGTCAGGTTTTGGAACAATTCTCCAATCTCAATGCGGTTGAGACCTGCTTGAGTGTTTCCAAACCCCTTGTTCACTAAAAGCTTGCCATCTATGGAATACACTTTTGCAAACAAATTGCAAGCACTTTGGCATTCAATTTCGGCATAGCTTGAAGCCGTAATAGGATTGCCAACGATGTTGACAAGATTCTCGTTTTGTGCGGATTCATAAACGCCTGTGAGGTCGAATTCGTAAGCTCCTAAATCGATACGGCCATCGCTGACGCGTTGGTGGCCATCTAAGTCAAGGCTGCTGAGGATTTCGGCAGGTGTTTCAAGTGAACCGGCATTGATGCAAGGGCTTCCAGGGCTTAGTCGGTAGTCTTCGTTTTCAGGGTCGGCAAAAAGCGGGTCTTCGTCAATGCAATTCTCATAAACAGTGATAACATCGTGGTTTGAAATGTACTCAAATCCGTGCTGGATCAAGCAGTTATGGAATTCTGGTGCATAATCATCGTAGGTCCACGACCATATCTGGACTTGTTCTTCCAATGGAGTATTGTCGTTGTTGCCGTAGACGATGCAGTTCCACACGGCGGGAGAACTATGTTGATAGAAAAAGATGCCGCCGCAGGTGACGCCAATGGAAAGGTTGTTGGTCACGGTGAGGTTGCTAATCAGGGGTGACGAATCGCTGATGGCCAGTCCGCCGCCGAAATGCCCCGAAATATTGTTGTCAAAGAGGGAGTTGGTGATGCTGCAAGGGTTGTCGTAACAGCGAATCAGGTAGAGTCCGCCGCCGTTGATGCCGTAATTGTGCTCAAACACACAACGGTCGATATTGATAGAGCAGCTATCGATGCTCAAGGCGCCTCCGATGGCACTTTGGCCGTTGTTGTAGCGGAAATCCGTGTCGGTGATGTCCACTTCGCAGTTGATGAAACGCAAGCCGCCGCCATACATAAAGTAAACGGTGTCTATTTCTGTGTAAGTCAAGTTGTTGCTGACGTTGCAATCATGCATAACCACTTTTGACCATTCAGCATTCAAGGCGCCACCATGTTCGCGCGAAAAGTTGCAAAACAGGGTGCTGTGACCGATTTCCACATCGTCGCTGTTGATGATACGTAGGGCACCGCCGTCCTGGTCGTCGTCGAGGGTGGCTTTGCCGTATTGGAAGCGGCAGTAATCCAATTTGCATGTACCGGCTTTTTCCATTCGGATGCCATTCCAGCCACCACGACCCATGTTGAAGAAGTAAAACCCTGTGGTGTCGGTTACCGTGAAGAGGATGGAATCGTTTTCTGTTCCAAGTGCGTTCAGCAGGGCGCCATCTTCGATACGGATTCCATAGAAACCATTGAATATTACCGTGGTTCCAGCTTTGATGTCCAAGGATTCCTGAACGACGACATCGCCCGTAACGAAAACGGTATCAGCTTCCCAAATACCTGATTGCAAGCCGTTTACTTCAATGTTTTGGGCGTTGGCAAAGAGGCAGCACAAGAGAAGAAATAGTAATAATCGAGCTTTCATCATAATAAGGTTTGAAAGATTATGGCGCAAAAGTAAGGCTTTTTCATTATTTTTGCACCGTTTTTCAGAAACGAGTCATGAAATTACCCATTATTGGAAGAAAAAATATGCCCATTCCCGTAGTTGGCGCTTTGGTAAAAGCTGCTGCGGAAATTAAGAATATCCCTGTCGAAATCCGACAAAACCATACCGACCCGATTCGTGCGCAAAGACGTGAGTTGCGCAAATTGTTGGTCAAAGCCCAGTTCACGGAATTCGGAAAGTTCTATCATTTTGATGAGATTTTATTGTCGAAAGACATCCTTGAGGAATACCGCAGACGAGTGCCAGTGTTCGATTACAACAAGATGCATGATGAGTGGTGGTACCTCAATCTGCAAGGCAAGCGCAACATCGCTTGGCCTGGAAAAATCAAGTATTTTGCCTTGAGTTCGGGCACCTCGGAAGCAGCCAGCAAATACATCCCGATAACCAAAGGCTTGAACAACAGAATCACCCGCGCTGGCATCCGTCAGTTGGTCTCGGCCACGCGCTATGATTTCCCTGTGAGTTTCTACAACCGTGGCGTCCTGATGATTGGTGGCAGCACCGATTTGCAATACAACAAAGAGTTTGGCTATTATGCCGGTGACCTCTCGGGCATCTCGGCAGGGAAGATCCCGTCGTGGTTTGAGGCTTTCTACAAGCCAGGTCAGAAGATCTCGAAGGTCAAGGATTGGGCCGAGAAGATGGACCTTATGGTGAAAGCCGCTCCCAAGTGGGACATTGGCGTTATCGTGGGTGTGCCGGCTTGGGTGCAAATCCTCCTCGAACGCATCATCAAGGAATACAACCTAAAGACTATCCACGACATTTGGCCCAATTTGATGGTGTATGTGCATAGCGGCGTGGCCTTTGCGCCTTACGAAAAAAGTTTTGAGCGTATTTTTGGCAAGGAGGTGATTTATATCGAAAGTTACTTGGCCTCAGAGGGTTACATCGCTTATCAGGTCGATTTGAAACGACGTGTGATGCAGCTTTTGGTCGATAATGGCATTTATTTCGAGTTCGTTCCTTTTAATGAGGAGAACTTTGATGAAGACGGCACCATTGTGGCAAATCCGAAGACACTGTTGCTTTCGGAAGTGAAGGAGGGTGTGGATTATGCCTTGCTGCTTTCCACTTGTGCCGGCACTTGGCGTTATCTCATTGGCGACACGATTAGATTCCTCAATACCAAGGACTGCGAAATCGTCATCACGGGACGCACGAAACAGTTTTTGAGCATCACGGGCGAACATCTTTCGCAGGACAACATGACTCGTGCCGTTGACTTGATGGCTGAGGAGCTTGGAGTCGAGATTACGGAATTCACTGTGGCAGGTATCCGTCACGACACGATGTATGCCCATCATTGGTATCTGGGCTGCGATGAACCGATTGACAAAGAATTGGCTATCAAAAAGATAGATGAGAATCTTTGCAAGTTGAACGACGACTATGCTGTGGAACGTACCCAAGCCATCAAGGAGTTGTTTGTGGATGTGTTGCCCACCAAGTGCTTCTACGAGTTTATGGAGCAGAAAATTGGCAAATGGGGCGGTGCCACCAAGTTTCCGCGTGTGTTGAAAGGCAAACGGCTTGAAATGTGGGAGGAATATGTGAAAAACGTTGAATTTTAATGGTTTAAGCAATGGAAAACACTTCTGGTATTTTTGAGAAACTACCTGAATTTAGCCGTATCTGGTCGTTTAGTTTTGTGATATGGGCCGTTGTCATTGGCTTGTTTCTTTCCTTGATCGTAAATATGGGTCCGGCATTCATTACCTTGGTGCAGACCAGTCTTCATAGGGGATTCAAGTCGGCGGCATGGTTTATTTCAGGAGTCATTCTGAACGATGCCATGATTATTTCATTATATATCCTGACTTCAGTGCAGGTGGTGATGCGTTCTGAGCTTGAGGTGACGTTGTTCAGCATCGGGGCGGGTATCATTTTAGTGTTGTTCGGCGTATTCACTTTCCGACGAAAAGCGGAAGATAAGGAGTCGTTGATTGAGAAACGCACCAATGAGATTATTGAGAAAAAAGATGACAAGCCATCCTGGCTCTTGATGCTTGGTAAAGGATTTGTTATCAACTTGTTGAATCCCTTTGTCTGGATTTTCTGGTTCTCTGCCGTAGCTGTCGTGGCAGGAAGCATGGGCGGCAACAAAGTGAACACGATAGTTTTTTTTGCGCTTATCCTCGGCACCACTTTGATGTGTGAGCTACTAAAGGCTTGGGGTGCTGCCAAATTGAAGGTGTTTTTCAATCCTCAACGGACCACCATAATGAATCGTTGTGCGGGCATACTGCTTGTGGTATGCGGCATCTATTTCATTGTCTTGAAAGGAGTTGTAAACCTACTTTAACCGTTTATACTGTAAAAGCAGTCCAAGGTGCCACATCAGGTAGTGGTGCCGTAATCTCTAATTGTGTTTTTAGGACGGGATGCTCAAAGGCGATGCGCCAGGCGTGGAGGCTGATGGAAGCATCGGGGTTGCTGCGTGGGTAGCCGTATTTCAGGTCGCCACGGATGGGGCAACCGATGTGCGCCAATTGGCAGCGAATCTGATGATGGCGACCTGTAAATAATTCAACTTCAAGTAAATAGAAGTTTTCTGACTTTCCGACGACACGATAGCTGAGTCGTGCCAGTTTGGCTTCTTTGGTGTCTTCAGGCACGACGAACGACTTGTTCATCTTCTCATTCTTCACGATGTAATCCTCCAGCACATCGGCTTGCTTGGGCGGATGGTTTTTCACCAATGCTAAGTAGGTCTTGCGGAAGTCACGGTCTTTAACTTTCACCGTCATTCGTGACAGCGCTTTACTCGTTTTGGCAAAGACAACTGCACCGCTCACGGGACGGTCGATGCGATGCACGAGGCCAGCAAACACGTTGCCTGGCTTGTCGTATTTTTCCTTGATGTATTCCTTGACATCGTCGAGCAGACACTTGTCGCCCGTCTTGTCGCCCTGCACAATCTCGGAGGGGAGTTTGTTCACCACGATGAGGTGGTTGTCTTCGTATAATATCCGATTAGCTATCGTATTCATTGGTCTCAATAATAACTCCGCTACCAATAACAAAAGGTTCCACTTCATGATACACCACTCCAAACTGGCCGGGTGCCACGCCTGAAATGGCCTCCTCAGAAACAATGTCGGCACCACGCTCGGTGAGGCGAATCGTGCCATAGGTGAACTCTGGCTGATGACGAATCTTAAATCGAATGCGCTGGCCATCAATGAATTGCAAAGCAGGATTCATCGGCTGTAAGTCACCCAAGGGTATGATGTTGGTATATTGTGCCACGGGGTCGTAGCCCTGCGACACATAGACGATGTTGTTTGGGATGTCCTTTTTCACTACGAACCAAGGACCGCCGCTTAAACCCAAACCCTTACGTTGTCCAATGGTGTGGAACCAAAAGCCCTTATGGCGGCCCAGTTTCTTGCCCGTTTCCAGTTCTACGATGTCGCCGGGCATTTCGCCGAGATACTCGCGGATGTAGTCATTATAGTTGATTTTGCCCAAGAAGCAAATCCCTTGACTGTCATGGCGTTCCGCACTCGGCAACTTGTACTGTGCGGCTATGCGGCGCACTTTAGGCTTGGGTATGTCACCGATGGGGAAGATGACCTTGCTCAGCTGGGCGTAGGTGATGCGACCGAGGAAATAGGTCTGGTCCTTGAAGGTGTCGGCTGCAGTACCGAGCCAAAAGACACCATTTTCGTCCTCCCATGAACGGGCATAGTGTCCCGTGGCAATCTTGTCGAAGTTATGCCCTTCTTTCTCCTCGAATGCACCGAGTTTGATCCAACGGTTGCACATCACGTCGGGGTTGGGCGTAAGGCCTTTGCGCACCATCTCCATGGTGTATCTCCCGACGGTCTCGAAATACTCGTGCTGCAAGTCCACGATGTCGAACTTGCAGCCGTATTTCTTGGCGATATAGGTCGTGATTTCAATGTCCTCCTCTGACGGGCAACTCGACAGGTCTTCCTTGCCTTCCATTCCTATTTTAATATAGAAGATATGCGGATCGTAGCCCTGCTCCTTGAGCAGCGGCACTACCACGGAGCTGTCGACGCCCCCCGAAACTAGTGCGGCAATGTTCATGGGTTAGATATTTGCTGCAAAAATACAAGTTTTTTCAATCCGACAGGGAATAAGGCTTGTCCTCTGGCTTCATACCGCGTGCCAGATTAGGCTCACTACCCATCTCGAAGACCAGTTTCCCACCTTGCATCAATTGCTCATGCGTGAGGTAAAGCTTCGTGATTTCCTGTCCGTTGTGCGTCACTTTCTGCACATAACGATTTTCATCGCTAACATTGGGTGCCTTGATTTCCAAGGTCTTGCCATTGCCTAAATGCACTTTCAGATAGGGCAGGTAGGGCGCACCAAGCACATATTGGTCACAGCCCGGACAAACGGGATAGAAACCCATGACGGAGAAGATGTACCATGCCGACATCTGGCCACAGTCGTCGTTGCCGCATAGACCGTCGATGTTGTTTTTGTAGAAACGATTCATGATTTCGCGGAGCCAGTATTGTGTCTTGTAAGGCTGTGAGGTCCAGTTGTATAGGTAAGCGATATGATGTGCAGGTTCGTTGCCATGGTTGTAGCATCCCATCAAACCCTCCTCGGTGACGTCCTCCGTGTTCTCGAAAAATTCCTTGGGCAGTTGCATGACAAATAAGGTATCCAAATTGTGGATGAACTGCGCATTGCCGCCCATTGCCTCGATGAGACCTTTCACGTCCTGAGGCACATAGAAGGAATACACCCATGAGTTGCCTTCCACAAAACCCTCACCTTCAGTGTCGAAGAGGCTGAAAGGCTCTTTCCATGTGCCGTCGCTCATCTTTGGTCGGGCAAAACCTAATTCAGTATCGAAGGTGTTACGCCAGTTGGCGGCGCGTTGCTTGTAGAGATTGGCCATATCTGTGTTGCCTGCCTTCAATGCGGCTTGGTAGATGGCCCAGTCATCGTAGGCGTATTCCAGGGTCACGGACACGCAACCGCTGTTTTTGTCAAATGGAACATAACCCAATTTCTGATAGTCGTCCAAATTCACGTAATACGGGCAAGTCGAGCTGCGTTGCATGGAGTATAACATTCCGTCTAGATTGTTTCGTTCCACGCAATGACGGGCAATGCCCTTGACATAGGCATCCGAAAGCACCGAAACGCCATGGTAACCTATCATGCACCAGTTTTCGTTGCCCATGTGCGACCACACAGGCAACAATCCGTGAACGCTTTGCTCGCTGTGCTTGAGCATCGATTGCACCATGTCGGCATTTCGCTGAGGCTGAAGCACATTGAAGAGCGGATGCAGGGCGCGGTAGGTGTCCCATAAGGAAAAAACGGTGTAGTTGGTAAAACCCTCTGCTTGGTGGATGTTGTGGTCGAGGCCACGGTATTGACCGTCCACATCCATATAAATAGAGGGATTAATCATGGTGTGGTAAAGCGAGGTGTACAGCATAGCTTTTTGATCTTCAGTGCCTTCGGCTTGTAAGATGGAGAGCTCTTTGTTCCATTTGCCTTGAGTCTCGGCTAAAAGTTGTTCGAAGTCGCGACCATCGGTTTCATCATGGAGGTTGCGCAAGGCTCCCTCAGTGCTGGTAGCCGAAAGTGCGACTTTCATTTCCAGCGTTTTAGGGTCGCTGAAAGTGAAATAGGCAACTATCTTGCGCCCCGTCATCTCAGGGAAGTTGTGTTTGACATCAAACTTGCCCCAACCGCCATTGTATTTGGGCTTCTGCAATTCTCGATAGCCATAGTCGGCTATAGGTTGGTTGAAACTGATGGCGAAATAAGTGTAATTCGTCCTCGCCCAGCCATTGGTGATGCGATAGCCCGTCAGCAAGGTGTCGTTTTCCACGCGGAGGTTGGCCCAAAGGGTTTTGCCATCGTAGTTGTAGATGCCGTGTTGCAAGTCCAAAATAATGCTGCCATCTTGGCCTTGCGGATAGGTATAACGATGGATACCAGCGTGTTCTGTAGCCGTAAGTTGGGCTTTGATGCTGTAATCTTTTAAAAACACCTCATAATAGCCTGGCACGGCAATTTCCGTGTCGTGGCTGAAGCGAGAGCGGTAGCCCGCATTAGGGTTAGTCTGTGTACCCGGATTGAACTTGATTTCTCCCGTGATTGGCATCACCAAAATGTCGCCCAAGTCGGAATGACCTGTGCCACTGAAGTGGGTATGGCTAAAGCCTACGATGGTACTGTCTTTGTGTTGATAGCCAGCGCAGTACTCATAAACTCTTGGTTGGTAAACACCGTCGATGTCGTGCGGCACGGTGTCGGTGTCGGGGCTGAGTTGCACGATGCCGAAGGGCGCACAAGCCCCTGGGAAGGTATGCCCCATGCCGTTTGTTCCGATGATGGGATTGACATATTGGATGTAGTCGGTAATGTTGTCGCTGTTAGCTTCTTCTTTGACAGGAGCCGTTTGGCAGCCAAACATTATCAGCCCAAAGGTAAGTAACAGAAAGTGCTGAGTTTTCATAGTTTATGCGGTTTAGATTTTGCAAAAGTAAGAAATAGTCTCGTAGGGACGAAAAAAAATAGGCAGGTGATGAAAACCCCTGCCTAATAATAATCTGATTCCCATGAACCCCGATAGGGGTGACAGGAAATTACCCCACGTTGCAGCCTGGCGTGACCAAGTCGCTCGGGGTAAGCAGCACAAGTCTACCGTCCTTGTCCTCGGCAGAGAGAATCATGCCCTCGCTGACCACGCCCTTGAGCTTGCGCGGCTCAAAGTTGGCGATGAAACACACCTGCTTGCCGACCAGTTTCTCGGGCTCGGTATAATACTTGGCAATGCCGCTCACTATGGTCCGTTTGTTCATGCCGTCGTCGATGAGGAACTGCAGCAGTTTGTCGGCTTTTGGCACTTTGCAGCATTCGAGGATGGTGCCCACGCGGATGTCAACCTTCATGAAGTCGTCGAAACTGACGTTTTGCTTCACCTCGGCAGGCTTCCAAGCATTCAGTTGGTTGGCCTTTTTGGTGTCTTCCAACTTTTGCAGTTGGGCGGCCACCACACTGTCCTCGACCTTTTCAAACAGCAGCTCGGGCTGGTTGATGACATGGCCTTCTGGCAACAAAACGGTGTTCTCGGCATCGTTCCACCCCTTCACTTCCAAGCCAATCATCTGTTGCAATTTCTTCGCGCTGAAAGGCAGGAAAGGCTCGCTCAAAATGGCCAAGTGTGCCACAATCTGCAAACTGACGGCCATCACGGTCTTCACGCGCTCGGGGTCGGTCTTGATTTGTTTCCAGGGCTCGTTATCGGTGAGGTATTTGTTACCAAGACGGGCGAGATTCATCAACTCTGACAAAGCCTCGCGGAACTTGTAAGTATCCAGCAGATGGCCAATCTTTGCAGGATAGGCGTTCATCTCTTCAATAACGGCTTTGTCGGTGTCGTTGAGGTTGCCCAAAGCAGGCACGGCACCTTCGTAATATTTATGTGTCAGCACCAAGGTACGGTTGACGAAGTTGCCGAATATGGCCAACAACTCATTGTTGTTGCGGTCCTGATAGTCCTTCCAAGTGAAGTTGTTGTCCTTAGTCTCGGGAGCGTTGGCGGTAAGTACATAACGCAACACATCCTGCTTGCCTGGGAACTCCTGTAGATACTCGTGCAACCACACGGCCCAGTTGCGCGAGGTCGAAATCTTGTCGTTCTCAAGGTTGAGGAACTCGTTGGCGGGCACGTTGTCGGGCATGATATAGTCGCCGTAGGCTTTCATCATGCAGGGGAAGATGATGCAGTGGAACACGATATTGTCCTTGCCAATGAAATGCACCAGTTTGGTTTCAGGGTCTTTCCACCACTTCTCCCAGTTCTCGCCGCGCTTCTCGCAAATCTCTTTGGTGTTGGAGATATAGCCGATGGGAGCATCGAACCAAACATACAGCACCTTGCCTTCGGCATTCTCCAGCGGGACGGGAACACCCCAGTCGAGGTCGCGTGTGACGGCGCGAGGTTGCAAGCCGCCGTCGAGCCAGCTCTTCACTTGGCCGTAGACGTTGCTCTTCCATTCCTTATGGCCTTCGAGGATCCATTCACGGAGCCAGCCTTCATATTGGTCCAGAGGAAGATACCAGTGCTTGGTCGGTTTCTTCACCAAGGCCGCGCCGCTGAGTTGCGAGTGCGGGTTGATGAGTTCGTCGGGACTCAAGGAAGAGCCGCATTTTTCGCATTGGTCGCCGTATGCACCTTCGGCACCGCATTTCGGACAAGTGCCCACTATATATCTGTCACTCAAGAACTTCTGACGTTCAGGGTCGAAGTATTGCTCTGTTTCCTTCTCGATGAACTTGCCTTCGTCGTAGAGTTTCTTGAAAAACTCCTGTGCCGTGGCGCGGTGTATCTTCGAAGAAGTGCGCGAGTAGATGTCGTAGCTGATGCCCAATTCTTCAAACGACTTCTTAATGATTTCGTGGTAACGGTCGACAATATCCTGAGGTGTGCAGCCTTCCTTTTCAGCCTTGATAGTAATCGGCACGCCGTGCTCGTCGGAACCACCGACAAACAAGACTTCCTCGCCACGCATTCGCAGATAGCGGACGTAAGTGTCGGCGGGGATATAGACGCCGGCTAAGTGACCAATGTGGACGGGGCCATTTGCGTATGGCAAGGCCGTGGTTACCGTGTAACGCTTGAAGTGTTTGTTCGTTGATTCCATAGTGTAGTTATTTTTGAAAAACGGGTGCAAAAATACGGATATTTGTTGAAATGCCGTAATTTTGCGCCACGAAATCCATAAACAATTCTTCATAATGAAACTTAAACCTTTATTCCTCGCGTTGGCATTGTTGGTGGCGGCCCAAGTTTTCGCACAAGAGACCGACAATCTGCGCATTGGTGGCGAAGGAACAGACGGCGTATATTCATCTTTGAAACCGCAGATGTACAATCCTATGCAGAGCAAGGTGCCCGTTTGGTTAGACTTTTCCGTAGGCGCGGATTTTGCCCAATGCGCTGATAAAGCCACCATCCCGTTCCGATATAAAGGTATTGGGGCGAATGCCAAAGGAGGCGTCACCATTGAGTGGGGAAGTTGCCGCGTAAATGTCGAGGGCAGTGGTTTCTACACATCGTTTACTTCTTTTTTGGGAACGGCCTATGACATCAACCTTTCTGCCGAGTTCCTTTACCGTTGCACCGTCGTCAAACGTTGGAGTTTTTGGGCTGGTGGCACACTGCAAGGCTTCATGGACATCAAGGAGATACCTGCATTGATGAACGCCACGTCGAGCGTTTCCTCGTTCGGCAACCTATTCGCTACAGGGATGGTGGAGTATCCTTTTGCCTTCAACAGCGACAATACGCACCATTGGCTGACCGCTTCAGGCAAGTTGAACCTACCCTTTCTAGGTGCCGTGAATCGTCCGGGCTATGCCTACATCGGCAACCCGACCATCAATGAGGATGCTTGGTTGGGCGACAACGAGACTTTTGCCAAGTTCTTTCCCGGAGTAAGCACCGAGTTGGGACTTTATCTAAATCTGCGCAACGACAACCGCATTGGCCTCTCTTATCGTTGGGATTACCTGACGACAGGCAAAAAAAGAGCCTATCGTTACGACAATGCCCTCCATTCCATCAACTTATCTTTTATGTTTAGAGTCAACTGAATACCGCTATGAAAAAACTACAGTTCCTTATCTTTGGTCTTTTGGCTTTTTCTTTCGCCTCTTGTGAGCGAGCCTTCATGGAGCAAGACGAGCCAAAAAATCCCGTCCACGTGTTCGAATATCTTTGGAATCAAGTGGACCAAAACTACGCCCTTTTCGATGTGAAAGGCATCGACTGGGACTCGGTGCGAGAGGTGTATCGGCCCAAGGTCAACGATGATATGAGCAACGATAGTCTCTTCCGCGTGTGCGCCGCCATGCTGAATACCTTGCGCGATGGTCATACCAATTTGATTTCGGGCTTCGATGTGTCGCGCAACGATTCCGTATATTATAAAATGAATGCGGAGAAAAACATTAATACAGAAGTTGTGTTTTTGAATTATTTAACTGTTAATCATCATACTACGGGTAGTTTTATGCACAATGCTATCCGAAATGGCAGGGTGGCCTATCTGCGCTATTCCTCTTTTTCAAACGACGTTAATGCGTCGGTTCTGAAGTATTTGGTGAAATACTATCGGTTTAGCGATGGCATGATTCTCGATTTGCGGCAAAACGGGGGAGGCTCTCTTGACAATGTGTCAAAATTACTCAGCATTTTCGACAACCATAAGCAGTTGCTGTATCAAACCCAAGTGAAATCGGGGCCAAACCACGGCGATTTTTCGGAAGCTGTGACCGTGTATGCCGCCGACAGCAGCATATTGGGTAAAGACAATGCCTACACCAAGCCTGTGGCCGTGCTCATCGACCGAGGCTCTTATAGTGCGACCTCTTTCTTTGCCGTTTGCACTATGGCTTACGACAATGTCAAGCTTTTCGGTGATTATTCAGGTGGCGGTCTGGGCATTCCCAATGGTGGCATTTTGCCCAATGGCTGGACTTACCGCTTCAGTGTGACGCGTACCCTTGCCAATGATGGCCACAACTACGAAAACGGCGTGCCGCCCGATGTGCACGTCATCCTCGACCCCGCCTGCACTGCCCAAGGCATCGACAACGTGATTGAAGCCGCAGCGGACTGGATTATGCAATAATACGGAAAACTTTACGTTAAAACGGTTGAATAAACCATCATAACGCAATATATGAAACAACACTATTTGAGCCGATGGTTGTTCGCTGTCGGCTTTTTATTGGCTTGTTTGCCCTCCTTTGCCCAGAAGCGTACCATCAGCGGCTATGTGATGGATGCCGCAAGTAAGGAAACCCTCATCGGGGCGACCGTCTTCGACAAAAACTCAGGGAAAGGTTGTGCGACAAACAGTTACGGATTCTATACCTTGACTTTGAACCAAGGTCAGGTGGAGTTGCAAGTCTCGTATGTGGGCTACACTCAGCAAAACCAAAGCATCGACTTGAAAGAAAACCTCAACCTCAATTTTGCCTTAGAGACCAATATCGAATTAGGTGAAGTGGTCGTGGAGGCCACACGTGCCACGGTTAGTGCCCGCAGTCCCCAGATGAGCGTGGTGGAACTGCCTGTGCAGCAGATCAAGAGCATCCCGACTTTGTTTGGCGAAGCCGACGTGCTGAAAGCAATTCAGCTTTTGCCCGGTGTGCAGAATGGCTCGGAAGGCTCGGCCGGTATGTACGTGCGCGGCGGCGGTCCCGACGAAAACCTGCTGCTCCTCGATGGCGTCCCTGTCTACAATGTCAACCACATGCTCGGCTTCTTCTCCGTCTTCAACCCCGATGCCTTGAAGAATGTTACCTTATATAAAGGGAGCTTTCCGGCGCATTTCGGAGGCCGCCTCTCGTCGGTGGTCGACATCCGCATGAAGGAAGGTGACATGCAGCAATACCATGGCAACGTGAGCTTAGGGCTGATTTCCTCCAAACTCAACTTCGAAGGCCCCATTGTGAAGGACAAGCTCTCGTTCAACCTCTCCTTCCGCCGCACCTACGGCGACCTGCTCATCAAGCCCGCCCTATGGATTGCGCGACGCACTGATAATGACATGAGCAAACTCAAGGCCGGATACTATTTCTATGACTTTAACGGCAAGCTCAACTGGAAAATCTCCGATAAGGACCGTCTTTATCTGAGTTTCTATTCGGGTGACGACGCCATCTATTTCGGAGTGAAATACCGGGATTATGCCTATGATAACGTCCAATACACCGACAATATGGGCCTCAATTGGAAATGGGGCAACAAGGTGAGTGCTTTACGCTGGAACCATGTCATGTCGCAGCAACTCTTCATGGATGCCTCGGTCAACTACACGCAATACCGCCATAACCTCGGCATGGAAATTAAAGAAGAGGCAAACTATCCAAATTACCAAAACGTTATCTTTAACGCCTATAACATGGCCTACAAGTCAGGTATCAACGACCTTACTGCCAAAGTCGACTTTGACTATACACCCTTGCCGAACCATGAGATTCGTTTTGGAGGGAGCTATACCTACCACCAGTTCCGTCCCGAGGTGCAGTCGTTGAAAATCACCAGTGGAGAATTCGATGTCGACACCATTGTCGGCTCTTCCAACGTCTTTGCCCATGAAACTGCGCTTTATGCTGAGGACAACATGACCTTGGGCGACATCTTCCGCGTGAACGCTGGTGTGCATTACTCCACCTTCACCGTGGAGGGCAAGACCTACCAAAGCGTGCAACCCCGTCTCAGCACCAGTGTGATGCTGGCCTCAAACCTCTCGCTTAAGGCGGGCTATGCCTACATGACGCAATATGTCCACCTGCTCTCCAACAGCAGCCTCAGCCTACCCACCGACCTTTGGGTTCCCGTGACGAAAAAGATTGTCCCAATGAATGCCCATCAAGTGTCGTTGGGTGCCTTCTATGAGCTGCCGCAACTCTTTGACATCTCGCTCGAAGGCTATTATAAAACCATGGACAACCTCTTGGAATACAAAGACGGAGCCTCGTTTTTCGGCTCGTCGGAGACCTGGGAAAACAAGGTGTGCCTTGGCAAAGGTTGGGCTTATGGTGTGGAGTTCCTCGTGCAGCGCAGCTTCGGCAAGACCACGGGCTGGGTGGGCTACACCTGGTCACATGCCAAACGACAGTTTGACCGCGAAGGCATGACCATCAACGAAGGCAAGGTGTTTCCCGCCAAATACGACCGTCGCCACGACCTCAGCATTACGGTGCAGCATAAGTTCAGCGACCGCTTCGACCTGAGTGGCACCTGGGTGTTCAGCAGCGGCAACTGTGGCACCCTCGGCACCCAAATCTACGAAGGTTTACCCGATTGGGATTATATCCCACATATTCAAGCCCTTGAACGCAACAACTTCCGAATGGCCAATTATCACCGTCTCGACGTGAGCATGAACTTCCACAAGCAGAAGAAACACGGCATCCGCACCTGGAACCTCAGCGTCTACAATGCCTACAACCACAACAATCCGTTCTTGGTATATACGAGTTACGGCTTCGACGAAAACACCCATCAAGAGAAGAAAGTCCTGATGCAGGCCAGCTTGTTCCCAATAATTCCTTCGGTTAGTTATAGCTTTAAATTCTAAAAACAATGATACAAAAACACAACTGGGATTGTCAACCATTACGCCTTTCACCCTCATGGCGGACAAGGATCCGCCATCTCCTATTCGCGAAGGAATCCCTTTCGCTCAGGAGATTGCGGGGCAAGCCCGCAATGAGGGTTAACGGCTGGATTATCGCAATTACGTCCTGTTTACTCCTGTCCTCCTGCGAGAAGGAAATCGAATTCAATGGCGAGCAGACCGACCCAAAACTGGTCGTCAACAGCATCGTGGGAACCAACGAACCCGTGAAAGCCTATATCAGCAAGAGCTACTTCTTCTTGGACTATGACGAAAACACCCAGGCCCCCGACGACCTCGTGGCTTCGCTTTATGTCAACGGCAACCACATTGGAGAGTTAACCCCTTCTGCCGACACTTTTTGGAACAATTATGAAATGAATGACTATCGACTCATTCCCTACCTTGTCAACGACTACCGTCCCCAAGAAGGCGACATCGTCCAGATCAAGGCCTCAGCCAACGGCTACGATGACGTGGAAGGCACGACCAGTGCCTTGCCTAAATATGTGGATTGCCCGATGGAGGCTGAAGTGACGGAATGGCATTCAATTCATCCGTATTACTATAATGCCGAAATCCAAGACTACGAGCCCGACACCACTATTTTGGAAATAGGGGGTTATATGGACCTGACCTTCACCATCACCGACCCCAACCCTGGAAAGACCGATTACTTCAGGCTCATCAAGAGCAGGAGCAGTGACACGTCGATGGGGCCAAACAGACCTTGGCGTTATATCAGTTTTGACTATGATGATCCCATCTTTGAACCTGTGATGACAGAGAATGATTTTTTCGATGCCAGCGACCTTGATACGCGCCCCGAGGGTGTGTTCACCGACAAGCTCTTCGATGGTGGTTCCTATCGCATAAAAGTGGAGCTTTACTTTAGTTGTAGGTTGCCAGAAGATTTCGACCCCGACTTTTACCAAGTGTCTTTCATGGTGGAGCACCTCTCAAAGGAGTACTACGACTACTTAAACACTTGTAACCAAGGTGATGATTATTTACAAATCTTTTCCGAACCTATCCATACCTATTCCAATGTCACAAACGGCTACGGCATCGTAGGTGGTAGGGCTGTCGACATCATTGAGCTTGCTTTGCCGTTGTCGGAATAAAAACATGTAGGGCTGTCGTATCATGGCAACCGCCGGCTCGCATTCGGCCCGAATGCACAAACGGCAGCTACCACAATGTGACAGCCCTACAAGGATTCGCAAAAAATCAAATCATTTCACTGCTGCAGCCCATTTCTCGATGTCGGCCTTATCGATGCTGTTGAGCAACTTGCCTTCGCCAAACTTGTAGTTCGGATAGGCGGCTTGCAGGTCTTCACAAGCCTTCTTGATGTTGCTACCGCCCGAGGTGGCGAAGGGCACAATGGTCTTGCCCGTAAAATCGTTGGCCTCAATGAAGGTGTTGATGATGGTCGGGGCGGTGTACCACCAGATGGGGAAGCCCACATAGACCACATCATATTGGTCGAGGTTTTCTACCTTGCCACCGTCTTTGATGGCTGGACGCGAGCTCTTGTCGTTCATCTCGATGGTCGAGCGTGATTGTTTGTCGCGCCAATCGAGGTCGGCGTCGGTGTAGAGTTGTTCAGGGGTGATTTCAAAGAGGTCGGCACCGATGATGTCGGCCACTTGTTTTGCGGCATTACGGGTGACACCCGAAGCCGAGAAGTAGGTCACTAAAGCTTTCATAGTGTTGTCGTTTTGGGGGTGTTCTGTCACGGTCGTTGTTTCTGTTGCACCGTTGTTTTCTTGTTTGTTTTCTTTGTTTTGGGCTGTGCCACAGCTAAATAAAGCGGCCAGCATCATGATAATGGCAAATTTTTTCATAGTGAATTAAGCTTTGTTTTGAATTGGCAAAAATACATCTTATTAATCACTTTTGGTTTACCTTTTTTTCGGTTTTTTTTACCATATTGTTGTTTTTTGTTTCAAATCAATCGTTTTTTTCTACATTTGCATCTTTGAAGATTTCCTATTGGGAGAACTCGACGAATCAATTTAAACTATTAACTATTACAACCATGGAATTATCAAACATCTTAGGCGCATTGACAGGCAATGATGCCATCGGTGCCATCTCACAAAACCTCAAGATCGACCAAAATCAAGTGTCATCTGTTATCTCCAACGCATTACCCTCACTGCTGGGTGCCATGCAAAAGAACGCCTCCACGCCTGGTGGCGCCGAAGCTTTGGCCAAGGCTCTTGGCGACCATGCAAGCAATGCTGGCAATATCATCAACAACCTTAAAGGTGCCGACCTTGTTGACGGCTCCAAGATTTTGGGCCATATCTTTGGTGGTGACTTGTCATCCGTAGTGAGTGGCATCTCCAAACAAACGGGCGTGGCCTCCAACGCAGTAGGCAACATCCTATCCTCTATCGCTCCCAGCCTGCTCGCTCTCCTTGGCAAGCAGAACGGCAACTCCGGCGCTGCGGGTTTGGGAGGCCTGCTCGGTGCTCTTCTTGGCGGTGGTTCACAAAGCACAGGCGGCCTTGGCAGCATCCTCGGCGGCTTGGGCAAGATCTTTGGGAAGTAATAAACCCAATTAAAAAAGACGTTTTTCCACTGTCATCTTTCCTGGCAGACTTGACTAATACCTTTACAATTATGAAAAGCGATTCATCATTATGCAAAAAAGCAGCATGCGTTGTCTTATCCATTCTTTTTCTGGGAGTGATGGGAATGACGCGTCTGCAAGCACAAACTCTTTTCACCATTGGGAATTTGTATTACCAAATCAATGCTGATGGTGCTTCCGTTACACTTGTAGGTCCTGTTGACATTGCTGAAGTGTCGGGCGAACTGATCATCCCGACGACCGTCAGCTATAACGGAAGTGACTATCCCGTGACCAGGATTGGGAAAAACGCTTTTATTACGAGTGGAGGGCTGACAGGCTCCTTAACCATACCCAATACAGTGACATCCATTGGAGAAAATGCATTCTTGGCTTGCAGCGGATTGACGGAGTTGCACCTCGGCAGCTCCTTGGATACCATTGGCCCCGCAGCATTCTATGGCTGCAAGGGATTTACCGGTTCGCTGACTATCCCCAATTCGGTGAGGGTCATTGAGACGGCTGCATTCTATGGTTGCAAGGGATTTACAGGCTCGCTGACTATCGGCAACGGTTTGAAACGCATCGAAAACGCGGCTTTTTATAAATGTAACGGGTTTTCCAGTTTGGATCTCGGCAATGCAGTGACGTCTATCGGCACTTCAGCGTTTTGGGGCTGCTTCGGATTGACGGGTTCATTGACCATCCCTAATTCCGTGACGAGTATCGAACCTAATGCGTTCAACAATTGTAGCGGTTTTACAGGGACATTGACTCTTGGAGACAAGTTGGAAAGCATCGGTGGAAGGGCATTCTATCATTGCAGTGGCTTTTCTGAAGTCGTTTCCTTGGCTACAGAACCGCCCTCGTTTTCATTCGATGAGGTGTTTGAAGGATTCAGTTGCACAACACTCACTGTCCCATGCAATTGTATCGCAGCCTACGAAAATTCGGAGTGGCATGATTATTTCACCACCATCATTGATGATTGTGATTCAGTTTTGGAACTTGATGAGCAGATGGCAACCGTTTTTCCCAATCCGACCAGTGGAACAATTGCAATTGAGGCCGAAGACATCAAAGTCATCAGCATATACAATATGTTGGGAGCAAAGTTGTTTGAAGCCTCTGCAAATGGCAATAGCTTTGAGTACGATTTCAGTGCTCAGGAAGCAGGAGTTTATCTGGTCAAAATCCAAACAAAGAAAGGAGTTTTGACAAAGCGGGTTATGGTTATAGAGAGATGAAAAAAGGCGGTCGAGCGACCGCCTTTTTTTTATTCCACAATCGTCATCTCATCAATCAGATGCCCTGCACCGGCAAACTTGTCGATGATGAAGAGCACGTAGCGGATGTCGACGCTGATATTGCGGCAGATGTCGGGGTCGTAGATGAGGTCGCTCATCGTGCCTTCCCAGCAACGGTCGAAGTTGAGGCCAAGGAGCTGGCCTTCGGCATTCAATATCGGGCTGCCCGAGTTGCCGCCTGTGGTATGCACACTTGCCGTGAAAGCCACATGCATCGTGCCGTCCTTGTCGGCATAACGGCCATAGTCCTTCTTGTTATATAGCTCCTTCAAGCGCGGCTCCACCACATAATCGTAGATGTCGGGATTCTCCTTTTGCATGATACCCTCAAGCGTGGTGAAGTGCTTGTAAGTTTTGCCGTCCTGCGGCTTGAAGCCTTCCACTTTGCCGTAAGTGACACGTAGCGTGAAGTTTGCATCGGGGAAGAGGCGTTTCTCGGTCTGCATTTCCATTTGTCCCTTCATGTAGATGCGGCGCAGACGGTCGTTGTCCTTGGTGATGCTTGAGATGTGGTCGTAGACCTCATCGCGATAGAAGCCGATGAGACTTTGATAGATTTTCAGTGCTGGGTCGTTGGCCAATTTCTTGGCATCCTTCAACTTGAAATTATCCAACAATGCATTCACCTTAGCCTCGTCAGTAAACATCGATTTGTCGAAGAGTTTGCCAACATACTCGTTCACGTCCTTGATGTCGTTGAGGAAAGCAGGACGGAAGTCGGCGGGCTGGGCCTTAAGGTATTCGTTGAGTGCCATGACGGCCACCTCACGGTCGATGGGCTCGTAATAGTCCTTGAAGAAAGTGGCGGCGGTGCCTTTCAGCTGATTCAGCATACGGTCGATGTCTTCCTGTGGAGTGTCTTTGGTCACCTCGGAAAGTCTTGCAAAACGACCTGCAAAGCTGATGAGTTCGGTGCGAAGGCCAGCCTCGGCCATATAGGTGTAGGCCAGTTGGTAAGGCTCTAAGTCCTTATAGTTTTTCTCGAAATTCTTCAACAGATGCATGTACATATAACGGCTTCTCGACCGCATCACCCAATCTTGGAAAAGCTCCTCGAAAGCGCGTTTTTTCTCCACGCCGTGGAAGTGGTTAATGCCTTCGGTCACGCCCATCCATTTCTTCCAGCCGTTGCCCAATCCGGCGTGCTTGGAGGCATATTGGATGCGCACCTTGGGGTCTTGCTCCTGATATTTGTTGTAGATGTCGAGCACCTTACCGCGCAAGTCGACAGTGATGGGGTCGATGAGGTTGGCTTCTTGGTCGACGGCCACGGCGGGCAGGTATTCATTGGTGCGGGCAGGATAGCCGAACACGAAAGCGAAGTCGCCTTCCTCGGCACCTTTCAGCGAAATGTCGAGGTGTTTGGCGGGCTTGTAAGGCACGTTGTCTTTGCTGTAAGCAGACGGATGACCGTCTTTGTCGGCATAGACGCGGAAGATGGAGAAGTCGCCCGTGTGGCGCGGCCAAACCCAGTTGTCGGTGTCGCCGCCAAACTTACCGATGTTGCTCGGCGGGCAACCCACGAGACGCACGTCGGTGTAGACCTCGTTGAGCAGCAGGTAGTACTCGTTGCCCAAGAAGAACGGCTTGATGCTGACTTTATAGTTGGTCTCTTTTTCCACTTCGGCAATGATTTTCTTGATGTTTTCGTCCACCTTGGCCTGACGTTCGTCTTCAGGGGTGTCGATGGTGATGTTGTAAAGCACTTTCTCGGTCACGTCGCGCATCTCGCGGAGGAAGATGACGCTGAGGCCGGGGCAGGGCAGTTCCTCGCCACGGTTCATGGCCCAGAAGCCGTTGGTGAGGTAGTCGTGCTCCACCGAGCTGTGCTTTTGGATGTAGTCATAACCGCAGTGGTGGTTGGTGAGCAACAGACCGAAGTCGCTGACGATTTCGCCCGTGCAGCCGCCGCCAAAGAGCACGATGGCGTCTTTCAGACTGCTGTGGTTGATGCTGTAGATGTCTTCAGCGGAGATTTTCATGCCCATTTCCTGCATTTCTTTCTCGTTGTATTGCAGCAACATGGGAATCCACATGCCTTCGCCGGCCTTAGCAATGCCGATGGAGAACGTGAGGATGAGTGTGATTAGAGATAATCTTTTCATAATAAGGTTGTTAAATTTAAATTTATTCCAAACCATGCCATTCATCCGTGGCATCGAAGTCGATTTCCTTGCATTGGGTGAGGATGGCGGGGCAATTGGAAACGCGATAGTATGGATCGCCATGCTGTTGCACCACGTCGACGTTGCGCCAATGGGTGTCGTAGCCATCGCTGTAAAGTTGGAAGTACTTCACATAACCTTTCAGCATCTGTGAACGTTCGTCATTGGGACGGACAGGGTCTCTACGCACCTCAATAGTGAAAGGTTTGTTGGGGTTGTAGCCATTGGCGGGTGTGGCACCTTTGAAGCACGATGACACCAAATAAGGTCGTGAATAAGAGTCGTTCGGGCGATAGAGTTCGTCCAGACGGCGTGTCACAGAAGTGAGATTGGTGCTCGTGTTGTTGAGGCTCAGGCATTCTCTGCCAACGTTCTTGTCGCGGCGATACATTTCCATGGCCACAAGTTGCAGCATGATGCAGCCTTCGGGTGTGGTGCCCAGTTCGGCTTGCAGGGCTTTGAATTCATCGAGGTTTGTCGGAATGGCCTCAATGCTCACTTTGCCGTCTTGAACTTTCGAGACATCATTTTGTGCATTGGCCGTGTTGACTCCAAACGCCATAATGATGGGCAAAGCCAAAGTCGTTAAAAGGTTGGTCTTTTTCATTGCATTAGGATTTAGTTATTGATATTGATTAATTGTGTCACACATAAGGTTTAACCCTGCAAAGGTAATGACTTTTTCGGGAATGACAAAACAAAATGGTGTTTCGGGTTTTAGTCCCAAAAGTAGAAGAAACTCACTACACGGCAAAACAACTCGCGATACCAAGTTTGTTTCAGCTCCAAGTCCACGTCTTTGGTGCGACTGCGGAATACATGAAACTTGTAAAAGAAATTGTGCGACCGCCATTCACAAATCTGAGACTCAATATCGCGCTGATTAACAGCCATCTCGGGTGCCGATGCTTCACGCAAACCTTCCAAATAGGCCCTTATATCGGCCTTGCTTTTCACCTCACACGAGTCTGTGATGTGTGTGTTTGTCGGGGTCACTATGGCGTTGTCGATTTGCATGTTATTCTGCAGGTCGTTGAGCTTGTCGAAACGCCGTTTCTTTACAGTCGGCCCTTCGACGGGCTCAGGGACCTTAACTATTTGTAGGTTTGAACACGTGTCGTTGAGTGAGCATGAGCAGGAAAGCAAGTAAGGCACCAAGGGCATCGGAGATGGTCATGGAAGCCCAAACGCCAGTCAAGCCATTACCGCCCGCATTGACGAAAATCGGCGGAATGATGTAAATCATCGGGGCGAGGAAGAGCACCTGACGCGAGAGGCTGGTGACGATGGCAATCCAAGGCTTGTCGATACTTTGGAAGAAGTTGGAGTTGGTGATGGTGAAGCCCACCAATGGGAACATCACCAACATGAAACGCATGGCGGGCACGGCAATTTGGATAAGGTCGTCCTCTTTGGTGAAAGCACGGAGCAGAATCTGTGGAATGGTCAAAGCCAGAAGCGCCCCGACAAAACCAATCAGCACGTTGAATTTCATCGTTAAAGTATAGACGGATTTCAAGCGGTGGGGATGTCCTGCACCATAGTTGTAACCCGCTATGGGCTGCATGCCTTGACAAACGCCGAGGATGAGCATGATACTAAGGCTTCCGAAAGTGTTCACTATGCCATAAGCACCCACAGCCAAGTCGCCGCCATGACGGATGAGCTGGCTATTGAGCAGTGCCACCACGCCAGAGGCGGCCACATTCATCAAGAAGGGACTCATGCCGATTAGCAGAATGTTGCGGAAAATGTACAACTTGGGTTGCCAAGCATGACGACGGAAACGAATGAAGGAACTCCGTTGAAGGAAATGCCAAACCGCAACTATGCCGGAGCAAGTCATGGAGATGGTGGTAGCCCAAGCTGCTCCGCCAATGCCCCAGTCCAAGACATAGATGAACAGCGCATCAAGAACAATGTTAAGGATGGCTCCTCCAGCCAAAATCCACATCGATTTGGTCGGGTAGCCCGTGGCACGAATCAAGCCGGTGAGGTTGAAAGTCACCGTTGTCATGAACATACCTGGCAGCACAATATCCATATATTCACGTGCGTAGGCGATGGTATCGGGAGAGGCACCGAACATGGTCAGGATTTTGTCCATGAAGAGATAGCCTCCCGTGACAAAGAGGAAACCGAAGAAGAAGGTCAGCAACATGCTGTTGCCTAAGATGTCCTCGGCCCATTTGTAGTCTTTCTTGCCCAAGACAATGGACATTCGAGCTGAAGAGCCTACACCCACCAACGAACCGAAGGCATGGATGATGTTCATGATAGGCATGGTGATGGCCAAGCCAGCGATGGCGAGCGCGCCTACACATTGTCCTAAAAAAACACGGTCGACGATGTTGTAGACCGATGCGATGATTTGACTCACAATCGAAGGCAACGCATAAACCCAAAGCAAATGTCTGATACTCTTTGTCTCTAACTCTAATGTCCTGTCAAGTTGTCCCATGGTTACTGAACTTGTCGTAGTATTCCTTAATACCTTTTTCTGTACTTGTTTCTGTACTTGCTGCGGAAATTTGGGTGCAAAAGTAGCAAAAAACCCTATGCCAAATTCAAACAAATTGCTTATTTTTGCCGCTTGTTTCCCGAACGGGAAACGATAATCATTTGAAAGAATAAGGTAATGAATTTCAAGTCATTAGTAATAGTATTGTCCCTTGTTTTCTGCTTGACGGCCAACAATCGTTGCGTGTCGTCAGGTTCCAATGCTATTTCTAAGGAGTTGAAAACGATGGAGAAAGAAATCCCATTGCCTTATCACGAAGATTTGCTCCAATTTGTGGAACGTTACCGCGACCGTGATTTGCCGGAGGCGTTTATCAAGTACGAGCGTTTTATCGAAACCGAATTGCAACAACGTGGCATTCCGGTGGAAATGAAATATTTGCCGATTTCTTTGTCGGAGATGCAGCTCGACTATCAGAAAGAGGGGCGTTGCGGCGTTTGGGCTTTGCCGACATTGGTCGCCTTACACTACGGCTTGACTGTCGATGAGAGGCACGACGAACGTTTTTCAGTAGAGGCTTCCACTAAAGCCGCTTTGGATTATCTTGCCGAGCTTCAACAGAAATACAACGACTGGTGGTACAGTATTTTGGCTTACTCCAACAGTCCCAGTTCGTTGCAACGGGTGCTTGTTGAGTATGGCAACACCTGGTCGCTTTGGGATTTATACGAAAACCGCTTGGTTCCTCACCCGGAGGTGATTTGTAATTACATCGCCTGTGTGTTTGCCTATCACGACCATGTGGCCAAGGTGCAGCCGAGCGAGGAGGATAGTTTGATTGATTTCTCTCAACCTATTTCCGTGCAACTTTTGGCTCAGGAGACCAACCTTAGTGTAGAGCAAATCAAGACCATGAATCCGGTGTTTCGTTCGGATGTGCTTGTCCCATTGGAGGGCTATTCCTTGGCACTTCCCCCGGAGAATGTGAAGGTTTTCACGACGATCGAACAAAAATTATATGAGGAGACGGCCAAGGCCACGCCCATCGTTGAAAAGAAAGTGGAAAAGCCAGTGGAAAAGGAAAAGCCACAGGAAAAGGCACCTTTGCCGAAGAAAGAAAAGATTGTCACTCATAAGGTGAAACTAGGCGAAACGTTGACAAGTATTGCCAGGAAACACCATGTAACTATAACAGAATTAGTTGAATGGAACCATCTTGAAAGCGATTTTATTCGAGAGGGTCAAGAATTGATTATTAAGAAATGAAAGCGATAAAGGTCTTAATTTTTATTTTTTCAATCATTGCATTGCTTGGGATAGGTTGGTACTTTTTCCCAGCAGAAGGCGTTAAGGTCGGAAACTTGGACCTGCGTTATCCTTCATACGCCGAAGAAAAAGAGTCTACGGATCAGGAGGAAGTGAACGTGGATGAGGTTCTGGATAAGGTGAACAAGAGTTTTGAGATGAACTCGGAAGACATGCTCGATAGCCTTCGTTTTTTCCGCGACTACTTGAAAGAAAATCCCAATCGCATCTATTTGCCTGACGACAATTACGAATATTTCGATTCGCTGTTCACCTTGTTTGAGCAGGCGAAATCCGAAGGCAAGACCTATCGTGTGATGCACTACGGCGATTCACAGATTGAGATGGACCGTATCTCGTCGGTGCTGAGGCAAAAACTGCAAGAGTTTTTCGGCGGCTCGGGACCCAATATGATTCCCGCCATTCAGGCCGTGCCCACCATTTCGGTCAACCAGCGCGCTTCCAATTTGAAACGTTATACCCTCTATGGCGATTCCTCAACCCGTCGCGCCAGCCACAACCGCTACGGCGTGATGTCGCAGTTTGCCCAAGTCTCGGGTGAAGGCACGTTCTCTTTCAACCAGACCAGCCATTTGCGTGCCTTCGAAAATTCAAAGGTAATTTCGACGGTTTCGGTGCTGCTGGGAAGAAACAGTCAAGGCTTTACGGCATCGCTGAAATGCGACACGGTGAAGGTGAAGCCTATAGTGCTGGATAAAAACGACAGTGTTTCGCTCATCACTTGGAATTTGCCCGTTAATGTGAAGCAGGGCACCATCACCATGAAAGGCAATGCCGAGATTTATGCCATTTTGCTTGACGGCGAACCGGGTGTGGCCATCGACAACGTGGCCTTGCGCGGTTGCTCAGGGACTATTTTCACGCGCATCAATGAGCAGACTATGCGTCAGTCGTTTGCCTTGCTCGACACCCGTATGATCATCTTGCAGTTTGGAGGCAACAGGATGCCAGGCATCACCTCCTCCAACAGTATTGTTGCCTATATGCGAGAACTTGAAAGACAGATTGACTATGTGAAGCGTGTGGCGCCACAAGCCACCTTGCTTTTCATTGGTCCGGCCGATATGGGTAAGAGCTACAACGGCAAGCTGGGCACATGGAAAGGCCTCCCCGAATTGAACGACTCGCTAAGGGCGATGGCATTGCGCAACAAGATTGCCTATTGGGATATGTTCAATGTGATGGGTGGCGAAGGCTCGATGGTGCAATGGGTGAAACACAAACCCGCATTGGCAGGCCCCGACCATATCCACTTCACATTCAATGGCGCCCAGGAAATTGGCTCCGATTTGGCCAAGTCCTTCACCACTTATTATGACTTTTTTAAGCTGCGCAAGCATGTGCCCAAGGAGTTGGTGGTCGATTTCATCAATCGTGACCGAAAGGAAGATTCGATTAAGAAATCATACAAGATATTTTTACCCGTGTATCAACCTTATGCCCAAAGTGAATGATGAGACGATTGCTGCTAACATTGCTTTGGGTGTCGTTGGGTTGGGCTGCCATGGGGCAGTCGCAGCCTATGATGAAGACCATACCCGATTATCCCTTCGCCCATTTTGAGCGAAACCAACTCGTCTACCCTGGCGACAGCCTTCCCATGGAACACTTTTTCCAGAAGTTGGATTCTGTGGTCTTTTTCGGCGGAAACAACGTCAACATCATGCACATCGGCGGCTCACATGTGCAGGCGGGCGTGTTCACCCAACAGTTTCGTGACAATCTGTTGGGAATCGGAACCGACTTGATAGGCGGACAGACCTTTGTCTTTCCCTTTACGGCTGGCAATACCAACAATCCTTCCTATTTTATGGTCAAGTACACAGGCGAGTGGGAGTATTGCCGCAATGCCGTGAAGAGAGAGAATGACAAGCGAATGGGTCTTGCAGGTGCAGCCATTACGACGACGGACAACGAAGCTTCGGTCAGCATCATTACCCGCGAACGTTATCCTTCCCCTCAACCTCCCGAATTTACTTTCAACAAGGTAACGGTGTTGGGCTTCTCTGAAACGGAGAATGTGGTACCCCTTGTGAGTTGTGAGGGAACGGTTATCCAAGGAAACTACAACGAGAGTCAGTCGTCCTATGCTTTTGACTTACCTCAATACACCGATTCCGTCTGTATTCTTTTCGATACGGTCCCTGGCGAGTTTACCCTGACTGGCGTGTTGCTTGAAAATGGCATGTCGGGTATTTGTGTACACGGTATCGGAGTCAACGGGGCAAGCGTCCCTTCCTATTTGCGTTGCGACGATTTCGAGCGCGACCTTGCGCTCATCAAACCAGACTTGGTGGTTTTCAGCATCGGCATTAATGATGCCGCTGATAAGGATTTCACGGAGTTTTGCTTCAAACAAAACTATAAGGAGCTCATCAGCATCATACAAAGGGTCTCTCCCGATTGCGCCTTGCTTTTCGTGACCAATAATGACAGTTTCAAAAAAGTGAGGAAAAACAAGTATGAGGTCAATCCGAACGGGTCGGTGGTCGAACGAGTGTTTATGGAGCTGGGCGCAAAGTACAATGCTGCCGTGTGGGATCAGTTCGACATTATGGGCGGACTGAAGTCGATGCAGGAATGGGAAAAGGCAGGTTTGGCGAAGAAAGACAAGGTGCATTTCACCAACGAAGGATACCGACTTTTGGGTGATTTGCTCTATAATGCCTTGATTGACAAATATATTGAACATCTAAAATCCACTGCTAAAAAGCCATAGTATGAAGACCTTCTCTGAAATAGCATTGGAATTTTTGACGAACTTGTTCTCGTTCGACAAGGCGCATCCCTTGTTGTTCACCCAGTTTTATTTTTGGGCGTTCTTCGCCATCGTGTTCGCCGTGTTCTGCTTGTTCAAAAACAAGTGCTTGCTGCGCAACACCTACCTGTTTTTCGTCAGCTTGTTCTTCTATTACAAAACGAGCGGACTCTTTACTTTAATACTGGTTTTCATTACTTTATATAATTTCTTTGCGGGCAAATGGCTGCATTCGCGACGGCGAAACGGAAGTCGAAATTTCGTGTTGGCCATCAGCGTGATTGTCAATCTATCCACACTGTTCTATTTCAAATACGCCTATTTCCTCACCGATGTCCTGAATAAACTCACGGGCTTTGAGTTCCGCGTGTTCGACGTGTTTTCGTGGATAGGCAACCAAATCACGGGCGACAACCGCTTCAGTGTGGATGCCATCCTGCTGCCGGTGGGCATTTCGTTCTATACTTTCCAGGCCATAAGCTACATCATGGATGTCTACCGCAAGCGCATCCAACCGGTGAAAAACATTTTCGACTTCGGTTTCTATGTCAGCTTCTTCCCGCAGTTGGTGGCAGGTCCTATCGTGAGGGCTAACGAGTTCATTCCCCAACTTCACAAGAAATACTTCCTAAGCCGTCGCCAGTTTGGCATGGCCGTCTTTTGGATTATGAACGGCTTGGTGAAGAAGATTGTGTTGAGCGATTATATCGCCATCAACTTCATCGACCGCGTGTTTGCACAGCCGTTGATGTACACGGGCTTCGAAAACCTGATGGCCTTGTTCGGCTATTCGCTGCAAGTCTACGCCGACTTCTCGGGTTACACCGACATTGCCATTGGCGTGGCCATGCTGATGGGCTTTTATCTTCCCAAAAACTTCAATTCGCCTTACAAAGCCAAAGACCCTGCCGAGTTTTGGAACCGCTGGCACATGTCGCTGTCGCGTTGGCTGAAAGACTATCTCTACATCCCCTTGGGCGGCAACCGTAATGCTACCTTCGGCTCGTTCTGCATCATCATTATGATTGCTGCCATTGCCGTGTTCCTTTCAAATAGTCTTTGGGTGGGCGTAGGCGTGGGCGTCCTCGCTGTGATATTGGGTTTGGTTGCCATTTTCGTACCTGCAAAACGGAGGAAGATTACGACCGAAATCAACCGGATGGACACAATGCTGTTGGGAGGCTTGTGGCACGGTGCTTCATGGAACTTCATGATTTGGGGTGGCTTGAACGGCATCGGCATGATTTTCTATCGTTTCTGGAAAAACTGGAGCGTCTATGTCCGCACTTTGTTTATTTTGGACATCAGCATCTTGACATGGGCATTATGCGTCTTCGTACCGCGACCTGTGTTCAACATGCTGTTTGTTTGGTGCTTGATTATATTGGCGGGCAATGTGATGCGGATGATTTACAACCTCTGCGGTGGCAAAAAGGCATGGCAATGGCTGCAAGACGCCTGGGCTATCTTCCAGACCTTTACTTTCATCACTTTCACGCGACTGTTCTTCCGTAGCGGATCCAACCTCGACCCCGCTGAGGCCAACGAAACAGCTTGGAACACAGCCAAGAACATGGTCAACCAGATGGGTAGTCAATGGGAATTGAACAGGATTCCAGATATCATCATCCACTATCGCAATGTCTTTATTCTCATCGTGATAGGTCTGATTATTCACTGGTTGCCTGAGAATTTCAAGCGTCGCTATCGCATTTGGTTTGCCAAGATGCCAATTCCGCTGATGATTGTGGTTTGCGCTATCATTGTGTTCGTCATCTACCAATTCATCACGGCCGATTTGCAGACGTTTATTTATTTCCAGTTCTGATTATATACAAATAGAGACGCGCCAAGGCACGTCTCAACATATCTATGGAAATCTGGAAATCTATGTTCGACAATTAATGCGTCAAAATCTCCAGCCCTGTCTCAGTCATCAGGAAGGTGTGTTCCCACTGGGCTGAAGGCAATTCATCCTCGGTGATGACCGTCCAGCCGTCGGCACTGTCTACGAAAACTTTCCAAGTGCCTGTGTTAATCATGGGTTCGATAGTGAACACCATGCCAGGAACAAGAAGCATACCTGTGCCTTTCTTGCCATAGTGCAGCACCTCGGGGTCGTCGTGGAACTTTAGACCTACTCCGTGGCCGCAGAGGTCGCGCACCACACTGAAGCCGTTCTTGTGGGCATGTTGCTGAATGGCGTTTCCGATGTCGCCAACGAAGCCAAAAGGCTTGGCGGCTTCCATGCCGATATAAAGGCATTCCTTGGCCACATCCACCAATTTCTGTTTGCGGGCTGTGGTTTTTCCTATGACATACATGCGTGAGGCGTCGGCATAGTAGCCGTTCAAAATGGTCGTGCAGTCCACATTGACGATGTCGCCTTCCTTGAGGATTTCCTTGGCTGAAGGAATGCCGTGGCAGACCACCTCATTCACTGAAACACACACGCTTTTCGGGAAGCCTTCGTAACCCAAAGTGGCAGGGATGGCGCCATGCTCAATGGTGTAGTTATGCACAAGGTCATTGATTTCAAGGGTGCTCATGCCTGCGTGGATTTTCTCGCCCACGAGGTCGAGGATGGCCGTATTAATGACGCCGCTCTTTCTGATGCCTTCAATCTCTTCGGGGGTACGGATGAGGCTGCGCTTGGGTACCATCGCGCCTTTGGCCTCCATCGCCATCACCTTTTTGTCCAATGCTGTCGGTTCCTGTCCGGCCGGCACACGCCACTTTCTTCGCCTGGTAAACATATTGTCTGAATTTGGGCTGCAAAAGTACGTTTTTTTTCAATTCATTTGGCTATAACAATTCCCAACTCCTTATTAATCTGCTTGCGGATGTCGTCGAGGTCTTTCTTCCGCTTCAATAAAATAAGTTGGTCGTCCAAGTTTTCAGTGGCTTTCAGTTCCTCTTCAACGGCCTTGCGACGGTCTTCAATGATGAGGTCCTTGTAACGGTAAATCGAAGACAACACAGTGGTTCTCAAGTTGTTTTCCTCGCGCTTGACAAAAATGCTGTATTTATCCCATTGGTCAAGTTTGTAGGGCGACGAGAGCAAATCGGCAGCCAATTGCGCAACGGTTTCGTCTTCGTGCGATACAAAAAACTGGTCGTCAGGGATATAACCAGCATCGATGGTTTGGTCGAAAATGTCGAAAATCTTGCGGTTGACGACGTTGGTAAACAAAAAACCATCCATCTTCAAGTCATCGATGATGAACTGCGCCACCGTGACTTGCTCGTAGACTTTTTGTCCTTCCTCGTCAATGCGTTCGTCCACAATCATTTCTTTACCGTACATCAGCAGCAGTTTCACCAACTCGCGCTCCTGATAATAACCTGCAGGCAGCTGGTCTTCAACGGTTTCCTCTTGCTTAGGTGTCACTGTCGTGGTTTCCGTCTCTGAAACTACATTATCCTCGATACCCAAGGTTTTCTTCATTTTCGCCCTGAGAATCTTATTCAGCTCGTTGGTGAGTGTCTGTTCAGGCATGTCCAACAGGCGGCTGCATTCCTTGACGTAGGTGATGCGGAAGATGTTGTCGGGGATGACGGAGATGGTCTCCACGATGTCGCGAATCACCTGTCCGCGCTTGATGGGGTCGTTTTCGGCATCCTTAAGCAACAATTCTGTCTTGAAGCGGATGAAGTCCTTGGCGTTCTCTTTCAGGTAGTTGCTGACATACTCCACTGAAAACTCCTTGCCGAAGGTGTCTGGGTCGTGTTCGGGTGGCAGTACCACCACGCGCACGTTCATGCCTTCGGAGAGGATCATATCTGTGCCACGCAAGGCCGCATGGATACCTGCCGCGTCGCCGTCGTAGAGCACGGTGATGTTACTCGTGAAGCGTTTGATGAGCCATATCTGCGGTTTGGTCAACGCCGTACCGCCGCTCGCGACGACGTTCTCGATACCCGACTGGTGCATCGAGATGACGTCCATCTGACCCTCCACGAGGTAGCACATATCCGTCCGGGAGATGGCTTGTTTGGCTTGGAAGAGACCGTATAACTCATTAGTCTTGGAGTAGATGATGGAGTCCGGCGAGTTGACATATTTGCCGACGTTGTCTTTCTTCTTGAGGATACGTCCGGCGAAGGCTACGGGTTTGCCGCTGACGGTGAAGATCGGGAAGATCACCCGGTCGCGGAACCGGTCGTACAGACGGCCGTCTTCGCTCTTACCCACCACGCCGACACCGATCTTGGTATCGACATTATTGGTGATGAACTCTTCTTTGAAGCCCTGCTCCTTCAGCGCCTTCGCTAAGGGATTACCTTTCTCCGGCGAGTAGCCTAACTGATACTTCCGGATGATGTCGTCCCTTAGCCCTCGCTCGTGGAAATAGCTCATGCCGATCGCCTGACCTTCGGGAGTCTCCCAGAGCTGCTTCTGAAACCATTTATTAGCGAACTCATTGACGACGAACATCGACTCGCGGTTATCCTGCCGTTGCTGCTCTTCGGCGGTCAGCTCGCGGTCCTCGACCTCGATATGGTACTTCTTGCCCAACTGCTTCACCGCCTCGACGAACGAGCACTGCTCGATCTCCATGATGAATTTGAGGGCATGTCCGCTGGCTCCGCAACCGAAACACTTGTATATACCTTTGGATGGGCTGACGGTGAACGAACCGGTCTTCTCGTTATGGAACGGACATAGCCCGATGAGGTTCGCGCCGCGTTTGCGCAGCGTGACATAATCGCTCACCACCTCTTCTATCTTGGCTGCCGCGTGGATCTTATCTATCGTCTCGCGTGGAATCATTAGAGATACCCGGAGCGTCTTCCCGTTAATCGGGAAGAGCGGCCTCCGCCTAGTAGGGTTATTATTAATCTGCGTACCATAAATATACACCTAACTTAATACTCCACTGGTCAAAGCGTCCGCGGGTATGTACGCCGTTGGCGAAGTCTGCGCTCTTGTAGGGGTTGATCAGACCGAAGTCATACCCGCCGCGCAGGAAATAGCGCTTGTACTGGAATCCCGCTCCGACACCCCATGTCACGTTCAGCCGCTTGAAGGAGTTCGTTCCGTCGTCCGTCACGTAGGTGTTCACCCTATCGCCACGGGTATAAACGACCTCTTCCGACGGCAGGTGGGTCACCGGGTCTATCGGCATGTCGCGTGTGTCTCTGCGCCAATTCAACGCCAGACCGCATTGGATGGTCGGACCCGTATAAAGCATCAGGTAGGTCTCTTTCGCCACCTCGAACTTATACTGCCAATCGACGAAGAGCTCCACCTCGCTGTAGGTGATCATCGTGCGGTCCTCGGGGTAGTCGTTATTGGGGTAACGCTGCTTCCATCCGCCGTTGGAGACACCGAAGGTATAGTTGATACCGATCGTGCTTCCGAAGCCTGCGATATAACTCGCGTCATAGACCAGACCGGCCTTGAAGCCGTTCAGGGGGATATGGTGGCTCAAGCTGTCTTTCGCATTCGGGTCATTGACGCGCAATGTCGGTCGCGCCCAGCCCAGCTGGATGCCCAAACCCTGTTTCGGCAGATCTACCGCCCGGGCACCCATCGCCAGGCATACTGCCATCATTGTCAAAAATACTTTCTTCATATTTCTTCTTTTATCTTTGTTCTGTCAGCGGTTGAGCCGCGGTCTGTGCTCCGTCAGCCCGTAGGGCGGTCTTCCGGAACACATCGATCGGGCTGGTCGGCCGGCTCTCCTCTTCCCAGAAGAACTGCGTCAGCCTGTCTCCGCCTTCGGGGATCTGGTCCATGGGGTAGAGAACCCCGGTGGTCTCTTTGGTGAACCGCATGTGGTGGATCTTTCTCTCCTCCACGTACATCCGGATAAAACTGCTCTCCGTCGTGTTCATCCCTACGTACGAGCCGTCGCTCTCTTTGGCGTAGTAGATCGTCAGGGCGTTGCCGTCCGTATCAACGGTCTTCACCTCGCCGTCCACGAGATAGGCGATGACCTCTTTGCCGCTCATCTGGTTGAAATACTCCAAGGTGTCGTGCATCACGCAGAGGGCGTTACCCGTTCCTACTGCGTGCTCCACTGTGCCGTTGACGATATAGATGGTGATGCTATCGGCGGCTATCTGCTGGTTCTCGCTCCAGGTGATAGGGTCGGTATAGAGGTGCATCGTCGAGTCCGAACCCAGATAAACCATCGAGTCGCAGACCATCTGCATGTCGTCGCGGAAGACCCGCACGCCGTAGTACGCCCGCGCGCGACGGTAGGTGCTGTCCAGACGGGCACTGTCGGTGTAGTTCATCTCTTCGGTAAAGAGCGTGTCGGCGTGGATATAGGTATAATGCGCGGTGTCGGACCAATCGACCATCAGCGCGCTGTCGGTCGCGTAACCGCGGCTGTGTTCCTCCCACATCTGGCCGTACTCGCCCGTCAAAGTGATATGTTGCGCCGAATCGCTCATCGACATCTGTCCTAACACCTGACCAAAACCGATCCTCTTGTCGTAGTAGATCGTATCGCCGGTCATCATCTTACCTTCTATATGGTGCACCACCGACCTGTCGAGCAGCATCGAACGCTCCGTCTGGGTGTTATACCATCCGCGTGAGGAGTGGATATCCGTCTCTTCCTCGTAGATGATCTCCGTCGGGGAGACGATGTCGGCTACCTTCGTGTCGGTGTTGTAAAGGAGGGTGTCGCTCGTCAGCACGAACTTCGGGTTCGTGAGGACGACCTCTCTGCTGAAGACCGCCTGTTTGGTGTTTGGCCGGTAGCTGCCGCGGACGGAAGTGAGGGTGTTGAGCGAGTCTCTCACTTCGCCTCCTGCGAAATAGTAGGCCACTCCTGCCGCGCGGTCGTAGTTGAGGCTGTCGGTCGTGAGGATAGTGGGGTTCTCCGTCTCGCGGCCGTGTATCAGCTGTACATGGCTGCGGAGCCGGGCTAACTTGATGTTTCCGTCATAGAAGAGCTTGTCGCCGAATCCCCGTAAGGTGTCGCCCTGCACGAACCGCACATGTCCGAAGGCGTCCAGCGAGTTCGTGCCCTCGTAGAAATACGCGCTGTCGCAGTACATCAACGCCTCCTCGTGGCGGAAGATGACATTTCCCCTCAGGATCTGCGCATTCGCTATCCGCTCCTCGTCAAAACTCAGATTCTCCGCTCGTTCCAGATACACCATCGTCTGACCGAAGGAGTAAGGAATAAGGAATAAGGAATAAAGACCGAACAGGATCGGTCGAATCATTTTTGTCTTTATTCTTTGAGCGAACATAGTAAGCGGTCTTTATTCTATCAGGCCGTAGGCCGGTCTAAATGCCAAAGAGGTTTCGGAAGAAGTTCTTCTTATCCGCCGCACCGGGGACGATATTCGGGCTGCTCTGTAGCTGTTCGATGAGTTTGCGCTCGTCTTTATTGAGCTTCTCCGGGATATAGACGCCTACGTTGATGAGCAGGTCGCCTACGCCGTAGTTGCGTCCGTACTGGTCGATACGCGGCAGGCCTTTTCCGCGCATGCGGAGCACCTTACCCGGTTGGGTTCCCGGCGTGATGGTGATCTTCACATCGCCCGTGAGCGTTGGTATCTGCACTTGTCCGCCGAGCACAGCCGTCGGCATATCGAGCAGCAGGTTGTAGATCAGGTCGCTCTCTTGGCGTACGAAGTCCTTGTGTTCCTCTTCCTCGATGAGCACGAGCAGGTCGCCGTTGACGCCTCCGTGCGGCGCGGCATTACCCTTGCCGGGCACGGTCAGTTGCATTCCGCCTGCCACACCCGCAGGGATATTAATAGTGATGATCTCTTCGTCGCGTACGACACCCTGGCCACCGCATTTCGGGCACTTGTTCTTGATCACGCGTCCTTCGCCGCCGCAGGTCTCGCATTCGGATTGCACCTGCATCATGCCGAAGATCCCGCGTTGCTGACGGATGACGCGACCGTAGCCTTTACAGGTCGGGCAGGTCTCGGTGTTGCCGTCGGCGCTGCCGGTTCCGTGGCAGTCCTTGCATTGCACGAGTTTGCGCACTTTGATCTTCTTCTCGCAGCCCTGCGCTATCTCTTCGAGCGTCAGGCGCACTTTGACGCGCATGTCACTGCCGCGATACGCACGCGGACCGCGACTGCGACCACCGCCACCCATGAACATCTCGCCGATGTCGCCGATGTCGAAGCCTGCGCCCTGGAAGATATCACCGAAATGGGAGAAGATATCCTCCATCGACATGCCGCCGCCGCTGAATCCGCCTGCGCCACCCATGCCGGCAAAGCCGTATTGGTCATAGCGCTGCCGTTTTTGCGGATCGGACAGCACCTCATACGCCTCAGCCGCCTCCTTGAATTTCTCCTCGGCTTCTTTGTCGCCGGGGTTCTTATCAGGGTGGTACTGAATCGCCTTCTTGCGGTAGGCTTTCTTTATCTCTTCGGCTGTCGCGGTCTTCGGGACCTCCAGCACTTCATAATAATCTCTCTTTTCTGCCATAACAGTTTAACAATTTAACAGTTTAACCGTTTAACGTCATTCTCCTACCACCACTTTCGCGAAGCGGATGACTTTTTCGCCGAGTTTGTATCCTTTCTGGGTGCAGTCGATGACTTTGCCTTTTTTGTCCTCGCCGGCGGCGAAGGTCGTCACGGCCTCGTGCTCGTCAGTATTGAAGTCCGCACCTTCGGTCTCGATGGCATGCACGTCGTTCTTGTCGAGGAACGAGAGGAACTTCTGATAGATCAGTTGAACACCATTCAGCAACGCGTCACCATTATCACCATTGGCACCATTGATCGATGCCAGGGCCCGCTCGAAGTCATCGACGAGCGGCAGCATATCCTTGAAGATACGCTCACCGGCAGTAGCCATGAGGTCGAGTTTCTCTTTGTTGGTACGCTTGCGGTAGTTATCGAACTCCGCCATCATCCGCAGGTTCTTGTCCTCCAACTCAGCCACGCGCTCCTTCAGCGCCTCTACCTCATCGACTCCATCTGTAGGCGCTTCGGCGCCGTCCTGTAGCGTAGCGTCCTGTAGGCGCTCTGCGCCGTCCTGCAATTCTTTTTCTTTATGTTCTTTCTTTGCCATAATTCGAAATTATCAATTATCAATCATCAATTATCAACAACTGTGCCACACGCGCCCAGACTGCCATTTTGGCAGATGTCTGTGCAGGTGTGGCACGTTTTGTCGGATGGGGGCAAGGTTTACTTCTTTGCCGCAAGGGCACGGTTAGTGTACCCGTTGTCCGTGGATCGTGAAGACCTGGTCTCCTTTGAGGATATAGACATTGCCGTCGCGCACAAGTTTCATCGCCTTGTTTCCGGGCACTTGTATCTCGCTCGGCAGGTCGGTCATATCATCGGTGGGTTTGTACACTGCCTGGATGGTGAGGCCAGCGGCCATATCGCCGGCTACGAACTCCCAGCGCAGGAAGGTGAATCCGTCGATGGCCGGAGCTTCGGGCACATGGAAGGTCAGCACTTCGCTGCTCAGTTCAGCGGCGTTCTTATCCAGATAGCGCACGTTACAGTTCACCTCTTCCAATACGAGCGGTTCCGGCACGAACGCCGCGATAGCGCCTTGTGCGATCTCTGCCGTGCCGCCGTAGTTCATCAGGTATCCGGTCACTTGGACATACGCACCCGGCACCAGTTTCAAGGTATCCGCTTTCAGGATCGTGGTCTTGAAGGCTACGAGGTCTCCTTCCGCTGCGTCCTTCGTGTCGGCCATTTTAAAGGTAGCGACGCCGTTTTTGTACGCTGTAGTGACGCTCTGAATATAACCTTTGAAGACGGAATAGTACAGTTGCTTGACTCCGGCGCTCATGTATTGGACGGTGGCGGCAGCCTCCGCTATGGTCGGTGTTTCGGGAACGAACGTACCGGGTTCGAGCACTTCGAACGGGATGTTCGTGCCGTCATTCTCGATGATGGTTCCGTTATAATTCTTGATCTTGCAGGTGATGCGTACTTTCGCACCATAGCCTACTTCGGCGTTCGTGTTAGGCACACCGCGATAGATCTCGAACGCGCCTTCTTCCTTGCTGGCTGCGGTACTGTACGGGTTATCGGTAATCCACAGTACCTCATTGCCGTAGTCGGGGTTGTAGAACGAACTGATATTGGATACATAGCCCTCGATGACGTACTCCTCGGTCGTCTTTGCGCCGTTAGCCAGTGCGGCTCCTATCTCCATCGCTTTCGCCACAGTGATCGTGTTGTCCTCGGGATCTTCCGGGTCGATGGTAGGAGGATCCTCCGGATCGACGGTCGAACCTCCTTCTCCGTTCCATCCGTTGCTCACGCCCGGCACGAAGGTCGCGTCGGAAGAAGCAACCAGTTTGGACATATCCAGCGCTTCGCCGGCACGCGAACCCCAGATATACTCCGCGAGATACGGGTAGTCGATGAAGGGGTTACGGTTATGCTGGAAATTCGACACGGCATCCATGCGCTTGATCTCTTTTTCCGAAACCGGGTCTTGGCGGTGCCACTGGATGAGGATCTCCTGCTCCCAGGGTTGGAACTCGAGGTAGTTATCGTTCTGCATGGCGTATTTCGATCCTACCTGCGCATTATCGACGCGCCAGCCGTTGTACTGACTCAACACATCATCAATCTCGCCGTTGGACCAGTGGCCGTAGCACGTAGCCATATAGAAATACGCGCGAGCAAAGTCACCTTTGTACTCATCCTTCGGTTCGAACACCGAGAAATCGACATTCAGCGTCGGGTGGTGTATCTTACCGACCTTCAGCGAACCGGAAGTCTTAATGTCTGTCTCCGGCACGCCGAGCGGATAATTGCTGCGGGCACTGTTCGCCGTGGAGTTCGAGGGGTTGAGGTGGTAACAGTCTTTGTACGCATCGTTCTTCGCTCCGCCCCACCAGGACTTCGCGAAACTATGCTCGATATTGCACCCACCGGCCACATCGCCCGGGTTGCTGACATAGGACCAATCGTCGCAATACATGTCCATCATGAGTCCCTCATCGTTGCGGTCGGAATAGAAGAACACTCCCCATGTGGAGGAAGCACCGGAACCGTAAGGGATAGCGGTATGGTCACGGATAAGGGATTTGAGGGCGTCCTTGAGGGCTCCGTCTTTGAGTCCGTTCGCCGAATTATAGAAACCCGGCGTGAGGCTTTCAGCAAACACGCTGAGCGACAACAGACAAAGGAAAACTGATAAGTAAAAATGTTTTTTCATGTGTGTGTTTTTTATATTAAATACGTGAAATTCATTTTGCGCTGCAAAGACTAGGTGTTTCCGTGTCGGAAAAACCGCTACAGGGAAAAGGCCTACACCTTTGCGGGTGCAAAGGTACACAAAAAAAATGACATACGCAAATTTTTTGCGATATTTTTGCATTTTTATTTCTTTTCGACACTCCCTCGGTAGATTTCTTTGATGCGCTCAGAACGCAAATAAATGCCCTTTATCGCCATTTCTCTCACTCCCGCGCGCACGACTGCATGCACTCATGGGAGATTGTAATTAGCCCAACGCCGCATGCAGCAACATCCCAAGTACTCCGATCCTTACTATTGGGCGGGATTTGTGGCGGCGGATTGAAAAAACTGCAAAAAATCACCGAAATATTTGCGTGTTTCAAAAAAATGTAGTACTTTTGCGGCGAATTCATTTTAAAAACGGTTGCAATTGCAACTAAAGTTATCGTAGAAGTCTCGTTATGGATATACTTAGGAATGATTATGTAGCCAAAATTGCCGCCAAGAGTTGGAACGGCAAAGTAAAAATTATCACCGGCATACGTCGTTGTGGTAAGTCGTATCTGTTAT